>Ga0214202_1000060_pt1 | contig 51969 bp, 44 predicted proteins | sample TroBogEpilimnion_9_FD_153040 | JGI IMG/M metagenome (GOLD analysis project Ga0214202, IMG submission 153040) | Freshwater microbial communities from Trout Bog Lake, WI - 03JUN2009 epilimnion | ecosystem: Environmental > Aquatic > Freshwater > Lake > Epilimnion/Euphotic zone | place: Trout Bog...
GCTCCTTCGGTGAAAAACGTCTCAGAACCGTCTTTTACCGAGCCGAAGGGGTGGCTGCCCACCTCAGAATTTACAGCACTTTACGGACGCAACCTTCGTATCTCCATCGATTTAAAATAATGCAAGAATAAATTACTATTACAATTCAATAATTGGTCTTTCGCCGAACAGTTAATGTCGCCCTTTGAGCGATAAATTTGGGCATAAGATCGATAATCGGGTAGGGTTAGCCGGAGATAATAAGGGGTTGCTGGATGGAAATCACATTCGACTATGTCATCGTCGGGGCAGGTTCCGCAGGTTGCGTGCTTGCGAACCGCTTGAGTGAATCCGGCAAATTCACGGTTTTACTTATTGAGGCCGGTGGTAGCGATGCCCGGTTTTGGATCAAAACGCCCATTGGTTACGGCATTACATTCTTTGATAAAAAGGTAAATTGGCGCTTCAATTCTATTCCCGATAAAGGCTTGCTCGATCGAACGCTTTATGTGCCCCGTGGGAAGGTAATAGGAGGCTCTAGCTCGATCAATGCCATGGTCTATGCCAGGGGCGCTAAAAGCGATTTTGAGGACTGGCAAGCTGCAGGAAACCCTGGTTGGGGCTGGGATCACGTAAAGCCTGCATTTGAAGCGATTGAGCAAAGAATTACGAAGGACGGAGCCGTTGTTGGGACGGGCCCCCTCACCGTATCGGATCGGCAAAAGGATTATCATCCCTTAAAGCGATTTTTTACGAAGGCTGTAAAGCAACTCGAACTGACTTATGCCGAAGACGGCGTTGCCCAAGGTGAAGAAGGCCTAGGCCCTTATTTAATTAATACCCGCAACGGGTTACGGTGCTCATCCGCTGATGCATTTCTTCAACCGGCCTTGAAACGCCGCAATTTGCGCGTTGAAAAACATGCGCAGGTTACGAAAGTATTGTTTGATGGTGATCGAGCGACTGGCGTTAAATACAGTAAAAACAACACAATACATACAGTGAAGGTCAAAAAAGAAGTCATTCTTTCGGCCGGTGCCATTCAGTCGCCGCAATTATTGCAAGTCTCCGGAATTGGCCCGAAAGACCTATTGAAACAACACGGCATCAGTATTGTTAAAGCCAATGAACATGTTGGTGCCAATCTGCAAGATCATTTAGGTATTAACTACTATTACCGTGCGACTGAACCGACCTTAAATGCCCAACTCGGCACTCGCGTGGGGCAATTGATTGCAGGCATTAAATTTTTATTCACGCGAACAGGTCCTCTAACCTTGAGCGTTAATCAAATGGGCGGCATTATTCGCTCATCGGAAGAATTAACGCGTCCCGATCTTCAGATATATTTTAACCCGCTTAGCTATTCAACCGAAGTGGCAGGAAAACGTAGATTAACCAAGCCAGATCCGTGGCCTGGATTTATTTTAAGCTTCAACTCGTGCCGACCAACAAGTACAGGCTCGGTCAAGATCAATTCATCCGATCCTTTTGCTATGCCCGATATTGATTTTAACTATCTCTCTACCAATCAGGACCGAGAAGATGTAATTGCCGGCGCACGGTTTATTGGTAAACTTCAGAACAGTCCGGCGATGCAAGAATTAATTCAGTCAGAGCCAATATTTGACCCCTCGACGGCGAGTGATGAGGCGATTATTTCTGATTTCCGGAAACGGGCGGGATCGGTCTATCACACGTCTTGTACCTGCCGAATGGCGCCTGAAGCCGAAGGTGGCGTGCTTGATCCTGAATTAAAAATGCATGGCATCAAAGGGTTGCGCGTTGTCGACGCTTCGTCATTTCCGAATGTTACCTCTGCAAACACGAATGCCCCAACCATGATGTTGGCTTGGCGGGCAGCAGAGATGATCTTGAAGGCTGGAGAAATCGACAATGGATAAGATTAAAAAGCTTGAAACCTTCACGAATGAATATGTTGGCTTTGTAAAAGTAACATCCGAGTCAGGTTTGACAGGTTGGGGACAAGTATCCACCTATAATTCCGACATCACCTGCACGATTTTCCATCGTCAAATTGCACCTCACGCCTTAGGGACGGATGCGTTAGACTTTGACGATACGCTTAATCTGATTGGCGAGAAAGAACATAAATACCCTGGATCGTATTTGCGGCGTGCCATGACAGGTTTGGATACTGCATTGTGGGATCTGAAAGGTAAACGCGAAGAAAAACCGGTAGTATCGCTGATCGGCGGGAAGCCTGGGAAATTGCGGGCCTATGCCTCTTCCATGAAGCGGGACATTACCCCCGAGGATGAGGCTAAGCGCTTCCTAAGGCTCAGAGATGATTACGGTTTTGACGCTTTTAAATGGCGCGTGGGACGCGAATGCGGACGCGATCAGGACGAATGGCCGGGACGTACGGATGCGGTGGTGCCGGTTGTCAGTAAAGCATTGGGCGATGGTGTGGCTAAATTGGTCGACGGCAATTCTTGCTATTCGCCGAAAAAGGCCATCGAAATTGGAAAACTACTGATCGATCATGGTATTAGCCATTTCGAAGAGCCCTGCCCTTACTGGGAATATGAGCAAACGCGCGAAGTGACCGAGGCACTCTCGATCGATGTCACAGGCGGTGAGCAAGACTGCGAGTATTCAACCTTCAAGCTCATGATGGATATCCATGCGGTTGATATTGTGCAGCCCGATATCATGTATATCGGCGGTTTAACGCGGACGCTCAAGATTTGCGATATGGCCGATAAAGCAGGCTACAAGATTACACCGCATGCGGCGAACCTATCTCTAGTGACGATGTGCACGATGCACTTATTGGGTGCTATTCCGAACGCTGGGAAATACCTCGAATTTTCGATTGAGGGTCTGGATTACTACCCTTGGCAAGACAAACTCTTTTTAGGAAATCCCTACAAAATCGAAAATGGCATGGCGACCATCCCTGATTCACCGGGATGGGGTGTTGAGATCAACCCTGAATGGCTTGAAAAGGCCAGCTATGCGGTATCAAGTATAGATTAAGTATAGCTGACCTCATTTGAGGTGAATAAGTCCAGTGGTTGGAGTGAATAAGGCCAGTGCCTTCGATACTCAAAACGGCACTTTCGATAATCTTAGCCTAATACATATTGCCGCGTGGCCTCCGGGTCGTCCTTGGTGACATCAAGAAGGGCCAATTCTTGCCACACGGCATCCGGAATTGAAGTATTCGCCCACTCGATTGTTTCACGCACCCGCTCAGGCTTCGACACGCCGCAAATGGTTGCCGAGATCCGCGGCTCGCGCATCGAATATTGAAGCGCAACGGGTCCTGTTGCGACACCGTGCTTGGCACAAATCTCTTCGACTTTGCGAACAGGGTCGAGCATCGCATCGTTGGCGATTTGATAGGCATAGCGTTGATAATTGGCCGTGCCTTTGGCGAAGACACCGCCCGCATAAGGCGCGGCGTTCAACACGGCAATGCCCTTTGAATGGGCATAGTCCAACATGGCGGAGGCGTTGTGATTGACCGGCGTAAACCGATTATGGGTGATGAGCGCGTCAAACGGATAGTCCTTCAAGATCGGCAACATCACTTCGACATTACCCGCAGCAAGACCCACCGCCTTTGCAAGACCTTGCTCTTTCATCTTGAACAATTCATCAATCGATCCGCCTTTTGCGGTAATTTCAGAAAGCGAATTGGCGTGCTCTGGATCATGCAAATGTAAGAGCTGAATGTGATCGACACCAAGCGCCGTCAAACTCTCCTCAAGCGAGCGACGCGCACGCGAGGCATCAAAGCCATTTGTTTTGAAATCGCGGTCCAGCTTCGTGGAGATGACAAAATTCTTAGGCAAACCACCGCGCTCGCGGATCACATGACCGATGCGTTCTTCGCTTCGACCCGTGCCGTAATTGCGCGATGAATCAAGAAAATTTACCGGGCTATCAAAGATAGCGCGCACGGTATCATAAGCGCGCTCTTCACTCACCGAATAGCCATAGGTCTCAGGCATATCGCCAATACCGGATGTGCCGAAACAAATCGGCGAAACCGACAATCCGGTTTTGCCGAGAGAGATGCGCTTATCGGGTGAAAAGGCCATGATTAAACTCCCTAAATTTTGTCTTCGATAATGTTGCTATTTAAAAAAGGGCGGGATTGCTCCCGCCCTTCTAAACCCTAGCCTTCGGCGATATTAGCCGCCGATGCAGGTGTCGGCCGTCTTAGGTGTGCAGACGTCGAGACCCGTGTAGGTTGGATCCTTAGGCATACCCTTGCCGTCCTTGATGTCCTTCAGGATGTACATGGCCTTGTAGCCCATTTCGAATGGACGCTGACCAACCTGACCTGCCGACAGACCAGCCTTCATGAGGTCGATCTGAACAGGGAGCGTATCGGCAACGACGAGAGCGAGCGAGCCATCGGCGATCTTAGCCTTATACTTCTCGGCAACCTTCGTGTACGCATCTGGGAGGAACTGCGGGAAGCCGCCCGTTGGCGTGAAAGCGTCGAGGTTTGGCATCTTGCCGAGGATGTCTTCCATCTGCTGGTTAGCACGAGCGAAATCATCATCGGTGTAGAGTGGGCAACCTTCAGCTTCCTTCCAGCCGCCTTGGCCAGTCAGACGCTCGCCAGGAGCCGCTGCGCTTGCCTTGCCAGCAAGCGTGTCGCGGATACCCTGCATACGCTCGTTGTGGTTCGAAGCAGCTGCGCCACCGGACTGGATGCAGATCGTGCCGCCCTTCGGCTTGATTTCCATAACGCGCTTAGCAATGTTCACGCCGATTTCGTAGTTGTGCGTGCCAACGTAAGCTGCGCGGAGGCCCTTATCCTTTTCAAGAATGTCGGCATCCCATGTGATGACTGGAATGTTCTTGGCCTTTGCGCCCTGAAGTGCGTTTGCAATGGCTGCAGCGTTAGCAGCCGAAACGGCGATGCCGTCAACGCCCTTCGTGATCAAGTCAGCAACGATCTGTGCTTCTTCATCACCGCCACCATGTTCGCCAGGTCCGATGTAAAGGCACTTCACGGCGCCATTGAGTTCCTTCTCGGCCTTTTTGCAGCCTGCGAGGCCTTGGTCGAAGAAGGGGTTGTTCATGTTCTTAGGAACAAGAGCGAAGGTGTAGGTCTTGCCATCAGCAGAAGCGCCAGAAACGCCTGCCATGAGAGCGCCAGCCACAACGGCTGAGCTTACGAGATATTTCATCATTGGTCTTCCTCCAGTTTGCTTTTAACTACGCTTGTGATGCCCTGTTACGGGTCATTCGCGCCTTTTTCCACGGATCCTCTCGAGAAGAACCGCGAGAACGATGAAGCTACCCACAAAGGTGCCCTGCCAGTTTGAATCAACACCGGCCATCAAGAGAGCGTTGCGGATAACTTCGATAAGTGCGGAGCCGATCAGCGCGCCATAAGCGCCACCCTCGCCTCCCATGAGATTGGCGCCACCAATAACGGTAGAGGCAATGGCGCGTAATTCGTAAGATTGCCCAAGGGCGTTAATCGCCGAGCCCGACCAACCGACATTGAGTACGGCGGCAAAGGATGCAGCCAAAGCCGAAATCGCATAGGCCTGTAGCTTGACCAAGCGAACGGGTACACCCGTCAAAATCGCGGCGTGCTCATTGCCACCGATGGCAATCAAATGGCGTCCCCAAGCCGTCATCCTCAAGACGACAGCCAAAAGCACAGTAAACAAAATGAGGAACCAGACCGGATTAGCGACCCCTAAAAACGCTCCGCCGCCCCAGATCTTAAACATCGGGCCGCCATGACCAAAATTATAGATCATGCGATTGCCCGACAGCACAACAGCGAAAGAACGCGCAATCGACAGCATGCCCAGTGTCACCACGAAGGGCGACAGATTGAGGAACGCCACCAGATAGCCGTTGACCAATCCGCAGATTAGACCTGCGCCGAGGCCCGCAATAATGGCGAGCCACCATGGATATTCAGCCTCCAGCACAAGACCGCTGGCAACGGCAACGACACCCATGATCGAGCCAACCGACAAATCGATGCCACCCGTTATGATGACAACGGTCATGCCCAGTGCCATGATACCGATGAAGGCAAAGTTGCGGGTAATGTTATAGAAATTCTCGATCGAACCGAAATGCGGTTCATACCAGGTCATGAAAGCGCAAATGATCGCAAGCGCCACCGTTACCCAGAATGCCTGGCTTGCAAACAAGGCCTGTAAAATCGTCTTTTCTTGAATACCGAGCACGCCTTCAATAGCGACATTGCCACCGGCATTAGGAGCAGATTTTGGAGCTTCATGCGACATTGATGGCACCCGTGATCAAACCCGTAACTTCCTCGGGTGAAGAATTCTTAATGAGCTTATCGGCAACTTTCGTTCCGCGACGCATCACGGCGACACGATCACACACCGAGAACACGTCCGGCATACGGTGGCTAATCAACACCACGGCATGACCCGAATCCCGCAAGCGACGAATGAGATCGAGAACTTCGGCCACCTGACGCACGCTGATGGCGGCCGTCGGCTCATCCATCAACACCACTTTTGGCTCCGATAAACGGGTGCGCGCAATGGCTACCGCTTGTCTTTGACCGCCCGACATTTGCCGGACCAGATCGCGTGGACGCGTTTCCGATTTCAGCTCGGCAAACAACAAGCCCGCACGGCGCACCATTTCGGCATGGTCGAGCCACTTGAAAGGACCAAGGCCCTTTTTAAGCTCGCGACCCAAGAACACGTTGGCGGATGCTGTCAGATTGTTACACAGGGCGAGATCCTGATAGACAACCTCGATGCCCTTTTCGCGGGCTTCGACCGGCTTATCGAAGTGGACGGGCTGTCCATCGACAAGGATTTCGCCGCCGGAGGGCGGGAAATTGCCGGCGATGATCTTCACCATAGTGGATTTGCCGGCGCCGTTATCGCCCATAAGGCCCAATACTTCACCGGCCTCAAGCTTGAGATCGACTCCGGAAAGAGCGCGAATCGCCCCGAAATTCTTCGAAATTTGCCGCAATTCCAAGACTGGCACTGGCTATCTTCCTCCCGATAGGCCCGCTTTTTGTCGGATTTGATCCTGCGGGACACCCTTATTTCCCACAGTACAGATCATGCCAACAAAAATTGCAAGCTGAAAAATTCATCAACTAACTGTGCAAAATGTCGCAAGTGCGCCATCAGGCCCGATGATGCTTTTGGCATGCCTGTGATAAGCGTTGCACTGTCAGACAAAATAAAATTGTATAGGCTATGACGACCCGCATTTATTATAACCCAGGCTTTTAACGTATGGCAATTCCGCTTTCAGGCAAACCCTCAGAACGTGATCTCAGCGCTGTCTTGGCGGAATTGAGCTCCCGATTTGGTGAACGCGCAACGGTCATTCCTGGTATTCGGCAAACGCATGCCAATTCCCTTACTTGGGTTGCGGCACAGATTCCGGACATTGTGGTTTTTCCGGACACGACGGAAGAAATCGTCGATATCGTTAAACTGTGCAGCGAGCACCGTGTCCCGATGATTCCGTTTGGAACGGGCACTTCTTTTGAAGGCCATGTGAACGCCCCTTGGGGCGGCGTATCGATCGACACGAGCCGGATGAACCGTTTGCTTGCTGTGCATGCGGAAGATTTGGATTGTGTGATCCAGCCCGGAATTACGCGCAAGACGCTCAACGAGCAATTGCGCGATACGGGATTGTTTTTCCCCATCGACCCCGGCGCCGATGCGTCGCTCGGCGGCATGGTATCGACCCGCGCCTCCGGTACCAATGCGGTGCGCTATGGCACGATGAAGGACAATGTGCTGTCGCTTAAGGTTGTGCTGCCGAATGGCGAGGTGATGACCACCGCAAGGCGGGCGAAAAAATCTTCCGCCGGATATGATCTCACGCGCCTGATGGTTGGGGCGGAAGGAACGCTCGGAATCATTACCGAGATCACGTTGAAATTGGCTGGTATTCCCGAAGCGATATCCGCCGGGATTTGTCCGTTTCCAAGCGTTAAAGACGCGTGCGATGCAACCATTCTCACCATTCAATCGGGCATCCCGGTGGCGCGGATTGAACTTGCGGATGAGCTTCAGGTAAAAGCCTTCAACATCCATTCGAATTTGGGGTTGCAAGAAACCCCGATGCTGTTTGTTGAGTTTCACGGCACCGAGCAAAGCGTTGAGGAACAGGCGAAACGGTTTGGCGAGATCGCGGCTGATTTGGGCGGCGGGCCATTTGAATGGGCGACAAAGGCGGAAGAACGCTCGCGTCTTTGGCAGGCACGGCATGATGCCTATTGGTCTGCATTGGCGTTAAGGCGCGGCTGTAAAGTGATTGCCACCGATGTATGCGTGCCGATTTCGCGATTGGCGGAATGTGTTGTGGCAACGCAAGAAGACATCAAAGCCACGGGGCTTGTGGCACCGATTGTGGGCCATGTGGGCGATGGCAATTTTCACCTCACGCTTTTATGCGACATGAATGACACCGTTGAAATCGAAAAATGCCGCGCGTTTTTGCATCGGTTGGTCGAGCGCTCTTTGGCGATGGAAGGCACCTGCACGGGAGAGCATGGAGTGGGACAAGAGAAGATGAAATATCTCCTCGATGAACACCCCGCAGCAACGCTTGATGCGATGCGCGCGATCAAACGGGCGCTCGACCCGCTTAACATTATGAACCCCGGCAAGATTGTAAATGTTTAATGAAATGCGAACGCTTTATTAAGCTTTCCTTGCCATGATTGGTGCATGAACACAGACGAACATGTCGCTTTTTTGGAAAACGAGGTCCATCGCTTGACGGAGCTCGTGCGGCTTTATGCCGAAGAGGCCAACCGACTTCGGCCCGCCAATAGTGTTTCGATCACGTCTGCGGTTAAGCCTAAAGCCCCTGTGATTTCGCACGAAGAGGCGATGTTTGCGCGCGATATGGCGCTGTCGGCCTTTGATGTGAAAACCAAAAAGCGCGCTTAACGCATCTTGGCGACAGCGCGTTTGACCGCATCCCAGCCCGCATAGCTTGCCCCTGCCACCGTCATGCATGCCCCAAAACGGCCGCCCGCGGTCGCTTCGCCCGCAAGATATAATCCTTCAATGCCTGTCTCCATCAGCGCTGCGCGCGCGTCCGATGCGCCGGGTGTGACATAGGCATAGCCGCCTTCCGAATAGGGATCGGTCCACCAGCCCGCTAAACGGCCACCTATAAGGTGACGGCGCACATCTTGCCCGACGATGGAGGAGAAGAGCGTGGCGGCGGTTTCAATGGCACCTTGTTCGCCTTGAGCGCATAGGGCACGGCCTGCGTCACCGCCTGTTACAGCAAGGACGATATTGCGATCATAGGGCCAGACCTCAAAGGTCATGGAACCGCCCGGCGCATCGAGCAGGATTTTATCGTCGCCCGGCTGGAGGCCAAAGCGCTCGCCATCAAACGCCATAGCGACCTTGGTCAGGGCGCCCATCGCCATGCCGTCCAGCGCGCGGAGGATGGGTAAGGGCAAGCCCGGCTCAAAGGCGATGTGTCCGGCCTTTAAAACACCAATTGACACGGTGACGATCACCGCGCGGGCTTGGACCGTGCCCTGCCCCGTCTCGACATCAAAGCCTTGGCCGCGTGCGGTGATGCGTTTGACGTGTGCACCCAATTGGATCGGCAAATCACGGGCGGCGGCGGCTACCAGCGTACCATAGCCATCGGGTACGACCCGGTCGGGGCCGTCCCACTCGCCGAGATAGTCGTGGAGCGACAAGCGCGATGGCTCCTCGCCCAAGCCCAAGCGGGCGAAATTGGAAACCGTGCCGCGCGACCAAGGATCCAGACCAGCGGCCGCCGCCTCAAGCGACATATCGGGGATGTCATCGTCCAAGGTCTCGATATGCTCCCAGAACCGGCCATAGCCTTCCATGCGGCGTTCGCGGTCCTCCGCCGAGATCGGTGCACCGCCCGACCATGGCTCGTGATGCGTCCAACCGCGCCAGAGCCGCGTCTCAATGCCCAGGCGTCGCGCCTCGCGAACCCAGGGGTTGCGATCGGAGAAATGAATATAGGCCGCGCCCGCATCATAGTGGACGCCGAGCGAGGCATCGGTGAAGGCCCGACCGCCCACGCGCTGGCGGGCTTCGAGCACCAAGGCGGTTTTGCCATAGGCCCGCGCCGTTCTTGCCGCGGCGATGCCAGCGGCGCCAGCACCAATTATTACAAAATCATAGGTCATGGATGCGCCTTATATAGAAATTTGCACTCTTGTGCAGTTAGGTTATGCATTCAATGAACAGGCCGGATCGAAATCGGCCGGACTATTGAGGAAACTGCCAATGGGTAATCATCTTTTCGACCTCATCCGTTCGAACATTACCGATCCGAACCGGCTGTTTATGGAAACGCCTGATGGCGAAACGATGACCTATGGCGGGTTGCTTGAGGAAACAGGTCGATATGCCCATGCGCTGCTTGGCTTAAACCTCAAGCCCGGTGATCGGGTTGCGGTGCAGCTTGAGAAATCGCCTGCGGTGATTTTTATCTATCTCGCGTGTGTGCGGATCGGCGCGGTCTTTTTGCCGTTGAACACCGGCTACACGCTCAATGAGCTGGAATATTTCATTTCTGATTCCGGCGCCTCGCTTGTGATTTGTGATCCGCATGCACAAGAAGGCTTGGCCGAGATTGCAGGCCGTCATCACGCGCAGCTTGAAACCCATGGCCGCGATGCTTCCGGATCGCTTTATGAGAAAGTGGCGCGCGCATCGGTTGACTATATCGATGTTGCACGAGGGCCAGATGATTTGGCTGCTATCCTTTACACATCGGGTACAACGGGTCGCTCCAAAGGCGCGATGTTGAGCCATGACAATCTCGCTTCCAACGCGCTTGCGCTTGTCGAGACGTGGCGGTTTAGCACGCAGGATGTGCTTATTCACGCGCTGCCTGTGTTTCATACCCATGGCCTGTTTGTGGCGACGAATGTGACGTTACTGGCGGGATCATCGCTGATCTTTCTGCCTAAATTTGATGCCAAGCTGGTGCTGTCTTACATGGACCGCGCGAGCGTTTTGATGGGTGTGCCGACTTTCTATACGCGGCTTCTGGATGAGGTCGGACTTAACGCGGAGGCGACCGCGAAAATGCGGTTGTTTATCTCGGGCTCGGCTCCCCTTCTGGCTGAGACGCATCGCGAATGGAGCAAGCGTACCGGACACGCTATCCTCGAACGTTATGGCATGACCGAAACGAATATGAACACGTCAAACCCTTATGACGGGGACCGGATACCCGGAACCGTTGGCATGGCGTTGCCCGGTATTGAAGCGCGCGTCGTCGACCCCGAAACAGGCAAGCCTTTGCCACAGGGCGAAATTGGCATGATCGAAGTCAAAGGCCCGAATGTTTTCAAAGGCTATTGGAATATGCCGGAGAAAACCAAAGCCGAGTTTCGAGAGGATGGATTTTTTATCACAGGTGATCTCGGACAATTCGATGAACGTGGTTATTTAAGCATTGTCGGACGCGGCAAGGATCTCATTATTTCAGGTGGGCTGAATATCTATCCGAAAGAAATCGAAGAAGAGATTGACGCGCTTGCGGGCGTGGTTGAAAGCGCGGTAATTGGCCTGCCGCATCCTGATTTCGGCGAAGGTGTTGTAGCTGTCATCGTGCGCGAGAAAAACGCTACCCTTGACGAAGACAAGGTGATGGAAGGGCTTGACGGACGCCTTGCACGCTTCAAATTACCGAAGCGGATCTTTTTTGTTGAGGAGTTGCCGCGCAATACAATGGGCAAAGTTCAGAAAAACCTCTTGCGTGACGCGTATAAAGACCTGCGGTTTATCTAAACCTGCTTATAATCGCTTCCAAAGATAAGAGATTATTTTTCACGAAATACTTTGGCGAATTGATCGGTCGCAGGCTTTAACACATAGGATAGGACGGAGCGCGTTGCGGTTTCAATATAAACCTCGGCGACCATGCCCGGCAAAACAGCGCCTTCCGATACTTTGGCAAATTCGGAATCGGGCACGGCAATTTTAATGGCGAAACTGCTTAAGCCCGAGCGCTCATCGCGTACCGCATCGGCGGCTACCATGGAAATGGTGCCGATCAATTCCGGCGTCACGCGGCGATTAAACGCCGTTAATCGTAAGCGCGCGCGCCCGCCTACCCGCACTTGATCAATATCATTGGGCGAGACCAAGGCTTCAATCGTCAGCGGTTCATTGCCCGGCACAATTTGCATCAAGGTTTCACCGGGTTGAATAATTCCGCCAACCGTATGCACATTCAATTGAGCTACCACGCCCGACACGGGCGCTATGATGTCAAGACGCTTCAAGGTTTCTTGCGCAATCGCTTTGCGATGAACAAGCTCGGCCATTTTGGGCTCCAAGTCTTGAATGTCGCGATTCACCTCCGATAGACGCTCTTGATCGAGGTTTGCGATTTGCAAGGTTACTTCATCAATTTTACCGCGAAGTTCGGCGATTTGGGTTTTGAGAACCTGAACATCCCCTTCCGATCGGGCCTGCTCCCGACGAAGCGGCATCACGCGCTGTACGGATGCGAGATTGGCGGCATAGAGGCTTTCAACGCCTTTTAATTCTAGCGCAATCAGCTCAAGCTCTTTTTGCTTTGTTTCAAGTTGGGCCTGATCGCCTTCGATTTGATTTTCAAATTGGGCTTTGCGTTCACTCAATACGCTTTTTTGGCCCTTTAAAGCATCGCGTCTTGCCATGAAAAGCTCGGTCTCACCCCGACGAATGAGCGATGGCGCAATCCCTTTCGGATTTTCGTCCAATACCAAAGCGGATGGATCAAAGGTCTGCCCATCGCGTTCGGCCATCAAGCGGGCGTGACGCACGATCATCGCATTCAATTGATCGCTGATAATCCCCCATTCAGATTGTGCCGATTGCGGATCCAGCCGGATCAACACATCGCCCGCCCTTACGCTGTCGCCATCTTTGACGCGGATTTCGCTGATAATTCCACCCGTCAAATTTTGAACCTTCTTGACGCTTGATTCAACCTTAACCGTGCCTGATGCGACGACCGCACCGGAAATATCGGATAAGGCGGCCCAAACAAAAAAGCCCCCAAAGAGAACCGCAATGACCATAAAGGAAACATATAATAGGCGGCGGGCCGAACGCCTGTTTCCTCTTAACCGGAGCGTTGATTCAGGGATGGCCGTTATCAAGGAAGGATGGCCTGTATGGTTAAAGCCGTGGGGAATTTCAGTCATGATTTTATGGTCGCCAATTTGACGCTAACAGGGTTTTGGGGAACAGGGTGTTGCTCGTTTCTGAGCGAGCGCAAAACGTCATCTTTTGGTCCGAAGGCGCGGAGTTTGCCCGCTTCGATCACGGCAATGAGATCGACATTGGCAATGGCGCTTGAACGATGGGCGATGAGCACGACAATTCCGCCGCGCTGTTTGATGGATGAAAGGGCAGCTGAAAGGGCCGCCTCGCCATCGGCATCGAGATTGGAGTTTGGCTCATCGAGCACCACCAAAAATGGCGAGCCGTAGAGCGCTCGCGCAAGCCCGATGCGTTGCCTTTGTCCGGCGGACAGAACCGCGCCGTTTTCGCCGATGGCCGTTTCATATCCTTTATCCATGCCGATAATCATGGTGTGGACATTGGCCGCCATCGCCGCATCAATGATCATTTGCGGCGTTGCATCGGGATCGAACCGCGCGATGTTTTGCGCGATTGTGCCTTCGAACAATTCGACATCTTGGGGCAGATAACCCGTAAAGCGGCCACGCTCTTCATCGTCCCATTGATCAAGACGGGCGCCATCGAGTCTAATATCGCCTGCAAGCGGGCTCCAGACCCCCGCAATGGCACGCGCCAACGTCGATTTGCCGGCAGCGCTGGGGCCGATAACGCCAAGGGCTTGGCCTGCATCAATATCAAACGACATGTTTTTAAGGATGGCCGCATCGATGCCCGGGGCTCCGACGTAAAGGCCCGATAGGGACAGATGCTGCCGAGGCACAGGCAGCGCCATGGTTTTGGCGCGCACGGGAACGCGGCTAAACAAGAGCTCCAACCGCTCTATGCCCTTTCGGGCCGCTACAAAGCCTTTCCAATGGGCGATGACGCCTTCAAGCGGAGCGAGCGCCCGTGTCGACGTGATCGAGGCCGCTATGATGGCGCCCGCCGACATATCGCCGCGCAACACGCTATACGCACCCAAAGCCAAAATACCCGATTGCATAACCAGACGGAAAATGCGGGTAAGCGTGGCAAGCCCGTTTGATTTATCCGTCATGGTTTGTTGCTTCGACAGATAGGCGGCATTCGCATCGGAGAAGGCAGCGCCAAGCCGCTTTCCCAAGCCCATCGCTTTGACAATTTCGGCGTTACGATGTCCGGCTTCCGCCAAAAGCGAACGGCGCGAATTGGCCTGCGCCGCTTCATTGTTCAACCGAACCGTTACCGCATCCGCACCAATGGTCAGCACAGCGAGAAAGATTGCGCCTATCACCGTGACATAGGCCAGAAGGGGATTGAGAAGATAAATCAGCAGCAGATAAACGGGCATCCATGGCAGATCGAGAAAGGCTGCAGGACCAGTGCCCGAAATGAAAGCGCGCACGGCATCCAGATCCCGCATCGCTTGCATGCCATCGGCAGTGCTGCGGGCGGCCGTCATCGGTAATGCGGCGATGACTTGAAACAGACGCGAACTAAGCCGCTCGTGAAAATCCGTGCCTGCACGGCTCACCACGAGGCCGCGAATATAATCAAGCAGGCCTTGGACAGAATAGAGAAAAAGACCACCGATTGATAATGCAATCAATGTTGGCACCGAATGGGAGGCGAGCACGCGGTCATAGACCTTAAGCATAAAAAGCGGACCGGTGAGATAGAGAAGATTGATAAAGCCAGACACAATGGCGATGCCACCCAAAAGCGACCACAAAAAGCTCAGTGCTTTACTAATTTCATGAGTGCCCGCGCCGGGAGGGTGATGGGGCTTCGGCATCGATATTCTCCCTTCGAAAGGCAAAGCGCTGCAAGGCTTTAAAAGCGCGTCGGGTGATTTATCATAGTTGTCGTGTTTTTCTTATTAGGTTTTTAATGTGTTTTAATAATGATAATTTTTTATATAAGTAAATTATCTTAATTTAGCCATGTTATAGTTGAGTTTAAGCTTTTAAATTATTGTATATATTTCATATATTTATTATTTTTTATTATAAAAATATCTTTTTTATTTGACGGATACATATCCGTATTCCTACGGTCCCGATTAAACCGGACCCAATATCCGGTGACATGATCACTTTTCTTTCACCGGATTTCCGGACCCCTCCGTCTGCCCCGCCTTTGGTGCTGATCGGTGTCCGCGAAAGGATTATGACGATGACGATCGATCCGAAAAATCTGGCCGCTACGGCGACCCTTACCTTTGATGACGAGTTCAACACGTTCAGCATGTGGAACGGAACAAGCGGAACCTGGCAGACCTCCTATCCCTGGTCTCCGGCGAGTGGTGGCACCAATGCGCCCAATCACGAGCTAGAGTGGTATATCAACCCCGCTTACGCACCGACGAGTTCGGTTAATCCATTCAGCGATACGAATGGTGTGCTCACCATCGAAGCCAAGCCGGCATCGGCCACGATTCAATCGATAACCGGATCGCCTTATACGTCCGGCATTATCACAACCGATCATTCCTTTTCACAGACCTATGGCTATTTTGAGATGCGGGCGCAATTACCCACCGGGCAAGGCATTTGGCCGGCCTTTTGGCTCTTGCCTGTCGACCAATCCTGGCCGCCGGAAATCGATGTGATGGAAGTGATTGGCTCAAGCCCGAATGAGCTCAACACAACAGTACATTATGGCAATAATCAAGCCACCGGATTCGTGGTGAATGAGCCTGGCATGACCACCGGCTTTCACACCTACGGGGTTGATTGGGAGCCTGATTATATCACCTGGTATTTTGACGGTAATGCCGTTTCCAAAACCCCAACGCCGGCGGGGATGAACAAGCCGATGTATATGTTGGCCAATCTCGCAGTAGGCGGCGATTGGCCGGGTGCACCCAACAGCACAACGCCGTTTCCGGCCGATATGAAAATTGATTATATTCGGGCCTATTCGTCGGTACCGGGCGGCGGCACTACCCCTCCGCCTGTCACGCCTCCCCCTGTGACCGCACCACCGGTGACGTCGCCACCACCCAGCACGACGCAGCATCTTTTTGATCTGCCGACCACGGCTGCAACAACGCATTTGATCACCGGAACATCCGGCAATGATGTGTTGACCGCCACGAGCAAGCATACGTATTTCGATAGCTGGGGTGGCAATGACACGATGACGGGGCTCGGCAATGATGTGTTTGAAATCTATTCCAGCAAAAACGTCATCAAAGAAGCGGCAGGCTCCGGCATTAATACGGTCAATAGCGGATCGACGAGCTTTGTCCTGCCTGACAATGTTCAAAACATCACGCTGATTGGCAATGGTGGTAATCATAGCAACGGATCACAAAGTGCAACGGGCAACGGCCTTGATAATTTAATGATCTCGAACTCGACATCCTATGGCAATACGCTGATCGGAAATGCGGGCAATGATGAATTGATTGCCGGTAAAGGTGCCGATGTTTTGACCGGCGGAACGGGTGCGGATGAGTTTGTCTTCAAAGCCCTGCCGACCAAAGCCGGACATGTGACCGATTTCACCGCTGGAACAGATATGCTCGATTTACGCGGCATTTTCAAAACAGCCGGCTATACGGGCACCGATCCCATCGCCGACAGCCATCTCATTTTAACAGCCGATGCGAATGGCGGCACGGCGGTCTATTATGACGCGTCGGGCAATCCAACGGGAACCAAGGTTTTGATTACCACGCTTGATCACGTCCTTCCCTCCGCTTTGCATCTTCAAAGCGATATCTGGTTTGCATAAGACCGATTAAGCCTTTACCCGACGACTTTTCGATGCAGAATACCCATCGTGAGCAATCAAGCTCACGATGGAATTTTGTTGTCTCATGTCTGGTTTAAATCGCTCACCTCACTTTGCACCCATGCCGCACCGCGCGCTTTGCACGGATTGCGGTATTTCCCGCTCAAGCGAACCGGAGCGATGCGGTAAAGCCTGCCAGTTCATCGCGCCCGATTATGACGCTCTTGAAACAGCAGTGCATGGAAGGGCGCGTGACCCGCAGCGTCCCGATGAACTCTTCTTCGGGCCTTTTAAGCGCATGGTGCGGGCCTCGCTTGCCAAGCCGCTCGCTGGCGCGCAATGGACCGGCATCACGACGCGGTTGGCCGAGCGGTTGCTTGAAGAAGGCGCGATTGATGCGGTGCTAACCATGGCGCCCGACCCTTCCGATAAATGGCGTCCGGTTCCGGTGCTCGTCACCAAAGCGGAAGACATGGCGCACTGCCGTGGTATGCGGATGGGCTATGCGCCGTTACTCGCATTGCTGGAACCTGCACTTGAACAGGGGTTCAAGCGGTTGGCGATTATCGGAATCCCGTGCCAGATTTATGCACTTCGGGCGCTTGAAAAGGAATTGGGTTTTGAGCGGCTCTATGTGATTGGAACGCCATGCTCGGACAATACAAGCACGGCAAATTTCCATGATTTTTTGAATCTTCTGTCGGATGAGCCCGAGACCATTACCTATCTCGAATTTCGCGCTGATTATCATGTTGAGCTGCGCTTTAACGATGGGCGCATGAAGGCCATTCCGTTCCTGCAATTGCCGCTCTCGACGCTGCCGCCTGACTTTTTTCCGCTGACCTGTCGCACCTGTGTCGATTACACCAATGTGCTCGCCGATATCACGGTTGGCTATATGGGCGGACAAGGCGAGCAATGGCTATTGGTGCGCAATGAACGCGGCGAAGAGCTGTTAAGCCTTCTGGGCGACGAGGTGCATCTTTCAGCACCGGGCAATGCCGGAAAGCGCAAAGGCGCGGTAACGGGCTTTATGGCGAATGTCGAACGCGCGGCCGGGGGATTGCCCTTGCGCAAAATGCCCGACTGGCTTCGTCCGATTGTTGGCTGGCTGATGCCGAAGATCGGGCCGCGTGGACTGGAATTTGCGCGGGCGCGGGTGGAGATGAAAGCGATTGAAACCATCCTCCATCTGCGCCGTCATATGCCGCGCAAAATGAAAAATATGGTGCCGCCGCATGTCTGGAAATTGGTTGAGCCTTATGGGCTGAAACCCGATGAGGGCGAACGAACCGTCGACGCCAAGGCGCGGTGAAGGCGATGCGCCGGATCGGTTCTCTTCTCATTGGTGCATGTGCATGCCTAGCGATTGGGCTATCCGTATTTCAGCTTCATCAAGCGGTCGATGGTCTTGTGACACGCGATGTGGAGATTGGTACCATCCCTGCCCGCATCTTTGAACCGCAAGTCCACACCGCTGCGCCTGTTGTTGTCATCGCGCACGGCTTTGCGGGATCGCAGCAATTGATGCAATCCTTTGCCATCGCGCTTGCCCGCAATGGCTATGTTGCCGTGACGTTTGATTTTGCAGGCCATGGGCGCAATCCTGCACCGCTGACAGGCAGCATAACGGAAGAAACGGGTGCGACCGAAAGTTTGCTCGCCGAGCTCGAAAAAGTAGTCGCCTATGCGCGGCCATTGAGTGATGGGCGGCTTGCGGTGCTGGGGCATTCCATGGCGTCCGATATTGTCGTCCGATTTGCTCAAAAAACGCCTAATATCGCAGCAACGATTGCTGTATCGATGTTTTCGCCGGTTGTAACGGCGGCATCACCGCGCAATCTCCTCGTGATTGTTGGCGATTGGGAAGGCATGTTGAAAGATGAAGCGTTAAGGGCCGTTTCGCTGTCCACCGCACCGCGCAAGGCCGAAGCGTCGATGCTTTATGGCGACCCGTTAAAGGGCACCGCGCGTAAGGCTGTTTTTATTCCGCATACCGAACATGTGAGTGTGCTCTTTGCGCGTGAGAGCCTGCGCGCGGCTGTTGAATGGCTTGATGCCTGCTTTGCTATCAAACGAAGCGCGCCGCTCCAACTTGACGCGCGCGGGCCGTGGATTGCGCTTCTGATTGCGGGTGCGGTGCTGCTGGGGTGGCGTGCGTCCACCACACTTCCGAAGGTAGCGCACGACCCCTCCGGTGCCGATCTCCCTTGGCGCCAATTATGGGCGCCGATGCTGGCGCCGGCCATCCTCACGCCTCTGCTGTTGCGATTTGTGTCTACTCATTTCTTGCCGGTTCTCGTGGCTGATTATCTTGCGGTGCATTTTGCCGTTTATGGCTTAATCACCTTCGCCCTGTTGGCCTTCATGACGCGGTCGGTGCCGCTTTTAACGGTGCAGGGCCGCCTTCCTTATCGCCTGCTGGCGTCCGTGTTGATGGTGGTGGCGTATGAGGCTTTGGCCTTGTTTTGGCCGCTTGATCATTATTTTACGAATTTTGTGCCTTCCCTCCAACGCACTCCGATAATACTCGCGATGTTCATCGGTACAGTGTGTTATTTTGTGAGCGATGAATGGCTCACGCGCGGAACACATTCGGGGCGCGGCGCCTATGCGCTGAGTAAATTTGTATTTCTTGTTTCGCTCGGCATGGCAACCGCCCTTGATTTTGAGCGGTTGTTTTTTCTGATCATCATCATCCCCGTGATCGTGCTGTTTTTCCTGATCTTCGGGCTTTTCAGTTCGTGGATTTATAAACGCACGGGCGACCCGCTGGTGGCAGGCATCGCCCATGCGGTTGCTTTTGCGTGGGCGATCGGTGTCACCTTCCCGATTTTGGCAGGATAGCGACACCGATTAATCGCAATCGATCAAGGCGATGTTGATTCAATGCCAACCGTCGCGGCGCGATCTTCCATCGTTTCAAGATCTGTGTGACGCGTTTCTTTGACGAAATACAAAGCGATAAACGTCAATAGCCCGAGGCACGAAAGATAATAGCCAACGGCGCCCGGACCATATTGTTTGGCAAGCCATGCGGCCATAAAGGGCGTTAATGCTGCACCCAAAATCGAGGCCACATTATAGGCGATACCCGAACCTGTGTAGCGCGTATTGGTTGGGAAAAGCTCCGGCAAGAAGGCGGCCATGGGGCCGAAGGTCAACCCCATCAGCGTCATGCCAAGGCTCAAGAAAACGAGCATCAAGGGCAAATTGGCCGTCTCTGCCGATCCCATCGTTGAAGGCGACAGGAAGGGACCGAAAGTAAGGCCGAACAGGATAATGCCCGACGTTACCATCAATAAAAGTTTGCGACGGCCCAAGCGGTCCGCCAAAGCGCCCGACACGGGAATGAAGGCTGCAAAGAACAAGACCGAGATCAGTTGCAACGTCAAAAACGGACGATAGCCAATGCCAAGCGCACCGAGCTGAACCTTGCCGATGGCATAGGACAAGATCCACGTCGTCATTGTGTAGAAAATGCCATAAGTGGCAACCATGCTGAAGGTGCCGAGCAAAATCTGACGAGGGTTATTCGCAAAGACACGAAACAGGGGCGAACGTACGCGCTCACCGCGCGCAGCCGCCCGCGTGAACACCGGCGTTTCAAAAAGCGCAAGGCGAACATAAAGCCCAACCAGAACGAGAACGATCGACACCAAAAACGGAATGCGCCATCCCCACACGAAAAACGGGTCATCCACTGCCGATTTGGTGGAGTCGAAAGCGAAGAGATAAGTCAAAATCAAAAAGAAGCCATTGGCGAGAATGAAGCCAAATGGCGCGCCAAGTTGCGGCCACATCGCAGCACGCGCCCGCTTGCCGGGCTCTGCCGTCTCGGCGGCCAATAGAGCCGCACCTGACCATTCCCCGCCAAGACCAAGGCCCTGACTAAAGCGCAAAATCGTCAATAAGACCGGCGCGAAAAGCCCTACTTGCTGATAGGAAGGAAGCAGGCCGATGATAAAGGTGGCAAGGCCCATCAAGAGCAAGGAGCCGACAAGGGTTGTCTTGCGGCCAATCCGATCGCCAAAATGGCCGAAGAGAACGGAGCCAACGGGGCGCGCGAGAAAGGCGACGCCAAAGGTGGCCATCGACGCCAGAAGTGCCGAATTGCCCTCGCTGGCCGGAAAGAACAGGCTTGGAAAGACCGAAACGGCGGCCGTGGCGTAGATATAAAAATCGTAGAACTCGATTGTCGTACCAACAAGGCTTGCAAAGATAATTTGCGCTTTCGAGTTTTGAGCTGGCAAATTCTGATTCACGGCACCATTCCTATTTTATCGTCGCTAGCCCTGAAGGCTGCGAACCGCGCAATAACGTTTCCCCGACGTCGCTATGCCGCATGTAAACCAGCATCAGCGTTTCTGTTTTTCACCATTCCGCCACTAACGTCAACTCGGGAGCAAAGGCCGTTTTGAGGCGGATAAATCCAAAATGCTGACAGGTTCGTAATGACCTTTGAACAGCTGTGGCCAACAGTGTTCACGGTTGATGTCATTGGTTCGAGGTGCCCGTGTTACAGCTTATCTATACGAGTCGAGAATTTCGCCCTTTAAGCGATGCCGATCTCAAGCGTCTGGTTTCCCATAGCCGCGCCAGGAATGAAAAAGACCATGTGACCGGGTTTTTATATTATTCCAGCGGAACATTTTTACAGTTGCTGGAGGGCGAAGAGGCGGTTGTCGAAGCCACATTTGCGCGTATTCAAGATGATTTCAGGCATGTAAACCCAACCATTATTTTCAAAGACAATACCGCAACCGAGCGGCTCTTTGAAGATTGGAGCATGGAAATAGCCGATCCCAAATCGACTTCCGCCATTATGCGGAGCTTTTTTCAAACCGACAAAGATCTCGATCTCACGAAGCTTGATGGCGAAAAAGCGCTTTTGCTGCTCGAAGCCTTTCGGGGCATGCATGCCTCCTTGCTGCTCTGATTTTAGAGCGTGGGATTTCCCTTCGCCAATGCGCGATAGGCAGCGATTACGGGTTCTCTGAAGTGCGGATTGACGGACAACTCCGTGCCGAAGATTTTTTCCACACTCAAAATGGCATCAACCGCCTTTTCCGCATCCGGTCCCGCCAGTATCAAGCGCTCTTTCATCTCGCTTGCCATCGGATCGCGCAATTCAATCGGCTGGCCTTGGCGATCAAAACCTGACGCGTAATGCACAAAGGCGGCGATGCCGAATGCAAGACGCCCCAGCGGCAAACCACGGCTTAATCGATCGCGGGAAGTCGTTAAAAACCGCTGCGGAATTTTCTGCGAACTATCGGATGCGATTTGAACGAGACGGTGTTTAAGCGCCGGATTTCTAAAACGCTGGAGTAGAGCCTTGCGATAGGAAGGAAGATCAGCTCCGGCAGGAACCGATAGAACAGGCGAAACATCTTCGACCATAAAGGCTTCGACGAAATTGGCGAGCGCGTGATCGGCCATTGCATCGGCTACCGTTGCATGACCGGCAATCCCTCCTAACAAAGCGAGCATCGAATGCGCGCCGTTGAGAAGGCGTAGTTTCATGGTTTCATAGGGCGTCACGTCGTGCACCAGCTCAGCACCGACCTCGTGCCAGTTCGGACGGCCTTCGGGAAAATGATCTTCAATCACCCATTGCGAAAAACCTTCGGTAACGATGGGCCAGGCATCTTTCAACCCAAGGACTTCCGAAACAGCGGCACGATCCTCATCAACCGTATGAGGCACAATGCGGTCCACCATGGTAGAGGGGAACGCAACCTGCGCGCCGATAAAATCAGCAAGCACAGGATCAACCTTCAGAGCCATTGCCATGATGAGCGCGCGCAGCTTTTCGCCATTCGCATTCAGATTATCGCAGGACATGACCGTGAAAGGCTTTAAGCCTCGTTCGCGTCGCTGCTTTAAGGCGGCGACGATAAAGCCCGGCGCGGATACGGGCTGATCGAGATAGGCAAGATCATGACGAATATCGGGGTGCGCTTCATCGAGCGTTCCTGTTGAAGGATCGATGCAATAGCCCTTCTCTGTAATCGTGAGCGAAACAATTTTAACATCGGGATGGGCCATGGCTTCGACAAGGGCCAAAGGATTTTCCGGCGCTACCATCACTTTAATAACCGAACCGATGATGCGATAATCGGTTACCTCGCTACTTCGGGCAACCAATGTGTATAAGCCATCTTGCGGGGCCAGCGCGTCACGCGTTTGAGGGGATCTGAGGCTTGCGCCCAAAATGCCCCATTTCAAATCACCCTTTTCAAGACACGCATCGGTATAGGCGGCCTGATGGGCACGATGAAAGCCTCCGAGACCCAAATGCACAATGCCTATCTTAACGTCGCCGCGATCATAGTTCGGGCGTTTGATGGTGTCAGATAGTAGAGCAAGGGTAGATGCGGAAAGCGGGTTCACGAAAATGGGTTCCCTAAAGGGTTCACAATACGCAATGGCATCTTAGCTCTGCGTTTGATGGGGTCGCGCATGATACACAAGAACTTTGGCGGGATCAGCCGATAAGCGCAAGGCCGAGCCTATGGTGTGGGGGTTAGGCGATATAAAATATAACCGCATGCCATTTGCGGTTTGCCCTGATCCAGAAAAATGATCGCCCCGATATTCCATGGTCTCAATGGTAATGTTTATGCCAGTCATTGATGTCGCAGGCTTAAGATCTTGCGGGCGTATCAGGACTGCGACAGGACCTTCGGTTATCGGATCCATCATCACCCCTTCAAGCGTACTATCGTCCAGTGTGAACGTTACGCGATCGCCCGCAATGATAGACGCATTGGTCTGCATCTGGCCTGATAGATGGTTGCGAAAGCCCATAAATTGAGCAAGGTCGGCGGTTAAGGGTTTTTCGTATAGCTCGGCCGGCGTGCCGATGTGTTGGATGCTGCCGTGGCGCAAAATGGCGATGCGATCGGCAAGTGAAATCGCTTCATCGAGATCATGAGTAACATAGATGGTGGTGCAGCCTAAGCGGTCATGAATCTCTCGAATTTCATGCCGCATTTCGAGACGCAATTGTGCGTCCAGATTGGATAACGGCTCATCCATTAGAACAAGGCTCGGTTCGATGACGATGGCGCGTGCAATACCCACACGCTGTTGCTGGCCGCCTGATAATTGATGCGGCATTTTATCAGCATGCGCTTCAAGCCGAACCATTCGTAACGCATTTTCAATGCGATGCTCGTATTCGTTTTGCGGCAGCTTGCGCATTTTAAGGCCATAGCCAATATTGTGGCGAACCGACATATGCGGGAACAGCGCATAGTTTTGAAAAATCATGCCGAAGCCGCGTTGCTCAACGGGCATATCATCAAGCCGCATATCATCAAGCCAGAGTGTTCCAGCGCTTGGCGTGATCAAGCCTGCAAGACAATTCAGAAGGGTTGATTTGCCGGAACCCGACGGCCCTAAAAGCGCCAAGAATTCACCACGCTTGATGTCCAATGATACATTGGCAAACGCATGTGTTGCCCCGAAATCATGGCCGAGCCCCACAAGACGCAAGGTTTTGAACGTGTGCTGCGCCTTCATTGAGCGCCATTCCTGGTGGACGCCATGAGGTTGATCGGACCGGAAGCGGGAAAGGACGAAGCCGTCATCGCGTATGATGGTCCTTTGCCCGTGAGATGGATCAGATTTATGTTTAACATTGCGGCAAAACACTTAAATTAATCAGCCTATTGGTCAAGGCACCCTTTGCGTTGATGGGCGGGGCGGGCACCCATTCTGTCCCGTTGAAGCCTTGCGCGCGCGTTAAGCGGAGCTGATCCGCCGTAAGCGGGATTGCTCCCACGCGGGACTGCGCTACAGGTGAGTTCCATCTTGGCCGGACAGAATCGGCGCATTACAAGGAGCCAACCAATGTCCGAAGGGATTTCACCCTCACCGCACGCAACGCCCTATGGCATTGGGCTCGCGTTAACGGCGCTGGCCCTTGGCGGGTTTGGCATTGGCATTGGTGAATTTGCCATTATGGGGCTTTTGCCCGAAGTCGCGAATGGCTTTGCCATCACGCCGCCCGAAGCCGGACACGCCATCAGCGCCTATGCGTTGGGCGTGGTGATTGGCGCGCCCGTTTTGACGATCTTCTTTGCCCGCGTTCCGCAAAAGCCGATGCTGATCGGATTGATGGTGGCATTTACACTTGGCAATATTGCGAGTGCTTTTGCGCCTACCCCTTCCCTTTTGGTACTGTTCCGGTTTTTGTCGGGACTGCCCCATGGGGCTTATTTTGGTATTGCGTCATTGGTCGCGGCATCGGTTGTTCCGGTCAACAAGCAAGCGGGCGCGATCGGACGCATGATGTTGGGGGTAAGCCTTTCCAATGTGATCGGCGTGCCTCTGATCACTTGGCTTGGACAAGGTATCTCTTGGCGCAGCGCGTTTGCCATTGTCGGCGCCATCGGGCTTGCTACCGTTCTCATGATTACGCTCACGATCCCCTCTATTCCCGTAAAATCGGGCGCAAGCCCTAAACAGGAACTCGCAGCGCTTGCGATCAAACAAGTATGGCTCACGCTGCTCGTGGGTGCGATCGGCTTTGGCGGCATGTTTGCGGTTTATAGCTACATCGCGCCGAGCTTGATGGAGGCTGCCGGTGCGCCCGCTTGGAGCGTGCCCGTCGTGATGTCGATTTTCGGCATGGGGATGATCGGCGGCAGCATGATTGGCGGATGGTTGGCTGACCGTGCTTTGCACGCGACCTTGTGGGGGCTTCAGCTGTTCAATGTCCTCGTCATTGCCGCGTTTTATGTCGCGGGCACGAGCTTTGTGGCGACCGCGATCGATATCTTATTCGTGGGCTTTGGCGTGGCCATCGTCCCTGCGATGCAAATGCGGTTGATGGAAGTGGCCAAAGACGCCCAATCATTAGCCGCAGCGCTTAACCACGCGGCGCTTAATATCGGCAATGCGATGGGGGCATGGCTCGGCGGCCTCGCCATTGCGGCGGGCTTTGGCTGGACATCGACGGGATGGGTGGGCGCTTTACTGGGCATCGCGGGTATGGTGGTCTTCGCCGTCTCATTGACGATGGAAGCACGCTCCACATCAGCCAAGCCATAACCCGATTGGCGGCCGATGGGTGTTTTATTCGGCCATCGGACTGACTGATAAAATTCTGTCGTGAATCACCGCTACACCCCCACCCATGTTTTCTAGGGGGCGGATTAAGTCATGCTGAATCTCGCGAGCGACCATCTCGATTTCTTTGTCTGGAAGGATTTTCCAGTCATCTATGACGGACGGGATGAGAAAACGCCCGAGGCCTGGGTGAATATTCACGGCCATTGGGGTCGCATCAGCGTCGAGAGCATCGCCTTTGCGAGCGGCTGGATGTCGCACGATGATTTTCTCGCGCGGTTTGGTCAATTGCCGCCACTGCCGATCGAAGCCTTCCGCTCCCGCCGTATGTTTGCCGCGTAAGCGTTGATCTAAACGCTCTCTACGATACGCCTTTTGGATGCTGCATGCTCGCGCATGAGATAAAGCAGACCTGAACCGACGACGATGGACGCGCCCAAAAGGATCGGCCAATCGAGATTTTCGTTAAATAAAGTCGTCCCGATCAAGGACGCATAAACAAGTCCCATATAGGATAAAGGCTGAACGGCCGACGCATCCAGAAGACTATAGGCGCGGATCAAAAAATAATGGCTTGATATGCTGGTGCAGCAAACGACGGCCAACCAGAAATAACCCATACCATGAATATCCGTCCAATAAAATGGACCGATAAGCGTCAGTGTTACCGCACCGATAAAGCCCGTAAAAATAAACGTGGTCTCAGATGTATCCTGTCGACTGACGAAGCGTGTCAGAATCGCATAGACCGCAAACATGACGGTACCTGCCACCGCAAGTAGCATTTTAAAATCAAGGAAATCACCGTGTGGCCGCAATATAACCATCACACCAACCAGTCCCGCGATGATGGCGAGCCAGCGGCTGAGATCGACTTTTTCTTTCAAAAATAAGATCGACAAAAGAGCTACAACAAGCGGTGTGCCGGCAAAGATAGCTTGCGCATGAGCGAGACCGATCAGGCTGAAACAGGTAATGGCCAAAATCACTTGCAAGGCCAACAGAGCGCTTCGGATGATTTGCAAAACCGGACGTTTGGACTGGGTAAGCGCGCCCCATCCAAGCCGTTTGCGCCAAACAACAGCCGATACAAAAAGGCCATACGCCCAATACCGGATCATCGCGATAAAGACGGGTGGATAATCCTGCGCAAGATGTTTTGAAATGGCGTCCTGAAGGGAGAAAATTGTTATTGCGAGGAGAGCAAAAACATAGCCTTGTGTCTTCGAACTCATCGCATGTTCCGCCTAAAAGGCGGCTTACTCCGTAATCGCAACGACATATTCGGCCAATTCGATAAAGGGTTCGCGTACGGCATAATTGGTGACGCGTTGTTGATCAAAAACCGTCATGCCGTATTCAATCGGGTTTTGCATGCCGGAACGCTCCGGCACATAGGCAGCGATTTCGACATCCAGCGTCTCGCTTAACACCTCGATGCGTTCGGCAATTTTTCCCGAGTTGCGTGTCTTGTTGAGAACAACGGCCACTTGCGCATCGCCCTTTTCAACCTTGCGGTATTCCCATAATTTTTCCAGAAAATCGATACTGGCTTCGATATCGAGCGGCAACCCGACGATGGGCACGAGGATCACATCGCTGATCTTAATGAAGTCCGTTAGAGGCGCGCCGCGGACGGCAGCGCGGCCATCGACAATCACGTAATCCAGCGTTTTGCGCTTTTTCAACGCGCGCAGCTCGTCAAGATTAAGATCTGTGAAATCCAAGCCCTCAATGGTCGCACATTTGGCCGGACGCCGCTCGATCCAGCTCAGCGTGCTTTTCTGCGGGTCGCCATCGGCCAAGGCTACGGCATAGCCCATATCGGTTAAGGCGGCGGCCAGATGGATGGCGGTGGTGGTTTTGCCGCAGCCACCTTTGACGTTCTGGACGGAAATGACGTGTGCCATCGGGATTTTCCTTCTTTCAACTGGCGCGGAGGCCAATTTTTATCTCGGTTGGCCGTTAAATTAATAAGGATTTGAAAAGGCGTCGACTGAAATCTTTGAGATTGGGGAAAAACGGGCGCTTAATGCCGCGTAGAGCTCAAAAATTGCTTCAGACGCTCGGATTTCGGGTGGCCGATGACCTCGGATGGCGTGCCCTGCTCCTCGATCTGGCCTTTGTGCAAAAATACGATCTGGCTGGCGACATCGCGGGCGAAACCCATTTCGTGGGTCACGACCAGCATTGTGCGCCCTTCCTCGGCAAGCTTGCGCATGACCTGCAAGACTTCGCCGACCAATTCCGGATCAAGCGCCGAGGTCGGCTCGTCAAAGAGCAGCACGCTCGGATCCATCGCCAAGGCGCGGGCAATGGCGGCGCGCTGCTGTTGCCCGCCGGACAGGTGATTGGGGTAGAAATTGCGCTTATCGGCAATGCCAACTTTGGCCAGCAACGCCTCGGCCTTTTCGATCGCTTCTTTTTTCGGGACACCCAAGACATGGACGGGCGCTTCAATGACATTTTCCAAAATCGTGCGGTGCGACCAGAGGTTAAAATTCTGAAACACCATCGCGAGTTTCGAGCGGATGCGTTCCACCTGCTTTTGATCTTCGGGCATGGCGGTGCCATCAGGCATGGCCTTCATGCGGATCAATTCGCCATTGACATAGACGCGGCCTGAATTGGGCGTTTCCAGCAGATTGATGCAACGAAGCAAAGTCGATTTACCCGAACCGCTCGAGCCGATCATCGCAATCACATCGCCTGTATTGGCCGATAGCGAAACGCCTTTCAGCACATCGGCATCACCGAAGCGTTTGTGCAAATCCTCAACCTTAAGCGTCGTATCCATCGAATTGAATTCCTTTACGCAGATTGAGGAGCGGCGCGATGCTGGTTGATGCGGCGCTCCAACCCATTGAGCAGGCGGGTCAAAATGAAAACCGTCACAATATAGATAATGCCCGCGGCAATCAGCGGTTCATAAATGCGATAGGATTCTTTTTGAATTTGCCGGGCGGTTCCCATGATGTCCCACACGGTGATGAGCGAGGCAAGCGACGTTGCTTTCAAGAGAAGAATGGTTTCACCGCTCATGGCCGGCAAGCAAATTTGAATGGCGCGAGGCAACGTGACGCGCCACAAAATCTGTCCGCTCGACATGCCATAGGCCTTTGCAGCTTCAATTTCACCTCGCGGCACGGCTGACATTGCGCCACGTAAAATTTCGCCCGTATAGCCTGCCGTGTTTAACGAGAACGCAAAAACGGCGTACCAGAAACCATCTTTCAGATATTCCCATAAAAAGGTTTGCTGAATGAAACTGCCTGGTAAAATTTCGCCCAGTCCGTAATAGATCAAATAGGTCTGCACCAAGAGCGGCGTGCCGCGCATAAGTAGAATATAGAGCGCGCTCGGCATCCATAGCAAAGGGTTGGGGGACAGGCGCGCAAGCGCTACCGGCACGGCTAGTGCGTTTCCGATTACACCCGATATAGCCGTGAGTGCCAAAGTCAAAGGAACAGCCGCAAGCAGTCTCGGAAAGATCGAGAGAAGGAAGGTGAATGACTCATCCATTGTGACGCCCTCCCCTCATTTGTAGCCCCGATTCACGCGGGCTTCGAGAAAGCGAATGCCAGCCATCGAAACCAACGTAATGAGCAGAAAACACAAGGCCGTCATCGTATAAAAATACGAATAATGTTTGGTGGTGGAAGCAGCGCGATAGCCCATGAACAAAATATCTTGAAAGCTGCCCAAGACGCTGATGAGCGAGGAATCTTTCGTTGCATTGAGCCAGAGATTGCTCATACCCGGCAAGGCAAAGCGCAACATTTGCGGCAAGATGATACGGCGCACGCGCAACAATGGCGACATGCCGCAGGCTTTTGCCGCTTCAATCTGTCCAACAGGGATAGATTGAATGGCGCCGCGCATCACTTCCGTCATATAGGCGCCGCCGATAAAGCCCAAGGCCATAACGGCTGCAGCGAAGGGATCAACTTCGACGTCTTCGTAATCATCGCCTAAGAAGGAGAGGAGAAATTTGATGGCATCTGCGCCGGAATAATAAACGAGCAGCAGCAAGAGCAATTCAGGCAGAGCGCGCACCAAGGTGGTGTACACATCCGCAATGGATCTAAGCCATTTATAGGGGCTGAGCTTGGCACCGGCACCGAGCAGCCCGAACACAAGCGATACGGCGTAAGCCGCAAGCGATACTTCAACCGTTACCACCAGCCCATCAACAAAGCGCGCGCCCCAACCATCATGGCCGAAGCTCATAAGCGCCAAGAGGGAGGGGGATGTATCCATGGGCGGTGCTTTAAAGGCTTATGCGTGCGAAGGAAAACGTCATTCGACACGCCACTTGCGCGGCGGCTCAGGATGAGGAGAAATAACCATCCTCATGGTGAGCCGGGAGCGCACCGCGCTCCCGTGTCGAACCACATTATTCGATCAATCAATCGCCATAGACGTTGAAGGTGAAGTACTTCTTGGCAATCGCGTCATACTCGCCCGAAGCGCGTACGGCCTTGATCGCATCGTTGAAGCGGTCCTTCAGCTTGTCGCCTTTGCGGATACCGACGCCGACGCCTGTGCCGAAAATCGGATCGTTCGGAACGATCAACTTCACACCAAGATCTTTCGCGGCTGGAGTCTTCAAGAACTCATCGGCGACAATCGAATCTTCCAAGGCGTAATCGATACGACCTGCAACGAGATCTGCATTGTGGTTATCGGTTGTGTCATAGACCTTGACGGTCGCATCTTTCAAATAGGCGTTGACGTAATCGGCATGGATCGTTGCCGTCTGCACGCCAATGGACTTGCCCTTCAAATCAGCAGGGTTGGCGATCTTGCCGCCCTTGCCGTCCGGATTGGCAACCGTTGAAATAGCAGGCGCATCCTTCTTGCCGATGATTTCGGCTGGCGTGTTGTAATATTTATCCGAGAAGTCGATAACCTTTGAGCGGTCCGCCGTGATCGACATCGAGGAGAAAATCGCGTCGATCTTCTTGGCCTTCAGCGCCGGAATGATGCCATCCCAAGCGGTGCTGACGATTTTGCACTCAACCTTCATTTCTTTACAAAGGGCGGCGAGAAGGTCGATTTCAAAACCTTCCCACTGGTTCGTCGCGTTTTGCGAGCTGAACGGTGGATAGGCTTCCGAGCTAATGCCGATCTTTAATTTTTCAACCGCCATTGCGGAGGATGACGCGACGACCACTGCGGCAATAGCTGCTGATTTTACGATAAATTTCATCATCTGACTTTTCCTATCCCTTTATGTAATCGGTACGATGGCAACCGACTTTCGACCTCGGACCCATAACTGGACCCTGATGATATTCCGGAGCGTGCCGCGGGACGCCTCAGGCGCCCGCCTACCCGCTTCCATGACAGAACTATTTCAGTAGTTTGACGGACGAACAAGCGCTATCTGTAACACGCCTACAGGAGATTGGTCGTATAAAGGGGGATCAAAGGCGGCTTGGCCTGCGATAAAACCCCTTAAAAGGCTCGAAAAGACAGGGAAAATCATGCGGTTTGCGGCGCGCGTTGAACATTTGGGTGGTGGTTCGGTGAGGGCGTGGGATATCCACAATGCCGGAAAAGAAGCGCAAGCGCGTGGCGAGGATGTGATTGTTTTATCGGTCGGCGACCCCGATTTCGCCACCCCTGCCCCCATTATCGATACCGCGATTGCAGCCCTTAAGAATGGTGACACGCATTATACAACCGTTGCGGGCAGGCGTGAGCTTCGCAAGGCGATTGCCGACCATCAGAATCAGCGTACGGGGCAAAAGCTCGACGAGGATAATATTTTGATCGTCGCTGGCACGCAGAACGGTCTCTTCTCGGCCTGCCAATGCCTGTTCGGGCCGGGCGATGAAGTGATTGTGCTGGAGCCTGCCTATCTCACCTATGAGGCCACCGTTGGATCAACGGGCGCAACCGTGGTGCGGGCGCCTGCAACGGCGGATGGTCTGTTTCGCCCCGACATTGCCGCCTTGGAAAAATGCGTGACGCCTCGCACGAAAGGCATTCTGTTTGCCAATCCGTGTAATCCAACGGGCGTTGTCTTTTCGCCGTCTGAGCTTGAAGGCATCGCCGATATTGCACGCCGCCATGATCTTTGGGTCGTAAGCGATGAAGTCTATGCCGAGCTGGTGTTTGACGGCCATTTTGCCAGCACGGCTGCTTTACCGGGCATGGCCGAGCGGACCGTGACCGTGGCATCCTTTTCCAAATCGCACGCCATGACCGGATGGCGGATTGGCTGGATCATTGCGCCGAAGGACCTCATTACGCATGCGGATAATCTCGCGCTGTGCTCGCTCTATAGCATTGCCGGCTTCATTCAGGATGCGGCGATAACCGCGATCGCGCAAACGGATCAAGTCGCCTCAGAGATGCGCGAGATTTATCAAAGGCGCTGTCAGGTCTTGTGCGACCATGTTGACCATGCGCCGGGCCTTGTGTGCTTAAGGCCCGCCTCGGGCATGTTTGCGCTGGTTGATGTGCGGGGGACAGGCCTGAGCGCCCATGAATTTGCGTGGGGGCTGTTTAAGGCCGAAGGCGTCTCGGTGCTGGATGCCTCGGCCTTCGGGCCATCGGCGGAAGGTTATGTTCGCGTCGCCTTCACCGTTGGAGAAGATCAATTGGCGGAAGCCGGGCGACGGATTGTCCGTTACGCCATTTCGCTGACGGGGCAAGCCTAAGATGCGTACGCTTGGCGTCTATTTAGCCGAACTGCTCGAAGCCTATGGCGTGGATACGATCTTCGGTATACCGGGTGTGCATACGGTTGAGTTTTACCGTGGTCTGCCGCTCACGAAAATTCGCCATGTCACGCCGCGCCACGAGCAAGGTGCGGGCTTTATGGCCGACGGCTATGCGCGCGTTTCCGGCAAGCCCGGCGTGTGCTTGTTGATTACCGGACCAGGCCTAACCAATGCGGCAACGGCTATGGCGCAGGCCTATGCCGATTCCATTCCGATGCTGGTGATCACGGCGGTAAATGCCGTTGGCCGCATGGGCTCGGGCGAAGGCTGGCTGCATGAGTTGAAAGACCAGCGGCAATTGACGCAAGGGCTCACCGCCTTCAGCCATACGGTGTTTACAAAAGACGAGCTTGACCAAGCCATGGCACGCGCCTTCGCGGTATTTGCGAGCGCGCGACCGCGCCCCGTGCACATTGAAATTCCGACCGATATCATCCGCTTGCCGGTTGATGTTTCAGCAGTTGCAAAGGCCGCCGCTATGCCGCTGCGTCCCGCACCGCGCACGGAGTCAATTGCAGAGGCGGTCACGATTTTGGAAGCCTCATCGCGGCCATTAATTCTAACGGGCGGAGGGGCAATCGATGCCGCTCCCCTTCTGCCTTTGCTGGCGGAAAAACTCGATGCGCCTTTGGTGATGACGGTGAATGGACGCGGGCTTTTATCAACCGAGCACCCGCTCGCCGTGCCGTGCAATCCGAGCCTGCCTGCCGTTCGCGATTTGATGCTCGAAGCGGATGCGATATTGGCGATTGGTACTGAATTCGGCCCGACCGATTATGATTGGTATGAAACAGGAGCACCGACATTAACCGCGCCGCTGATCCGCATTGATATCGATCCCGAACAGGCGATGCGCGGGCATCGTGCCGCGTGTGTGATCGTGGCCGATGCGGGCGCGAGTGTGGCAGCCCTTGTCGATGCGCTTCCGGCACGCAAACCCAGCGATGGCGCGGCACGTGCTCAAACAACGCGGGCGCGTGTCATGCGCGAGGATGTGGGCAGCGTTTACAAAGCCTCGCTGTCCTTGCTGGATGAGACACGCGCGACCTTGCCGGACGCAGTTATTATTGGTGATTCCGCGCAGCCTGTTTATGCTGCTTCGGTTGCTTATGCGGCGCCCAAAGTGCGTTCGTTTTTTGCATCTGCCACGGGGTTTGGGACACTTGGTTATGCGCTTCCCGCCGCCATTGGCGCGCAATTGGGTGCAACCCACCGCCCGATTATTGCAGTGATGGGCGATGGCGGATTGCAATTCACACTGGCTGAAATTGCATCAGCGGTTGAGGCTCAGACGCCAATCGTGATCCTTGTTTGGAACAATCACGGATATGGCGAAATCAAAAGCTTCATGCAGTCGCGCCAGATTGAACCGATCGGCGTTGATATTGGTACGCCGGATTTTATAGCGCTTGCACTGGCGTTTGGCGCGGCGGCGGAAACGCTTCAACACGCCGATGATTTGCCACGTTTATTGCTTGAGGCCGTAAAGCGTAATGGGCCAACACTGATCGATATTGATGAAGCGATGTATGTTAGCGAGCGGGGATAATTAAACCGTCATTGCCAGCAATGAGCGAAGCAATCCAGCTAACAGAATTTAAAAAAATGCGATGTTAGATATTGCATTTTGTTCTGCATCATCAACTGGGTTGCTTCGCGTTCGCTCGCAATGACGGAAAAATGCGATTACTCAGCTCGCCATCTCAGTGACATGCAGGATAATCCTGCATCGACTTTCGCGATCTCGGAAGTAGCCAATGGCACAACCCTATAACCCGCGTTTTGTAACATCGCGATGGTTTGCGGAAAAGCGCTTCCGACAAAGACGCGATCATTGATGCGAAGCGCGTTGGCGGCGCCCTCTTCGCCATCCGGCGTGAAGAGGATTTTCAACCCGTCAAACACACCACCCGCCGCCAAGCGCTTGGTGGAGAGCACGGTCTGCTCGTCGAGCAGCGAGCAATCGGATTTGAAATGCAGGACATTGGGTGGCGTGCGCACAATGACGGAAGTTTTGCCCAAGGCTTTAAGGCACTCGGCTAGCGCTTGCGCGCCTGTTTCATTGGTGCGATCGGAGAGGCCTATCATCACGCGGTCTTGCAGCACCAATATATCGCCGCCATCGGCAAAGCCGGGGCTTGGCAAATCAAGCACGCGGGCAAAAAACCGTTTCAGCGTAGGTGCCATTTCGGCCGCTTCACCAAACCGGCTCGCAGCACCCGGACGCATGACAATCGCGCCTTCGGTAAAGACAAGGGCCGGATCTTCGACAAACATCGAGTCGGGATAGGCATCAAGCGCGGCAAGCGTTTCAACCTTCACGCCTGCCTCTTCAAGCGCCTTCACATAGGCCGAATGCTCAGCCAGCACTTTGGCATAATCGGGCGCGCCGACATCCACTGCACGAAGGCCATCGACGATGGCACGGCACGGGGAGCGGACGATCGCGTGATCAAACGCGTAAACGGGCGTGCCTTGCATCAGCTGGCCAATGCACCGGGTCCGGGAATGGCACCCGGAGGGCATTTACCGAGAATGATCATACCGAGCACTTCGTCCTTCGTCACATCGCCCACGCGGGTGGTGCCAACGATACGACCATTCTTCATGACGGCTACGCGGTCGGCGAGATCAAACACGTCGTGAATGTCATGGCTGATCAAGAAAATACCGATGCCCTGCTTTTTAAGTTGCAACGTAAGATCGGCGACCTGCTGCGTTTCTTGCGGGCCCAATGCTGCAGTTGGCTCATCCATGATGAGGATATTGGCGTTGAAGTGAATCGCACGCGCAATCGCAACCGATTGACGCTGGCCACCGGAGAGCTTTTTAACAGGCTCTTTGAAACGGCGGAAATTAGGGTTTAATCGACCCATCACTTCGCGCGCGGCCGCTTCCATCGCGACATCGTCAAGCGTGCCCCATTTGGTTCTGATTTCACGGCCTAAAAACAGATTGGCTGCGGCATCAACATTATCGGCCAAAGCGAGCGTTTGATAAATCGTTTCGATGCCATAGCGCTTCGCATCGCGCGGATTATCAATCGTGGCCTTTTCACCATTGATGAAGATTTCGCCATTGTCGCGCTGATAGGCACCCGACAAGATTTTGATCAATGTCGATTTGCCTGCACCATTATGGCCGAGCAAAGCGACAACTTCGCCCTCATAAAGTTCAAGCGAGGCGTGATCGACGGCCTTAATACCACCAAAGGCGATTGATATATCGCGCATCTCGGCGAGCGGCTTGCGCCCTTCGCTAAAGGCTTCAATGGTAGGTGAGGTGTGAGCTGTCATGGATGTGGTCATAGCATTTCGCTCCTCAATTCGTCCGGCGACGATATAGCTGATCAAGCCACACAGCAAAAACCAGCACCGAGCCTACGGCCATATCTTTATAGGCGGAATCAAAGTTCAAAAGTGTCATACCCGATTGCAGCGATTGCATCACGAGCGCACCAAGAATGGCCCCGTAAATGGTACCAACACCGCCGGCAAGCGACGTGCCGCCAATAACGGTAGCGGCAATCACATAAAGCTCATCGAACTGACCTAGGGCATTGGATGCCGCATTCAAGCGAGCCGAAGAAATACAGGCCGAAACGGCAGCCAGAACGCCCATGATGCTAAACATCAACAGCGTAATGCGTTTGGTATTGATACCCGCCAATTCTGCGGCTTCGGGATTGCCGCCAATCGCATAGATGTACCGACCAAAGCGAGTTCGCACGGCCACAAAGGTCATGATAATGCCGGCAGCTGCCGCGATCAAAACTGGAATCGCAAATCCATGCGGGACCATCAAGCCGCCCTCAGGAATCGGAATATTATTGGCTTCGGCATAATCATTGGCGAGCTTTGGCGGGAAATAATAAGAATTCACCAACCAGACCGTTCCGATCGTCAACAGGCACCCGACGGTGCCGAGGAAATTTTCAGCCCAGATTGGCCGTAAGGGGAAATTGAATTTTTGCCGCGACCGACGACCGGAACGAATGGCAACAACAATTAAGACACACACAACAAGTCCAAGGATCCAGCTCGCGGTCGCACCGATCGAGGCATAAAAGGGACCGCCACCGAGCAATTCAAAGCGCTCATCCATAGGAGCCACCGTTTCGCCGCGAATAACGGCCCATGCCGCACCGCGCCAAACAATCAAACCGCCCAATGTTACGATAAAGGAGGGAATTCCTGCATAGGCAATCAAATAGCCATGAAAGGCGCCAAGCAAAGCGCCTGCGCCCAGGCCGATCAACACCGTCAGAATCCAGATGGCGGGATGGCCCACACCTAACCAAGGACCAAGTACATAAACTTGGGCATACCCCATAATGACCGCGATCACGCCCAACAGCGAACCCACGCTCAAATCAATATGGCGCATCACGATGATCATCACCATGCCCGTCGTCATAACGGCAATGGATGAGGTCTGGACAAGCAAAATCCAAAGGTTGCGTGGCGAAAGGAAGATACCGTTGCCTGTGCGCCAAATGCCGGCGAGGTGGAAACCGATCCAGATGAGCACAAGTGCGCCAACCATACCAAGAAGACGTGTGTCGAGCTCGGTGGCTCGCAAAAACCGTTGAAAGGCACTTTCTTGTGCCATGGCGGGTTCAGCGCTTTTATCCATTCCGCTCGCCATCGCCGATCTCCATTTATCTATAAAGCAATTGTTTAATTCAATGCGGACCATGTGATGTGGCCCAGAAAAGGCCGCGCCGCCCATGAGAGCGGCGCGGGATCATTTATGATGCACAGATCAGCAAAGCTGGCGTGCAAAGGGGCATATTAGCCGCAAGCCTTAACCGTACCAGCCTTCACGCCAGCGCAAGCCTTTTCCTTCGAGATGTGACCGGAGTCGATCGCGAGGTTGAGCGAGTCTTTGGTGATGACGGTTGGAGCGAGAAGGATCGAATTCATTTCAACGCCCTTCTTGCCAAGGTTGAACTTGGAAACGCCTGGAAGCTTGTCGATAGCGGTGCCATCGGCAATCATGTTGGCCATTTCGCCTGCAGCCTTACCGAGCTGGGTTGCGTCCTTCCAGACCGAAACGGTCTGCGTACCAAGAGCAACACGGTTGATAGCGGCAAGATCGCCGTCCTGACCGGACACTGCAACCGAACCATCAAGACCCTGCGCCTTGAGCGCTGCAACGGCGCCCGAAGCCATGCCGTCGTTTTCAGAAACGACTGCGTTGACCTTGTTACCCGTTGAGGTCAGGCACTGTTCCATGTTCTTCTGAGCGCCATCTGGCTTCCAGCCATCCGTGAAGGTTTCGCAAACATTCTTGATTTTGCCTGCCTTGATGGAGTCGCCAAGAACTTCCATGATGCCCTTGAAAAGGAAGGTTGCGTTTGGATCGCCCTTGTCACCCTTGATGAAAGCATAATTGCCTTCAGGCTTTACCTTCTGCACTTCCTTAGCCATCAAACGGCCGACGCCGATGTTGTCAAAGGTGATATAGAGAGCTGATGGGTCTTCGAACTGAACGTCATAGGCCATCGTCTTGATGCCTGCGTCCTTAGCAGCCTTGATCGAAGGAAGGATCGCGTCGGAATCGTAAGCTACGATAACGATAACGTCGACCTTCTGCGTGATCAGACCTTCAATGTCCTTGGCTTGCTTTTCAGCAGAACCCTGGGCATCGGTCGAAACATATTTGTTGCCGCCAGCCAAAACAGCTGCCTTGATGGCTGCTTCGTCAGTCTTCCAGCGTTCTTCCTGGAAGGTCTTCCAAGAAACGGCAATGGTCTTGTCCTTTGCGACGGCTGGCATAGCCATAGCGCCCAAAAGTAGCGCGCCGCTCACGGCGGCGATAGTAGCTTTAAACATCCTTGGAGTTCCCTCTGTAAGGTCGTTTGTTGAAACAACGGATCGTTGGTTCTTGATCCGAACAAACCCATTGCTAAAACTTGGACTTAAGTCAACATGGCAGCTATGAAAAAATTGCATTGATCAAATTCTTTATTGAATGGGGGGCTAAAGGGGATATTTGGGACAAGAAATTTGAAACCCTATAGAAATTCGATGGAAATTGGCTGATTTTAAGAATAGTGACCATCAAAAGATGGAAATGAGACGCGACATTTTGTCAGTCGCGGCAAGAATCCCAAGGGAGCTTTGCTGAATGGTGATGCACGGTAGGCCTTTTTTGCCCGCGCCATGGCTTCAAACGATAATTGCCGTTTTTTTCATCATAGCCAACCAGCTGCCTAAGGCAGAGGCAGCATCAATGCCACCTGAGGCGGTATTACAGAAATGGTATACGCTTAGCCTCGCATTAATCCGCCATACCCCGACCTATTCACCGCCCGTTGCCAGCCGCGCCCTCGCCTATCTTGGGGTGACGGCCTATGAGGCTGTCGCTAGCGGCTCGCCAAAATTGCAATCGCTCGCAGGACAACTGCAAGATTTAAAACCGCTGCCTCTAAGAGAAGCGGGCAAGGCCTATGACGAGGTGGTTGTTCTCGATTCGGCGCTCGCTACGTTGATGCACGATCTTTTTTCCAATACAGGCCCGAGCGGCCAGCAGGCCATCCGGCATTTGGAAGACGAATTAAAAAGCGCGACCGCCTCTGCCGAGCCAACGCCCGAAACGGTGGCGCGGAGCCAAGCCTATGGGGAGGCGATTGCCGCTCATTTGGCCGCATGGTCGCATGAGGATGGCGGCGCGGTGGTTGAAAATATGGGGTTTCCGTGGAGCTATGAGCTGAAAAAAGGTCCGGAACATTGGGCGCCCACCAATCCGCTATCGCGCCAGCAACAGGTCCCTTTATTGCCTGAATGGGGCAACAACCGCAGTTTCGCCATGCCGGCGGGCGCTTCGTGCGCGCTGCCGCCTCCTTATCCTTATAGCGAGGATCCTGCGTCCGACTTTTATAAAGACGCGCTTGAGACCTACCAAACGGGCAAATCTTTGACGCCCGAGCAAAAGGCGATCGCGTTTTTCTGGATTGATGACGCGATGGCATCGCCGACACCCGCGGGGCATTGGGTGTCCATTCTGATGCAAATCGCCGAGCATGATCATTTGCCGCTCGAGCGTCAGGTCGATGCGTTGGCCCGTTTGGGTGTGGCGATGGCGGACGCGTTTATCGGCTGCTGGCATGAAAAATACCGTTACGATCTCGTCCGTCCGATCACCTATATCCGACGCGTTATCGCTTCCGATTGGACGCCGTTTTTGCTGACCCCACCATTCCCTGAATATCCGAGCGGTCATTCCACCCAATCGGGTGCAGCAGCGGCGGTGCTTGTCGCCATTTTTGGTGACCCCTATCCTTTCTCGGACACCACAAGAGAGCGTGACGGAGCGGTTCCGCGATCCTTCAACGGATTTTTTGATGCGTCAAAAGAAGCGAGTATTTCGCGCCTTTATGGCGGCATCCATTTTAGAGCTGCTATCGAGCGTGGATTTGAGCAAGGCAAATGTATTGGCGCTTATGCAATCGCCCTGAAAACGTGGCGGTGAACATGGTATTTTATCGACGGATTATTTCCTTCCTTGTTCTCCTCCTTGCGCCAATAGATGCGATCACGGCCGTGCATGCTTCCGATGGGTTGATTGTGCCTTTGTTCGAAGACGTGACAGCAACGGCGGGTATCGCCAGTGTTTATAAAGGCGAGTGGCAATATATGGTGGGTGGCGGTGCTGCCAGCTTTGATTGCAATGGCGATGGTTTTCCCGATCTCGCTTTGGCAGGTGGCGAAGGGGCTGCATCGCTGTTCATCAATAAAAGCCAACAAGGCGGCGCCTTGACGTTTGAACGCTTCGAAAGCGGCATCGAATTAAACCAAGTAACGGGCATCTACCCCATCGATATCGATGCGGACGGCATCACCGATCTTGTCATTTTGCGGGTGGGTGAAATTGTCCTGATGCGTGGCCTTGGTCAATGCCGTTTTGAACGCGCCAATGAAGCCTGGCATTTTGCAAGCGGCGATGCGTGGTGGACTTCCTTCTCAGCCACTTGGGAAAAAGGCGCCAAATGGCCAACACTGGCCTTTGGTGCCTATATCAACCCGAAATCCGAGGATAACCCTTGGGGCTCCTGCACCGAAAACCAATTGTTTCGGCCGAATGAAGACGGCAACGGATTTAGCAAGCCTTTTGCATTAACACCAAGCTATTGCGCGCTTTCAATGTTGTTCACCGATTGGAACCGTTCAGGCACGCCATCGCTTCGCGTCTCGAATGATCGGGAATATTACGAAGGCGGGCAAGAACAACTCTGGCATGTTGATGCGGGCCAAGAGCCGCGGCTTTATTCGGAAGCGGAAGGATGGAAATTTTTAAAAATTTGGGGAATGGGCATTGCGAGTTTTGTTTTTCCCGATGAGCAATATCCGTCTTATTTTCTTACCAGCATGTCGGACAATAAATTGCAGGTGTTGAATGGCGCAAAGCCCGACACCTCCCCTGCTCCCGTCTATAAAGACATCGCCTATGATCGCGGACTGACCGCCTACAGGCCCTATACCGGTGGCGACTTAAAGCCGAGCACCGCTTGGCATGCGCAATTCGAAGACATCAACAATGATGGCTACATGGATTTATTTGTGGCCAAGGGCAATGTCGATCAAATGCCGGACTTCGCCTTAAAAGATCCGAGCAATCTCTTGATGCAACGGCCAGATGGACGCTTTCAAGAGGTTGGCGATGTTGCAGGCCTTGCCCGCTTTTCAACCGCACGCGGGGCAGCGCTCGCCGATTTTAACCTCGACGGGAAAATGGATATTGTCGTGGTGAACCGCCGCGAAAATGCCGTCGTCTGGCACAATATTACGCCAAACACAGGCCATTTCGTCGATCTTATGGTGCATCAATCCGGCCCAAATCGGGATGCGATCGGCGCTTGGATTGAAGTCGATGACGGACACCACATCACGCGGCGCGAGATCACGATTGGCGGCGGACATGCGGGTGGAAGCCTTGGATGGCGCCATTTCGGGGTTGATTCGGCGACATCGGTCAAAATGAGGATGATTTGGCCCGATGGTCAGACGGACGACTGGGCCATTTACGCCAGCGACGCCCGTTACCTCGTGCAGCGGGGGCAATCGGCCACGCTTTGGAGCCCCATCTCCGGGCAATAAAGGCGGGCGACCGAATTTTGCCGTGAACGAGTGGCTCGTCGACTAACAAATAAAATTGCAAATCCAATTAATCAGCAATATAAATTGCGTCTTATAGATTTGGGAGGAACGCACGTGGCATCAGCATCTCATTTTAGTCTTTTTATCGGCGGAGAATGGCAAACAGGCCATGGCGCGCCGATGAGCGTCGTCGATCCCGCAACGGGCGAAACCCTCTATGAAATGCCCTCGGCCAATGCTCACGATACGGCAGAAGCGATTAAATCGGCTGAACTCGGGCTTAAGCACTGGCGATCAAGCTCGGCCTGGACACGAGCCGACATTTTGCATGCGATTGCCAATGTCATGGTAGAGCGCACCGAAGAAGCCGCCCGGCATATTTCGCTTGAAGCGGGCAAGCCGCTCGCGCAATCCCGCCGCGAGTGGGCGCTCTGTATCGATCAGTTCCGCTGGTATGCGGAAGAAGCCCGCCGCATTTATGGTCGCATTGTTGAGAGCCGCGCACCGGGTGGTCGGATCGAGATTTTGCATGAGCCTGTCGGCATCGTTGCAGCCTTCACCGCGTGGAATTTTCCGGTGGTGCTGATTGCCCGCAAAGTGGCCCCTGCGCTTGCCGCCGGTTGCTCCGTCATCGTTCGCCCTTCGAGCGAAGTGCCCGGTCCGGCTGCGATCATCATTGATTGCATGCGGCAGGCGGGGCTTCCTGCGGGCGTGGTCAATCTCGTTGTTGGCCCCACTTCCGAAACCTATCAGCCATTGATGGCCTCGCAGAGCGTGCGGAAAGTATCGCTCACGGGTTCAACCGCTATTGGCCAGCAAATGATCCGCGATGCGGCTGCCACGATGAAGCGCGTCAGCATGGAATTGGGCGGTAATGCACCAATGATCGTATTCCAAGATGCCGATATCGAAAAAGTGCTTGATGTGGCGGTGCCAACGAAATTCGCCAATGCCGGTCAGGTTTGCGTGACTCCGGATCGATTCTTTATTCATGAATCGCTGCACGATGCCTTTGTAGAAGGCTTTGCCAAGCGCGCCAAAGCTTTAAAACTCGGCCATGGTCTTGATGAAACAAGCCAGATGGGCCCGCTGATCAATGAGCGCCGCCGCAAAGCGATTGAAACCGTGGTGGCAGACGCCGTAGCGCGTGGCGGTAAAATCCACGCGGGTGGCGGACGCCCTGCGGAACATAACCGCGGCTTCTTCTTCGAGCCGACGGTAATTTCTGATTTGCCGGATGAAGCACTCGCCTTGGCTGAGGAAAATTTCGGCCCAATTGCCGCCATTACCCGCTTTGCAAAAGCTGATGAAGTCTATGGCCGCGCCAATAGCGGCGGGTTCGGCCTTTCGGCTTACGTCTTCACGCGCGATCCGTCGCGTATTCGGGAGGCGGTGGCATCGATTGAATCCGGCATGGTCGGCGTCAACAGCTTTGCCCTTGCCGCGGCTGAAGCGCCCTTCGGCGGCATTAAAGACAGCGGCATGGGCCGCGAAGGCGGCAGCGAAGGCATTCACGACTATCTGAATGTCAAACTCTCGCAAGTAACGCTTTAAAAGGAAAACCCCTTATGGTTCCGAACGGTATTCGCGCTTTATGGGCTGAGGGCAAATCGGCATTGAATGGTTGGCTTTCAACCGACAGCCCTTTTGTGGCCGAGATCATGGCCGCCCAAGGCTATGACAGCCTGACGATTGACCTTCAGCATGGCTTTGTCGGCTATGATGCCGCGCGCGGCATGTTGCAGGCAATGCGGGCCAGCGGTGTAACGCCTATGGTGCGCGTGCCATGGCTTGATCCGGCCGACATTATGAAGGCGCTGGATGCGGGCGCCTATGGCATTATCTGCCCGATGGTGAACACGCGCGAGGAAGCCGAACAACTCGTTTCCTATATGCGCTATCCCCCCAATGGCGTGCGCAGTTTCGGCCCTTCCCGCGTAACGTTTTCAGCTGGTGCCGATTACGGCCAACATGCCGATCAAGAAGTGCTTTGCTTTGCCATGATCGAGACGGCGGAAGCCATGCGCAATCTCGATGCGATTGTTTCAACGCCGGGACTTGATGGCGTCTATATCGGACCTGCCGATTTAACGCTCGGCCTAACGGGGCGGAAATATCCGACAGGCTTTGACCGCGAAGAACCCGAAATCGTCGAGGCCATCAAGCGCGTGCTGGATGCGGCCCATAAAGCGGGTATTCGCGCCTGCTTGCACAATGGCTCGGCGGCCTATGCGGCGAAGGCCGTGGGCTGGGGTTTTGATCTCGTTACCATTTCCAACGATGTCCGACTTTTGGCAGGGGCAGCCGCAGCAAGTGTTGCGGAAGCGCGCAAGCTGATTGGCTCGGCACCCACTAACGCGCCAGCACAAGCACGCGGAGGATATTGACGTGCCCCATCTACTCATTGCCGGAAAAATCCACGACGATGGCATCGCGCTTTTAAAAGCGGCCAAGGGCGTCACCTATGATTATGTGACCGAAATTTCGCATGATTCCTACGCGCCCTTGATCGAGAAGGCCGATGGGCTCGTGATCCGCACGCAGCCATTGCCTGCCGATACAATTGCCAAAGGCAGCAAGCTTAAAATCGTCTCGCGTCATGGCGTGGGTTATGATGCGGTGGATGTTCCCTCGCTCAATGCACGCGGCATTCCGCTGGCGATTATCGGCGATGTGAACTCGCGCCCTGTGGCCGAACACGCGATGATGCTGATGCTGGCGCTCGCCAAAAAAGTACGCACCTATGATGCAGCAACACGCGTTGGCCCATGGGGCTATCGCAACAGTTTTGAAGCGATCGAGCTGCATGAGAAAAATCTGCTGGTCGTGGGCTTCGGGCGCATTGGCCGCCATGTCGCCAAAATGGCGTCAGGCTTTGGCATGACGATCTATGCGTTTGATCCCTTCCAATCCAGTGACGTCATCAAGTCTGGTGGCGCAGAACCCATCACTGATTTAAAAACGGGCTTGGCGTTGGCCGATTTGGTTTCCGTGCATGTACCGATGTCGGGCGGAAAAGCGGTGATCGGCTCCGATGAGCTCGCCTGCATGAAAAAGTCCGCGTTGATCGTCAACACCGCACGTGGCGGCTTGATTGATGAAAGCGCGTTGCATCATGCCCTGCAAAGCGGCCAGATTGCGGGTGCCGGAATCGATGTGTTTTTGGAAGAACCACCAGCTGCCAATCACCCGCTGTTTGCGAGTGAAAAAGTCATCCTATCGCCGCACTCGGCAAGCCTCACGGCAGAGTCGGCGATCCGCATGGCGGTGATGTCGGTTAAGAACGCGCTCGATTATTTTGATGCGAAACTTGACCCCACCCTTGTGGTCAATCGCGACCATCTTTCAGACGAAGCACGCCTCCATCTCAAGGCCTAAGCACAAGAGGAATTGACCATGCGTACCATTAAAGGCCCCGGCGTCTTTCTCGCCCAATTTGCGACCGATGAAGCCCCCTTCAACACGCTCGACGGCTTGGCCGGATGGGCGGCAGGCAAAGGCTTTAACAGCGTGCAGATTCCAACCTGGGATTCGCGCGTCATCGATTTGAAACTCGCCGCTGAAAGCCAAGCCTATTGCGATGATTTTCGCGGCACGCTCGCAAAGTATGGCTTGGAGATCACCGAGCTTGCCAGTCATTTGCAGGGCCAGCTTGTAGCACTGCATCCATCCTTCGATATCCCTGCCGATTCCTTCGCAGCCCCCGAGGTTCGCCGTAACCCTGCCAAGCGGCAGGAATGGGCGGTCGATCAATTGATGTTGGCGGCCAAAGCCTCGCGGCGTTTCGGCCTTGATCGCCATGTAACGTTTAGCGGTTCGCTGCTCTGGCCCTATCTCTACCCCTATCCGCAATGGCCGGAAGGATTGATCGAAGACGGCTTTAACGAATTGGCCAAACGCTGGCGCCCGATCCTCGATGCGTATGATCGCGAAGGCGTCGATGTCGCTTATGAAATCCACCCGACCGAAGATTTACATGACGGTCTGACGTTTGAGATGTTCTTAGAGAAAGTCGGCAATCATCCACGCTGCAACATCATGTATGATCCGAGCCATCTGATCCTGCAGTCGATTGATTACCTGACCTATATCGACCATTACCATGAGCGCATTAAGTGCTTCCATGTGAAGGATGCCGAGTTCCGTCCCGATGGCAAAACGGGCGCTTATGGCGGCTTCCAACCTTGGCTCCGCCGCGCCGGTCGCTTCCGTTCACCGGGCGATGGGCAGATCGATTTTGGCAGCATTTTCTCGAAACTTTCCGGCTATAATTATGACGGTTGGGCAGTTTTGGAATGGGAATGCTGCCTGAAAAATTCCGAAGACGGTGCAGCTGAGGGCGCGCGCTTTATTCGTGACCATATCATCCGCGTCGCCGACCGCGCCTTTGACGATTTCGTCAAAGCGGGCGACGACCGCGCCGACAACAAGACCATGCTTGGTATTTGATAAAGGACTTTCCTCATGAGCACTGCACCTAAACGCAAACTCCGGCTCGGCATGGTCGGCGGCGGCTTTGGCGCCTATATTGGCGGCATCCATCGCTTCGCAGCCCGCCTTGATAACCATTACGAACTCGTCGCTGGCGCGTTCGATGTGAATGCCGATCGCGGCCATCACTTCGCTGCTGAAAACTACATCGCTGCGGATCGTTCCTACACCGATTACAAAGCGATGGTTGAGGGTGAATTGGCCCGCGCCGACAAGATTGATGTGGTGGCCATCTGCACGCCAAACCATACGCATTTTGCGATTGCCAAAGCCTTCATCGATGCGGGCTTCCATGTCATTTGCGAAAAGCCGATGACCACCACGTTGGAAGACGCCGAAGCGCTGCATGCATTGGCTAAAAGCTCGGGCCGTTTTGTTGGCGTCACCTATACCTATTGCGGCTATCCGATGATCCACGCCGCGCGGGCGATGGTGGCCGCTGGAGATCTTGGTAGCATTCGCGTCATTCAGGTCGAATATCCGCTCGAATGGATGGCGACCGCGATTGAATCGGAAGGCAACCAGCAAGCCAAATGGCGCACCGATCCGAAGCTGTCGGGACGCGGCGGCTCCATTGGCGATATCGGCACCCATGCCTATCATCTCGCAGGCTTTGTGACGGGGCTTAAAGCCGAGGCGCTCTGCGCGGACCTCACCACCTTCGTGCCGGGCCGCAGCCTAGATGACAACGCCCATGTGATGATCCGCTATGAAGGCGGCGCGCGTGGCTTGCTCTGGTCGTCGCAAGTAGCGATTGGGTGCTCGAATGGCTTGCGGCTTCGCGTGTTCGGCGAAAAGGGCAGCATTCAATGGCATCAGGAAGCGCCGAACGAGATCACTTTCTCACCGCTCTTTGGCAAGCCTGAAACGATTAAGCGCGGACGTGACGATCTGGGTGATGGTGCAGCTGTGCGCACCCGCACGCCTCCGGGACATCCGGAAGGCTATATCGAAGCCTTTGCCAATCTCTATTCCGGCTTTGCCGAAGCGATGCGCGCGATCAATGAAGGGCGCAGCCCGAGCGCCATCGGCGTCAATGTCCCAACCTCCTATGATGGGTTAAAAGGCGTGGCTTTCGTCGATGCCGTCGTTGACAGCCACGAAAAAGCACCGTTTGGTTGGACCAAGCCAGCGCATGCCTAAGAGTTGAAACGATTGAATGAGTTTATAACCGTAAAGAAGGAAACGAAGATGACGATTAATTTTGGACTATTGGGCGCAGGCCGCATTGGCAAGACGCATGCAACAGCGATTTTGGGGATTGCGGGCGTAAAGCTTACGGCCGTGTTCGACCCCGTTGATGCCGCCGCCGAGCACATTGTTGCCATGTCGGGCGCGCGTCGTGCGAGCGTCGAAGAAATTTTGGCAGACAAGAACATCCATGCCGTTTTGATCTGCACGCCGACCGATATGCATGCCGACCAGATTGAATTGGCAGCCCGCGCTGGCAAGGCGATCTTCTGCGAAAAGCCGGTGGACCTATCCGCTGACCGCGTCCGCGCCTGCTTGAAGGTTGTGGAAGAGACGAAGGCTAAGCTGATGATCGGCTTCAACCGCCGCTTTGACACAAACTTCGCCGCTGTTCGCGCACAGATTGATGCAGGTGCGATTGGCAATGTGGAACTCGTGCAAATCACCTCGCGCGATCCGGGCCCTCCTCCGATGGATTATATCAAGCGTTCGGGCGGCCTGTTCCGTGACATGATGATCCACGATTTCGATTTGGCCCGTTTCTTACTGAACGAAGAAATTGTTTCGGTCTCGGCAGCAGGGTCTGTTTTGGTCGATCCGGCTATTGGAACGGCAGGCGATGTTGATACCGCGTCCGCTACCTTGAAGACGAAGTCGGGTAAGATTGCGGTGATCACCAATTCACGCCGCGCGACCTATGGCTATGACCAACGGATTGAAGCGCATGGCTCAAAGGGCGCTGTAAGTGCTGCCAATGTACACAACAACACCGTGACGCTCGCCAATAAAGAAGGCTATCACGACGCGCCTTTGCTCGACTTCTTCATGGAGCGCTATGCCGTTGCCTATCGCACCGAGTTGCAGAGCTTTGTCAAAGCCATTGAAACCGGTTCGCCGATTTCACCAACCGGACTTGACGGCTTGAAGGCGCTTGAACTTGCAGACGCCGCCGTTAAATCCGTTGCAACGGGTGCGGAAGTAAAAGTTTCGGTTTAATCGAAAAACGGAGAGGATCAGATGAAACTCGCAAAAGATTATTTGGCTGACGCCAATGCGATTATAACGCGCATACCCACCGAGGAAGCGATTAAAATCCACGGCAAAAGCAACGCGCTTTTCATCGATGTCCGCGATAGTGCGGCCATTGCAAAAACCGGCACCATTAAAGGCGCCGTGCGAATCCCTCGTGGCTTTATCGAATTCGCTGCCGATGACAGCTCTCCCTATCATAACCCCGTTATGAAAAAGGATGCCGAAATCTACCTCGTTTGCGGCGCGGGCGGCCAAGCAGCCTTAGCCGGAAAAACGCTCAAAGAAATGGGCTTTAAATCCGTCGTGAATGTCGGTGGCTTTCCCGATTGGAAAAGCGCCGGCGGCCCATCGGAAGACTAAATTTTCCGATCTTTGATCTCCTTTAAAAGCGGCTTGCGAATTAAAACAGCAAGCCGCTTTTTTATTGGTTTACTTCGTGCCTTTTGTCGGATGCTTGATCCAATCGGTGATGACCTTCACCGTCTCGGGCTCATAATTGATGTAACCATGCCAATGGCTTGCGCCGCAAGGATCGCCCGTTGGATTTGAGCCGCCATCTATTTCTATAAATTTTTTGACCGGCGACGCCTTTAATTGATCAATTACTTTGGCAGCTTCCGCTGGTACACAAATTTTACATTGATCATTCTGATGATGAACGATCAAAACGGGGATTTTTAATTGATCAACCGCTAGGCTACCAATGCCATTACGCCGTGCATCGGTTACGCTGGACGTTAGAACTAAACCGCTGACAGCAGAAGCTCCGAGCGCGATGGACGCCGCCGCGGCTGAAACCGTTCCGCGGCTTGTGCCAATCAACCAAACCGGCTTTTTAAATTCCTGTTTGGCGAACTTAATCACCCGCTCGATTTCGCCTATATGGGACTTTGTTGTGCGGTATTCGGTATCGAGATCGTCCAAATCGCTGGCCCGATACATCACAATGACATTAAAACCCTCGGCCTGGAAAAGCTCACGCGACCGCGATAAAAAATTATTGCTTCCCGGTTGGCCAAGGACAATTTTTCCGGACTCTCCACCACCTCCCGGCAGCAGAATAAGTGTTTTCGTCGCCGCAGGATTACCCAAGACAAAAATCGGAATCGTCGCACCGTTACGGCCCGCATCGATATTGGTCATGCCATCATTTGCAAAGGACGGTTGAGCAAGGAACAAGAAGGCGAAAAGCGCGAAAGCCGTATGAAGCCATTTCATGTTCGCATTTCTCCTCCAGTGCCACAGCGGATCACGGGTAGCGGCTAACAATGCCGCAACCCGTGTCATAAAGCATAACCAGCCGATCAATCGTCTTTCAAATGACGCACGGCGCCCTTTGAAGCGCTTGTGGCCATGGAGGCATAGGCACGCAAAGCCGTGCTGACCTTTCTAGGCCGTGGCTTGGCGGGCTTCCAGCCCTTTGCGTCTTGGGCCTTACGGCGATCAGAAAGCGTCTTGGCGTCAACCCGCAATTGGATGCTGCGTGCCGGAATGTCGATCTCGATCGGATCACCCGTTTCCACAAGCCCGATCAAGCCGCCTTCCGCCGCCTCAGGCGAAGCGTGGCCGATGGAAAGGCCCGAGGTGCCGCCGGAGAACCGTCCATCGGTAATCAGCGCGCAGGCTTTGCCCAGACCCTTCGATTTCAAATAGCTTGTTGGATAAAGCATTTCCTGCATGCCGGGGCCGCCACGCGGACCTTCATAGCGAATAACAACGACGTCACCGGCTACGACTTTGCCGAGCAAAATACCCTGAACCGCGTCATCTTGGCTTTCAAACACACGGGCCGTGCCGTTGAATTTCAAAATGCTTTCATCAACGCCCGCGGTTTTAACGATACAGCCATCCTCCGCAATATTGCCGAAGAGAACAGCCAAGCCGCCATCCTTCGAGAAGGCATGCGCCACATCGCGGATAACGCCCTTCGAGCGATCCTTATCAAGCTCCTTGTAACGGCGGTCTTGGCTGAAGGCCACTTGCGTTGGAACACCCCCGGGGGCCGCGCGGAAGAAGGTTGAAACCGCCTCGTCATTGGTACGGCTGACATCCCAGCGATTAAGTGCGTCTGACAGCGTTGGCGAATGGATCGTTCCGCATTGATTGTTGATCAAGCCACCGCGATCCAACTGGCCGAGAATGCTCATAATGCCGCCTGCACGATGCACATCTTCCATGTGAACATTGGCGACCGAAGGAGCCACTTTGCACAGAACCGGAACCCGACGTGAGAGGCGATCAATATCCTGCATCGTAAACTCAACGCCGCCCTCATGTGCGGCTGCGAGCAAATGCAAGACGGTGTTGGTTGAACCGCCCATCGCGATATCAAGCGTCATCGCGTTTTCAAAGGCCGCGAAATTGGCAATGTTACGCGGCAAGACGGACGCATCGTCCTTCTCGTAATAGCGCTTGCAAATATCGACGATGGTGCGTCCCGCCTCCAGGAAGAGACGCTCGCGATCGTTATGGGTGGCGAGCACCGAGCCGTTACCGGGCAATGCCAATCCTAAGGCTTCCGTGAGGCAGTTCATCGAATTCGCCGTGAACATGCCGGAGCACGAGCCGCAGGTTGGACAGGCCGAACGCTCAATTTTGGCAACGTCCTCATCGCTGATGCGATCATCGGCTGCAGCGACCATGGCATCGACGAGATCGATGGCTTGCTCAAGATCGTTGAGTGTTACTTTGCCAGCTTCCATCGGGCCGCCGGACACGAAGACGACGGGAATGTTAATGCGAAGCGCCGCCATGAGCATGCCGGGCGTGATCTTGTCGCAATTCGAGATACAGACCATGGCATCGGCGCAATGGGCGTTGACCATATATTCGACGCTATCGGCAATCAGCTCGCGCGAGGGTAGCGAATAGAGCATCCCATCATGGCCCATCGCGATGCCGTCATCGACCGCAATCGTATTGAATTCTTTGGCGACCCCGCCCGCTTTTTCGATCTCGCGCGCGACCAATTGACCCAGATCCTTCAAATGGACATGGCCGGGAACGAATTGGGTGAAGGAGTTTACCACCGCGATAATTGGCTTGCCGAAATCCTCGTCTTTCATGCCTGTGGCGCGCCAAAGGCCGCGGGCACCGGCCATATTACGGCCATGGGTAGTGGTACGGGAGCGATATGCGGGCATTTTGATGTTCCTGAATTCAGATAAGCAATATGATGCCGCCTAGATTATACAAGCGGCGATAAAATTTCCAGTCTACTTTATGCAGCCCCTTACCCGCCCCTTTTGGCGAGTGCTGACAGGTGGTAGGCAAGGACGGAGTACAGAGGGATGAAGTATCGCTTTAAAACGTGATAGATCTTCATAAATTTCTTTTAATTGTTCTGCTTTTTCTTGATGTTAAAGCTCAGTTTAACGGTCAAGTCCGAAAATTGCTGTAAATTCGCTTCAGCCCGATTGATGACGGCATGATTATAAAGCCATTGTTACGACGTTGCTGACAACGTCACTC
>Ga0214202_1000064_pt1 | contig 50654 bp, 47 predicted proteins | sample TroBogEpilimnion_9_FD_153040 | JGI IMG/M metagenome (GOLD analysis project Ga0214202, IMG submission 153040) | Freshwater microbial communities from Trout Bog Lake, WI - 03JUN2009 epilimnion | ecosystem: Environmental > Aquatic > Freshwater > Lake > Epilimnion/Euphotic zone | place: Trout Bog...
TCATACCCGCTATGACCGATGCGCACATACATTCATGTCCGCCATCTGCATCGCCGCAACCGTAATCTTCTGGATGTGATCAATGAGTCCTGAGCCTAAATATGTGATGTTGCTGGATTTTTTTGAGGTTAGCATGGCACATTCAATTGTTACACTTCTGTGAATGGTATATCAGAGCAATAGCGTAAGTAATAATTCAATTTTTGCATACTATTATAAGTCTGTCGTATAGTGAGTGGGCTATCTATGAATATAACTTTGCGTCATTTTGAGATTGTCGAGGCGGTTATCCGGTGTCAGAGCATCACGCGTGCCGCCTCCATGTTGGAGATGACGCAGCCGGCCCTAACCCGCGCGATTAAAACGCTGGAAGACCAGATCGGAAGAGAGCTTTTTATCCGCACGCCGCGCGGTTTAGATCCAACCGAGGCCGCCAATACCATCCTCAAGCGCTACAGCAAAATTGCCTCAGGCTTAGCCGGAATTTTAGCCGAAATCGAACAAATCAAGTGCCTGAATGGCAGCCGGCTCAATCTCGCCACCGGTGTATTTGCCGGTCATACCTCCGTCTATCAAGCCATTGGACGGATGAGCCAAAAATACAAAGAAATCGAATTCGAGATTAGCCACAAAAACTGGCAGCTCGTGATCAAGGATATTCTGGCCGGCGAAATTGACTTAGGCATCATGGAATTGGGCCTTGCCGAATATGATCCGGTTTTTCAGACCGAGTTGCTCAGTTCGACGCCCGTCCACTTTTTCGCTCGCGCCAACCATCCTTTAGCCCGCCGCAAAACGCTAACGCTCGATGATCTGAAGCAATACCCGCTGTGCTGCGGCCCCTTGCCCCCTCGCTTTAGGGAATATTTGGGCGAAAATTTAGGGACGCTTGGGCGGTATGACACCTTAACAGGCGCTGTGCAGTGCACGATCAATACCGATGATTTTTTAGGCATTCGCCAAGTGGTTACGAGCAGCGACGCTGTAAGTCTGGCGCCCCGGTCGGTGCTCGAGTCCCATTTCATTGACGAGGAACTGGTCATCCTCGACCAGTTGGAAACCCCTTGGCTCATGGCCCGCTACGGGTTTGTGCATTTGCGCCAAACAAAACTTCCGCCCGCCACTTTGGAGTTTATGGACTTGGTGCGCGACATCGAACGGGAAAAGCAAATGCAGGTTGACCCTCCCCTTTTGTCCATGGCCCATTCCGCCAAGCGTTGACAATCCATAGCCACCCCTCTTAAGACAGCGTCCATGCCCAGGTGGCGGAATTGGTAGACGCGCTGGTTTCAGGTACCAGTCTTGCAAGAGGTGGAGGTTCGAGTCCTCTCCTGGGCACCAGCCTTCGAAGCTCGCCAAAGGCGAGCGTAGAAGGGCCGACCCCGCCGATCTAACACTTCATACAATTTGAGGATTATCCTATTCCATGACCATCCGGCTTCACCGCGGCGATTTGCCGGACGATCACGCTCTCGGCCCTGTCGTTGCCATTGATACCGAGACTTTAGGCCTCAATCCGCACCGGGATCGCCTTTGCCTTGTGCAGCTTTCGCGCGGCGATGGCAGTGCCGATCTCGTCCAAATCGCCGCCGATCAGACCCGCGCGCCCAATCTCGAGCGACTTCTGGCCGACCCGAAGGTGCTGAAGCTTTTCCATTTCGGCCGATTTGATATCGCGGTGCTGATGCACCGTTTCGGCGTGCTCACCACGCCCGTCTATTGCACGAAGATCGCCTCCAAACTCACCCGCACCTATACCGATCGCCACGGGTTGAAGGATTTAACCCGCGAACTGATCGGCGTTGAGCTCTCCAAGCAGCAGCAATCCTCCGATTGGGGCGCGAAAGACCTCACCGAGGCGCAATGCGCGTATGCCGCCTCCGATGTGCTCTATCTGCACCAGCTCAAAGCCAAGCTCGACATCAATTTGGCCCGCGAGAACCGCACCGGCATTGCACAAGCCTGTTTTGACTTCCTGCCGCATCGCGCTGTCCTCGATCTTGCCGGCTGGCCCGACGTCGATATTTTCTCGCATAGCTGACCGCTTCTGTATTATATCAGGCGCGTGAAGCAATGATCCCGCCGGAGCCTTTCAATCAATGACCGTCGCCGGTGTGTTCCAGACCCGATCAGACACAACGCGGCACATCGCCTATCGCCGGGCGCTTCGGCATTCCAAATTTGTTCGATTTTTGCGCATCGCTTTGCCGCTGGTCTCGGTCCTGGCCCTCAGCGGTACCTTTATTTTTATCTATCTCGACCCGTTTAAACCCTTGCCAATCAATATCGATATTGGCTCGTTAAACCTCGACGGTTCGAAAATTACGATGGACCACGCCAATTTGCGCGGCTTTAAAGACGGTGACCTGCCCTTCACCATATTGGCGAACAAAGCCATTCAAGACGTCAGCACGCCCTATATCGTCAATCTTGAAGGCTTAACCTCGGATATTGTGATGCCGGACCGCTCGGCCGCCAAGATCAAAGCCGATGCGGGTATATATGACAGCCAAAAGGACGTATTGAACGTCAAAGGCCATGTCGAAATCCGCACCCCCCGCTACACCGTGCTGATGCAATCCGGCACAATCGATTTTAAAACCAACCGCGTTGTTTCGCGCGATGCGGTAACCGTGGAGATGGCGGGTGGTACAATTGACGCCGACGCCATGAACGTCTTTGATAATGGTGACCGCGTTCAATTTAACGGCAAGGTTCGGTCGAAATTCCGTCGCTCCGGCGATGGCGGTACGGTGGGAGTTACCAAATGAAAATCAGGGTACTGGCAACCACCCTTGCCTATTGCGCGCTAACGCTCGCGGCCATGGCGGATAATACGCCGCAAAAGCCGGGCGGTCTGTCCAAAAACTCGAAAGATCCCATCGCGATCGAAGCGGATTCGCTCGAAGTGTTCGATAAGGAACAACGCGCGATTTACTCAGGGAATGTCGTGGTCACGCAAGGCGAGACCGTGATGAAGGCCCAAAAAATGATCATTTTTTACGATAAGCCCGCCGATGGTGCGGCCCAACCCGCGAGCGGAACGCCGGATGGCGACACTTCCGTCCGCCGCGTTGAGGCCGAGGGCAATGTCGTGATCCTCGACAAAGAGCAAGTCGCCACCGGCGATCACGGCATCTATGAAAGCGCCAGCGATATTATGACGCTCACGGGCAATGTCGCGCTCAGCAAAGGGCAAAACGTGACGAAGGGTCAAAAGCTCGTCTATAATCTCGGCACCGGAGTTGCCAATGTTGACGCGGGCGCCACCGGGCGTGTGTCGAGTACCTTTGTGCCATCTGAGAAGCCGAAAAGCGGGGCAGCCGCTCCCGTTCCGCCCACCAAAACAACCAAATAATCAGCGAGACCCCGAACACGTGAATGCCTCGCATCTCTCCTCGACACCCACCGATCAAACCGGCTGGCTTGTCGCCCATGGTCTGGAAAAGGCCTATCGCGGCCGCCGAGTCGTGCGCGAGGCGTCGTTGGCCGTCCGCAGCGGCGAGGCTGTCGGCCTTTTAGGGCCGAATGGTGCGGGCAAAACCACGATTTTCTATATGATCACCGGCCTTGTTCCGGTCGATAAAGGCCGGATCACGCTGGATGGTCGCGACATCACCCCTTTTCCGATGTATCGCCGCGCGCGGCTCGGCATTGGCTATTTGCCGCAAGAAGCCTCGATCTTTCGTGGCCTCTCGGTCGAAGACAATATCCGCGCGGTACTGGAGCTCGTGGAACCCAACCGCGACCGCCGCGAGGCCGAACTCGACCATCTCTTGGAAGAGTTTGACATCACACGCGTCCGGAAAAGCCCGTCCATCTCGCTCTCGGGCGGCGAAAGGCGGCGCTGTGAAATCGCCCGCGCGCTCGCAAGCCGCCCCTCTTTCATGCTGCTCGACGAGCCCTTTGCCGGGATCGACCCGATTGCGGTCGGCGATATTCGCGCGCTGGTGCGCCAATTAACCGCCCGCAATATCGGCGTTTTGATCACCGATCACAATGTCCGCGAGACGCTTGGGCTGATCGACCGCGCCTATATTATCCATTCCGGCCAAGTGCTTATGGAAGGCACACCCGACGCCATTATCGCCAATGATGATGTCCGCCGTGTCTATCTTGGTGACGAATTCAGGATGTAATCACCGGCGTGCACACGCATTAGGTGTTTGATTTCTCACCATAATAAGCTTATTAATCTGATATTAAGCAAAATCTGTGCCGTTAGAGGTCACAGTAATGCGTAGGGATTAAAAGCCAAACCGTGTCGATGAAATTCTCGCAACGGATGGAATTGCGGCAAAGCCAGTCTCTGGTGATGACGCCACAATTGCTGCAAGCGATCAAGCTTTTGCAGCTGTCGGGTCTTGAGCTCAACGAATATGTCGAAGCCGAGCTCGAAAAAAATCCGCTGCTCGAACGCGTCGCCGATGACCATTCGGGTCCGGTTGCCGCGTCGGAAGCGCCCGCACCCGATTCAGCCCTAGGTTCTGACAGCGATTGGGAAGGCCGCGCGCTGACGCCTGAGCGCGGCGAAATTGATCCGCGCATCGAAGTATCGCTCGACAATGTCTATCAAGACGATGCCCCGCCGCCCACACCCGCCGCGCGCCAAGAAATGGAGCCGATGGGTCTTTCCGCCACGAGCTGGAGCGGCGTCGGCGGACAAAGCTTTGACGGCGATGAAAACAGCCTCGAAGCCTATGTCGCCGCCGAAATTTCGCTGCACGATCATTTAACCGAACAATTACACGTCGCCACCACCGATCCGGTGGATCGCCTCATCGGCGCATCGCTGATCGATCTCATCGATGAAGCAGGCTATCTGCGCGATCCGCTCGATGAAGTAGCCGATCGCATGGGCGTGAGTGTTGAGCGCGTTCAATCGGTGCTCACCATCATTCAACGCTTTGATCCATCGGGTGTTGGCGCCGCCGATCTTGCCGATTGCCTGCGCATCCAACTCGTGGAGCGCAACCGCTACGATCCGGCGATTGCGGCGCTGCTTGATAATCTCGATCTGTTGGCGCGGCGCGATTTTGCCTCGCTGCGCAAACTCACAGGTTTGGATGACGAAGACATTTTGGAAATGGTGTCCGACATCAAGTCGCTCGACCCGAAACCGGGTCTGCGCTTTGGCGGCGGCACGATCCAACCCGTTATCCCCGATGTCTATGTGCGTAAAACACCCGATGGCACATGGCTTGTTGAGCTGAATTCCGACACCTTGCCCCGCGTGCTCGTCAACCAAACCTATGCCGCCAAAATCTCCGGCAATCTCAAAACCGAAGATGAAAAAAGCTTTGTGAGCGAGGCGCTGCAAACCGCCAATTGGCTGACCAAAAGCTTGGAGCAGCGCGCCAAAACCATTCTTAAAGTCGCCAGCGAAATTGTCCGCCATCAGGACCTGTTTTTCGATCAAGGCGTCGAGTTTTTACGACCCTTGAATCTACGCACGGTAGCCGATGCCATCTCGATGCACGAGTCGACCGTTTCGCGCGTGACATCGAACAAATATATCGCGTCCGAGCGCGGTCTTTTCGAGATGAAATATTTCTTCACCGCCTCGATCAATGCGTCAGGCGGCGGCGAATCCCATTCGGCCGAAGCGGTCCGTTTCCGCATCAAACAAATGATCGATCAAGAAGCGTCCGATGATATCTTGTCGGATGATACGATCGTCACCAAACTCAAAGCCTCCGGCATCGATATTGCACGCCGAACGGTTGCCAAATACCGCGACAGTTTAAAGATCCCCTCCTCCGTCGAACGCCGCCGCGAGAAGCAGGGCATGGTACAGGCCAAGGCTGGGTAATACCGCGTCACGATTACATAAAATTCGATCGTTAGCCGTGTTTTAATCACGCTTGATCGTCGTTTTACCGATCCCCATCCCGTGCCATTGACACGAACCCCGACGCTCCCTAACTCTAATGCAGGAGCCGGCTTCATCAGGCTCCGTCATGGACGGCAAGCGGGGGGTCACATGCCACTACGCGTTTCCGGTAAAAACCTCGATCTGGGCGAAGCACTTCGCCTGCAAATTACCCATCGGATCGAGGAGTCAGTCGCTAAATTTTATGCAGGCCTTGTCACAGGTCACGTCACGCTCCGGCCGGAAGGTTCGGGCTATGAGACGGATTGCGTGTTGCATCTTTCCTCAGGCGTTACCTTGCATGCGGTGGGCTCCGCCCAAGAGCCCTATTTCAGCGCCGAGCGCGCGGCTGAAAAGGTCGAGAGCCGGTTGCGACGCTACAAGCAAAGGCTCAAAGACCATGCCGCAAAAAATGGTGCCTCGCATCCGATGGAAGCCTCCTCCTACGTGATCGAAGCCCCCGGTGAGGAATGGGCCGAGGACCATGCAGGCGAGTTCAGCCCCGTCGTCATCGCCGAGACCAAGAAGAACATCAAAGCCATGTCGGTAAGCGATGCCGTTCTCGACCTCGATATGACGGGCGCACCGCTCATCCTGTTCCGCCACGCGTCGACGGACCGGATCAATGTGGTCTATCGCCGGACGGACGGAAATATCGGATGGGTTGACCCGCCGTCACTTGAGAACTAAGTCAGCAACCACTGCTTGGACGGCAAACCGGACGGGCCGCTCGTTTGCAGGGGTTGGCCCGGTTCGTGCTTTGCTGATCGGTACGGTACTTTACTTAGAGAAGACTTAAATGCCCTTGACCGACATTCTGACGCCTCAATCCGTTCTTGCCTCTGTGAAAGCGGTTTCGAAAAAGCAGCTCCTGCAAGAGCTTTCTGCCTTTGCCGCCGTTCATTCCGGCCTGGCCGAAAGCGACGTTTACGAGGCGCTTTTGCAGCGCGAACGCCTTGGTTCGACCGGAATTGGCCACGGAGTAGCGATTCCGCACGGCAAATTGCCCAAACTCAACCGGTTGATCGGTATCTTTGCCCGGCTGGAAAAGCCCGTCGATTTCGATGCGCTGGATGGCCAGCCGGTCGATTTGGTCTTCTTGCTCTTAGCCCCGGAAGGCGCGGGTGCCGATCATCTCAAAGCCCTGTCCCGCGTCGCCCGTGCGCTGCGGGATCCGGCAATTGCCCAGAAATTACGCAAGTCGCACGATGCTTCAGCGCTTTTCGCCCTGCTGACGCAGACGCCAACGGCCACCGCCGCTTAAAGCCCCCGCTTTTATTTCCAAGCGCGGGCTTTGTAATCAATCGCATAGCGATCCGGGTCACCGGCAATTGCCGCCATGCCGTAGAGCACCGCGTCCGGCTCCATCAAAAGCCGCGTCGCAATGCGGCGGGTGAGGCCATCGACGGGCTCTTTGGCCTCAAAAGCCTGCCTAAACGCGCCTTTATCGATCATCGACGCGATGCGCGGCAAAATTCCGCCCGCCAGCGTTACCCCGCCAGACGCCATAAAGGTAATGGCGATATCACCCGCAAAGCGCGCAATAATCCGCACATAGGCGTTCACGGTGGCGCGTTCTTCCGATTTCGGGTTGGCCAGCGCCGCATTGACGATTTCAACCCCCGTTTCCGGCGGCATGGATTGGCCCTTCGCCAAAAGCCGCGCGCGGTGCACCCGCACGAGGCCCGGTCCCGACATCACCGATTCGGTCGTCACCCGGCCCAAGACCCGCTCGAGATGCGGCCAAAACGCTTCTTCATCCTTGCCCACAGGGCCGAAATCAATGTGGCAGCTTTCGCTGGCCACGGGGATATAGCGGCCATCAATTGTCAACAACGCGCCAATGCCCAAGCCCGTGCCGGGGCCTAAAATCACCTGCGGCCCCGCAGCCAAAGCGGGAGCAGCCTCGCCGATCTGCTTTAACCATTCCGACCGCAAAGCAGGCAAAGACAGCGCCTGCGCCTCAAAATCATTCAGCAAGAGGCCGCTTTCAAAACCAAAATTCTTGGCCAATTTCGGGCCGTCAATCGTCCAGGACGCGTTGGTCAAATGCGCGCGCTTATCCACCACAGGCCCCGCAACACACATAATCGCCGAGCGCGGCTTGTCTTTCATATCCGCCAAAACGGTGCGAATAGCCGTCTCAGGATCGGGAAAATCCTTGGTTTGCAAGCGGTTGATGATGACCGGATCTTTGCCCGGCGTGGTCGCCAGAGCGAAACGGGAATTGGTACCGCCAATATCAGCAATCAGAACCGGATGCGCGAACATGAAAAAGTCACCTTATTGAAGCAAGCCCATAGTAGAATGGATGGAGGTGTAGCGTGGAACGATCAGTTGATCTATCTCTTTCGCCAGAAATTATCCCTGTAGTGTCGGAGGCCGTCATGTCCCAATCCCCATCCAGCCTGTTTCAACTCGGCCCCGATACGACACCCTATCGCAAACTCTCAAGCGAAGGCGTCAGCGTCGAGACGGTCGGCGGCCGCAGCTTTTTGAATGTGAAGCCCGAAGCCATCCGTGCTTTGGCCAAACAGGCCTTTATCGACATCAACCATCTGCTCCGGCCCGGCCATTTGGCCCAGTTGCGCAAAATCTTGGACGATCCCGAAGCCACCCCCAATGACCGCTTCGTCGCGTTCGATCTGTTAAAAAACGCCAATATCGCGGCTGGCGGCGTTTTGCCGATGTGTCAGGACACGGGCACCGCGATTGTCTCCGCCAAGCGCGGCCGTTACGTGCTCACCGAGGGCTTTGACGAGGACGCGATTGCGGGCGGTATTAAAGACGCCTATTTCGAAAAAAACCTGCGCTATTCGCAAGTCGCTCCCGTCTCGATGTTTGAAGAAAAAAACACCAAGACGAACCTACCCGCCGAAATCAATCTCTATGCCGAAGGCGAGGACGAATACAAATTCCTCTTCGTCGCCAAAGGCGGCGGCTCGGCCAATAAAAGTTTCCTCTATCAAGCCACGCCCTCGGTGCTCACCCATGATCGTCTGATCGCGTTTTTAAAAGAAAAAATCCTGACGCTGGGCACTTCCGCCTGCCCGCCTTACCATCTGGCGATTGTCATTGGCGGGACATCGGCCGAACTCGTCATGAAAACGGTGAAACTCGCCTCAACGCGCTATTATGATTCCCTGCCAACAGAAGGCTCCGAAGCAGGCCACGCCTTCCGCGATTTAGCGATGGAAGAAGAAGTGCACAAGCTCACGCAAAGCTTAGGCGTCGGTGCGCAATTCGGCGGCAAATATTTCTGCCACGATGTCCGCGTCATCCGCCTGCCCCGTCACGGCGCATCGCTGCCCATTGGCTTGGGCGTGTCGTGCTCGGCCGACCGCCAAGCCATCGGCAAGATCACCAAAGACGGTGTGTTCTTGGAACAACTCGAAGCCGATCCTTCGCATTACCTGCCTGATTTGGACGAGAGCGAATTCACCGCGCATTGCGTGAACATCAATCTCAACCAACCCATGTCGGAAATCCTCGCCACGCTCTCCTCACACCCCATCCGCACACGCCTCTCACTCACCGGCACGCTGATTGTCGCGCGCGACTCGGCCCACGCCAAAATCCGCGAGCGTTTAGACCGTGGGGAACCGATGCCGGATTATTTCAAAAATCATCCGGTTTATTACGCAGGCCCCGCAAAGACTCCGGCAGGCTACGCCTCAGGCAGTTTCGGCCCTACCACCGCAGGCCGCATGGACAGTTTCGTGGCGCAATTCCAAGCCGCTGGCGGCTCTATGGTCATGCTCGCCAAAGGCAACCGCTCAGCGGAAGTGCGCGAAGCCTGCAAAAAATATGGCGGCTTTTATTTAGGCTCCATCGGCGGCCCCGCGGCACGGCTCGCGCAAGACTGCATCAAGCATGTTGAAGTGCTGGAATATCCCGAGCTTGGCATGGAAGCGATTTGGAAAATCGAGGTCGAAAACTTCCCCGCGTTTATTGTGATTGATGACAAGGGGAATGACTTTTTTAAGGAGCTCAACCTCGGATAATATTTTTATCGTCCCTCTCCCCTTGCGGGTGAGGGGTATGCTCGCCATGGGCACCCCTCATCCGTCATTGCGAGCGAAGGCGAAGCAACCCAGCTAGTGTAAAACAATAAGTGCGCGATATCACCACCGCGCCTTAGCAACAACCATCAACTGGGTTGCTTCGCCTTCGCTCGCAATGACGGTAAAAATTATTCGAGCTTATCGAGTTAATCCATCTTCCCAATCAACTGCTCAATTTCCGCATGCGCATCTTCAAGCACCGCTGACAGCATCTCCGCAGCGCGCACAACCGCGCCATCCTTCTCATCCTGAAACGCCACACAATCACGCAATTGAACCAGTGCGTGTTGCAGCACAACACTCACCCCCTCAGCACTGTCGCAAAAATTCACGGGCTTTGAATAATCAATCAACGGCATCGCACCCTCCAAACGAGAGAACGGCGCCAGCGCATAAGCGCGCTGGTGCCGGGGTGCTAAGAAAGCCAGAAGAAGTTGGCCGCAGCGCTTTTAGCCTTGCAGCCTGGACATAACGCCGCCACCCCGACGTGAGTGCGTCAGGGCAGTTTGGTGACGGCAGATGCACTGCCGCTTCTTCCGAGGTTTCTTAGGCCCCAAGCCATGCGGTTGCATGACCTTGCGGAAACTATACCACCCCCTACCCCAAACACAAACCCTGCGCGATCAACGCGGAGATGCGAGGTAGCATAGAAAAGCGTTATGCAACTTTAAGATGTATAGTTGGATTTTAGTAAAAAGTTCACGCATCACCCGTCATTGCGAGCGAAGGCGAAGCAACCCAGCTAGTGTAAAACAATAAATGCGCGATATCACCACCGCGCCTTTGCAACAACCATCAACTGGGTTGCTTCGCCTTCGCTCGCAATGACGGTTTAAGTGCGCACCACTCCCGCCAACCGCTCCAGCGCCCCGTCCAGCACCTCATCGCGTTTGGCAAAGCAAAACCGCACCACCGTCTTAACCGGATTTTCTGCATAAAAAGCCGAGACCGGAATCGCCGCCACGCCATGCTCTTTCACCAATCGCATACAGAAATCGACGTCATCCGCCTCACCCAATGCAGCGATATTCACATTCACAAAATAACTGCCTTGGCTTGGCAGCACATCAAAGCCCAAATCGCGCAAGCCTTTGGTGAAGCGGTCGCGGCTGCGCGTAAAATCCGCGCGCATCGTATCAAAATAATCACGCTCTTTACCAAGCCCATAAGCCACCGCCGTTTGTAAGTTCGGCGGCGTGGTGAAGGTGATATATTGATGCGCTTTGGTGAGCACGCGGAAGAGGTCGGGGGCGGCGCAGGTAAAGCCCACTTTCCACCCCGTGAGCGAAAAGATTTTACCCGCCGAGCCGATCTTCACTGTACGCTCGCGTAGCGCCGGAATCGATAATGCCGAGACATGCTCGCGCCCGTCAAAAATCACATGCTCCCACACTTCGTCTGAGAGCAAAATTGCATCATGCTTCACGCAGAAGCGCGCGAGCAGTTCAAGGTCTTCGCGCGGCAACACCACCGCTGAAGGGTTGATCGGATTGTTTAAAAACACCACCCGCGTTTTATCCGTAAATGCTGCCGCCAGCATCGCCTCGTCAAAGCGCCAATGCGGCGGCTGGAGCGCCACAAATTTCGGCACGCCGCCCGCGCGCAGCACCAAAGGCAAATAGGCATCATACATGGGCTGAAACAAAATCACTTCATCGCCCGGCGTGATCAGCGCCATCAACGCGCCCGCAATCGCCTCGGTCGCCCCCGAGGTGATCATCACCTCGTTTTCCCAATCGAGCGTCACACCCTGATGCTCGGCGTAATGGTGTGCGACCGCTTGTCGCAATTCGGGCAGGCCCGGCATGGGCGGGTATTGGTTCCATCCATTCACCACCGCGTCGGCCGCTTTTTCCAACACGTCGCGCGGGCCGGGGCCATCGGGAAAGCCTTGGCCGAGATTGATCGCGCCGGTTTCGCGCGCCAGCTTCGACATGGTTTCAAAGACAGAGGTTTGGATATTCGAAAAAATCGGGTTCATGGCGCAAGACCGTATCGTGTCAGGCCGATGCCTTCAATCCTCAGCCCGCAATCTGGACAGCGTATCACCGCCATGCCATCACTGCCCGCAATCGAAAACCCACACTTCCAACCGAGGAAATACAGATGACCGATATCAAAGGCGCAATTTATCCGGATCTCGAAGGCAAGGGCGTGCTCATCACGGGCGGCGGTTCGGGCATTGGCGAATCAATCGTGCATCATTTCGCCCGCCAGAAGACGAAAGTCGCCTTTATCGACATCAATGTCGAAGCGGGTAAAAAAGTCGTTGCCGATTGCGCCGCCAAAGGCTGGAAGGTGCATTTTGAAGCGTGCGACCTCACCAATATCCCCGCACTGCAAGCGGCGGTGAAGCATTGCCGCGCGGCCATTGGCCCGATCACCGTACTCGTCAACAATGCGGCGCATGACCAGCGCCACAAGATGGAAGACGTGACGTCGGAATATTGGGACGAGCGTTTCGCCACCAATCTCAAGCACCAGTTCTTCTGCGCCCAAGCGGTGATCGAGGATATGAAGGCGGCCAATGACGGCGTCATCATCAATTTCGGCTCGACCTCGTGGATGGTCGGCCAAGGCGGCATGGCAGCCTATACGGCGGCCAAATCGGCTGTGCTCGGTCTCACCCGTTCGCTCGCCCGCGATTTCGGCCAATGGAACATCCGCTGCAACGCGATTGCACCGGGCTGGATCATGACCGAACGGCAAAAGTCGCTCTGGCTCACGCCGGAAGGCGAAAAGGAATTGATGATCCGCCAATGCCTCAAGCGCAAATTGGTGCCGGCCGATCTCGCCAAATTCACCGTGTTCATGGCATCTGATGAAGCGGGCGCCTGCACCAACCAGCAATATGTCGTCGATGGCGGTTGGGTCTAATCGTCCCCATGACAACGCCTGCGCTCATCGCCATTGATTGGGGCACCAGCCGCTTCCGCGCCTATCTGTTGGATGGCGCGGGTGCGGTGCTGGAGCGCGTCTCCTCAGAAGATGGCATTATGGCGGTCAAGCCCGGCGGTTTTCCCGCCGTGCTCGCCATACGCTGCGGCATGTGGCTGGCGCGTCACCCCGATTTGCCCTTGATCATGGCGGGCATGGTCGGCAGTCGTAATGGCTGGGTCGAGGCGCCCTATCGCGCCTGCCCCGCTACCGCATCCGACATTGCCGAAGCCATGGCGGAAGTCGATATCGGCAATGGCCGCAAAGCCCGCATCGTGCCGGGCCTTTCCACACGCGATGCCTTTGGTGCACCCGATGTCATGCGCGGCGAGGAAACCTTGGCGCTTGGCACGGGGATCGAAAACGGCACTGTCATTTTGCCGGGTACGCATTCCAAATGGGTGCACATCGAAAACGGCCAAATCAAAAGCTTCGCCACCTTCATGACGGGCGAATTCTACGCCACGCTGCTCGGCCAAACCATTTTGGGCAAGCTCCGCGAAGAGCCCGATGAGGCGACAGGCTTTGCCAAAGGGGTAGAGGCGGCCAAGCGCAAAGGCGGCCTGACCCATTTAGCCTTCGCCGCGCGCACGTCCGTGCTGCTCGGCGATATCAGCGGGCATGAAGTCGCCCCGTTCCTCTCAGGCCTCCTGATCGGCTCGGAAGTCGATGCAGGCTTGGCGATGGATCCATCGGGCGGCGATATCGTGCTGATTGCCGATGGCATCATCGTCGACTCCTATACCCAAGCGCTCGCCGCGCGCGGTCGTAGTTGCCGCACCATCGCCACCGAATCATGCTTCACTGCAGGCCTTGCTCGGTTGCTCATGGCTTAAGGAACGCTTTTATCATGCCCGCTCTCTCCGCCTTTAACCAAGCCTTCGCCACCTGCCCCCTGATTGCCATTCTGCGCGGGCTGCATCCGGATGAGGCGGTGGCGGTCGGCGAAGCGCTCGTTGCAGCGGGCATCACGATTTTAGAAGTCCCGCTCAATTCGCCCGAGCCCTATGACAGCATCGGCAAACTCGCCTCCGCCTTGAAAGGCCGCGCCGTGGTAGGCGCCGGAACCGTCTATCGCCGCACCGAAGTGGATCGCGTCGCCCAAGCGGGCGGCACGTTGATCGTGTCGCCAAACGCGAACCCCGAAGTCATCTCCCACGCCAAAAACCTGGGCCTCGTCTCCGCCCCCGGTTTCTTCACGCCGACAGAGGGCATCGCGGCGCTTGATGCCGGAGCCGATGTGCTTAAAATTTTCCCCGGTGAACTCATGTCGCCCCAAGGCGTCAAAGCGCTCAACGCCATATTGCCCAAAGGCTCGCGCATGGTGCTGGTGGGCGGCGTTGGGGAGGCCAGCTTTGCCACTTACGCGCCAACGCCGCTCGCGGGCTATGGCATCGGCTCCTCGCTCTATGCGCCAGGTGTTACACCGCAGGAAGTTGGCCTTCGCGCCGCCCGTTTCATCAAAGCCTATCAAGCGAGCCGCCCATGATCATTGTCTTCGGATCCGTGAATGTCGATTTCGTCACCCGCGTGACGTCGATCCCGAAGCCCGGCGAAACCGTGTTGGGGCCGGCCTATGATGTCATCCCCGGCGGCAAGGGCGCCAATCAAGCTCTCGCCGCCCAACGCGCGGGATCCCCTACGTTTATGGCGGGCGCGGTGGGCGATGATCCCTTCGCCGCCATCGGCCTTGGGCTCTTGATCGAGGCGGGCGTTGATTGCAGCGCGGTGGCGAAAGTCGCAGCCCCCACAGGTGCAGCGTTCATCACGGTGGATCAGAACGGCGAAAACGCCATCACCGTTGCGTCAGGCGCCAATGCCTATGCGAGCGCGAAGGCACTTGAATCGATAAAGATCGATGCGAAAGATACGCTTTTAATGCAGCGCGAAGTGCCGGAAGCCGAGCAAATAGAAGCCGCCCGCTATGCCAAAGCACGCGGCGCACGGGTTTTGTTGAATGTCGCACCCGCAGGCATCGTCTCCGATGAACTTGCCCATCTTGTCGACATCATCCTCGTCAACGAGCATGAAGCGATGGTGGTCGCGGAAGGCTTTGGCCTCTCCGCCGAAAACCCCACCGATGCCGCACAAGCCATCGCCTCGGCGCGCAACATGGCCTGCATCGTCACTTTGGGCGGCGAGGGCGCGGTCGGCTGGACGGACGGCGTGCGCCGTCAGGTCTCGGCACCTTCCGTAACCGTTGTCGACACAACCGCCGCAGGCGACGCGTTTTGCGGGGCCTTTGCCGCAGCGCTCGATCAAGGCTTCGGCTTCACGGGCGCGTTGGCCAGAGGCGTAACCGCCGGAAGCCTCGCCTGCACGCGACACGGCGCCCAACCGAGCCTGCCGACCAAAGCGGCCATTGAAAAAGCTTTGACGGAATAGGTCGATCTCACCGTCATTGCGAGCGCGAGCGAAGCAACCCAGCTACCGGAAAACCATAAAGCTGCGATATCCCAACCGCGCTTTTCAAAGACCATTAACTGGGTTGCTTCGCTCATCGCTCGCAATGACGGTTAAGAAACGCACCACACCTATTAAAAGCGTTACACAATCTTAAGTTGTACCTGCGAAGTTTCCTCAAAGATCGCCCGAACACAATCTCCATACCTAAAGTCATCGTAAGCTCTACCTAATTTCCCTTCCTTGACGCGGCCACTCAACTGGGTGAAACACATCTACCCAGCTCACGATCACCGGAATCCGCCCCATGTTCCCAAAGCCCGTATCCTCGCTTACCCCCAACACGCTCGGCTACGAGACTCTTCCTCTCGTCAAACCAACGGGCTTTCGCGAATATGATGCGCGCTGGTTGTTTGAAAAAGAACTCAACCTCATGGGCGTACAAGCTTTAGGCTTAGGCCTTGGCACGCTGATCCGTGAAATGGGCGTGAAGCCCGAAATCGTCACCGGCCATGATTATCGCGGCTATTCAGCCTCCATCAAAATGGCCTTGATCAACGGCCTCATGGCCGCCGGATGCAAAGTGCATGATATCGGTTTGGCGATGTCGCCCATGGCCTATTTCGCGCAATTCGAATTGGATGTGGCGTGTGTCGCTATGGTCACCGCCTCGCATAATGACAATGGTTGGACGGGTGTAAAAATGGGCGCGCAACGCCCCGTTACGTTTGGCCCTGACGAAATGAATCGCTTGAAAGAAATCGTTCTCGAAGGGCGCGGTTCCTATGCCGATGGCGGCGCATATCGTTTCGTCGAAAACTTTGCGGATCGCTACATCGCGGATCTAACAACGCGCAAGCCCTATACCCGTAAAATGAAAGTTATTGCGGCTTGCGGCAATGGCACGGCGGGTGCATTCGCACCGGGCATTTTAGAAAAGCTCGGCGTTGAAGTTGTGCCGATGGATGCGGAATTAGATTACACTTTCCCACGCTACAACCCGAATCCTGAAGACATGGAAATGCTGCACGCGATGGCGCATGCGGTGCATGAGCATAAAGCCGATGTCGCCTTGGGTTTCGATGGTGATGGTGATCGGTGCGGCGTTGTTGACAATGAAGGCAATGAAATTTTTGCCGATAAAATTGGTGTGATGTTGGCACGCGATTTATCAAGCCTGCATCATGGCGCAACCTTCGTCGTTGATGTGAAATCGACCGGCCTTTTTGCAACCGATCCGGTGCTCATCCAAAACGGTGTCAAAGCTGATTATTGGAAGACAGGCCACTCCTACATTAAGCGCCGCGTTGCTGATTTAAAAGCCCTCGCAGGCTTTGAAAAATCCGGACACTTCTTCTTCAACGCACCCGTCGGCCGCGGCTATGATGACGGGCTTGTCACTGCGATTGCCGTGCTCGATATGCTGGAGCGCAATCCGGATAAATCCATGGCGGATCTTTACCGTGCGCTGCCCAAAACATGGGGCACGCCCACGATGTCGCCCCATTGCGGCGATGAAGTAAAATACGGCGTCGTTGAACGGGTCAAAGCCGATATCGAAGCGATGCAAAAAAATGGCCTCGCCTTCGCCGGCCAAAAGATCCGCGACATCGTCACCGTTAACGGGATCCGCGTCACCTCCGCCGATGGCACATGGGGGTTGGTGCGCGCATCGTCGAACAAGCCCGAGCTCGTCGTGGTCTGCGAGAGCCCCGTCTCGGAAGCGCGGATGCGGGAGATGTTTAAGGCCGTTGATGACCTTATTCGGCTCAGCCCCGAAGTTGGAGCCTATAATCAATCGATCTGATTATAGGAACCTGCCTTTTATGTATCGAACCCACTGGGCTTATTCACCCGAAGCACTGGACTTATCTATCGCAAATCATCGCTTTTGAGGCGAAAGGCCTTGCCAAACCCGCCATTCAGACTGGCTTCCATCATAGTAAGTCGAATGTATAGGAAGTCGGGGAAGTCAATATAAAGCGCCGCCTTGGGGTGGCGTGCAATGAATAGTGTCCGCAAAATGATGTTTTCGTCGCTGGCACGGTCAATAATACTGGCCGAACACTGTATGGTTATTCTTGCATGCGCCAGCGGGTCCCCCTTGCCCGGCTCCCCCACCAAAAGCGAGCATCTTTGGTCCGCTAAAAGGTGTTTAGTATGGCCTGAAAGCCTTGAAACCAACAAAAACGGCGTCTGCGCCCGATCAAGCGCAAACGTCACAAGGCTTGCAAAGGGGTAGCCATTCTCGTTGATGGTCGCGAGCGTGCCAAACCGCGCCTCACGCAGCAATTGCCGTGTGGTTTCACGAGCTTCTTCATTCGCGGATTGGACGGGGTCAAAGGGCTTAGCCATGCCCTGAGAGAAGCACAGAACCCTCTTCCGTCAAGGCTTTTCAGCATTTTTTAGATCAAAGCGTGGGCTCTGCCACAATTTGGCCTCGCTATGTTCTAGAATTTGCGATTAGATTGAACCCGAACTGTCGGAGCCAGCGCCTATGCCCACCATCGCCCTTGTTGATGATGACCGTAACATCCTCACCTCCGTTTCCATCGCCTTGGAAGCGGAAGGCTATCGCGTTGAAACTTACACGGATGGTGCAACAGCGCTCGAAGGATTGAAGCAAAACCCGCCCGATTTGGCCATTTTTGATATTAAAATGCCCAGAATGGACGGCATGGAGCTTCTGCGTCGTTTACGGCAAAAATCCGATTTGCCAGTGATTTTTCTGACCTCAAAGGACGAGGAAATCGACGAATTGTTTGGGCTCAAAATGGGTGCGGATGATTTTATCCGCAAACCCTTCTCCCAACGCCTCCTTGTCGAGCGCGTTAAAGCCATTCTCAGGCGTATCGGCGCCAAAGACGCGCCTCCGGCCAAGGAAGGTGATGCGAAGGTCTTGGACCGCGGCGAGCTGCGCATGGACACAGAGCGCCACGCCTGCACCTGGAAGGGGCTTCCGGTAACGCTAACCGTGACGGAATTTCTAATCCTCCAAGCCCTTGCTCTGCGCCCGGGCGTCGTCAAAAGCCGCAACGCCCTCATGGATGCCGCCTATGACGATCAGGTCTATGTCGATGACCGAACCATAGACAGCCACATCAAACGGCTGCGCAAAAAATTCAAAGCCGTTGACGATGATTTCGACAAGATCGACACGCTTTATGGCGTCGGCTACCGATTTTCGGAATGAATGGCCCGCTAACCCATGAAAAGGCCACACAATGACGATGCGCGATCAGGTCGAGCCCCCCCAAAGCTACACATTGATCCAGCGCGTCCGTCGTTTTTTTCGCTTCATCGTTTTAAGAGCATCTTCAAGCCTTGTCCGGCGCATTGTTGTCCTCAACCTCGCCGGGCTTTTTGCGCTTTTATTGGGCTTTCTTTACTTAAACCAATTCCGGCAGGGATTAATCGATTCCCGCGTCGAAAGCCTGCTCACCCAAGGCGAAATCATCGCCTCAGCTGTAGCCGCATCAGCGACCCTGGATGTTGAATCGATTACCATTGATCCTGAAAAATTATTGATGTTGCAGGCAGGCGAAAGCACGACTGCTGGAGACGATGACACAGAATTTTCCATTAATCCGGCTCGAGTAGCCCCGCTTTTGCGCCGTTTGGTGACGCCAACACGCACAAGAGCCCGCATTTTCGATCAAGACGGCGAATTATTGATCGATACAGCCGCCATGTATTCGCCAGGCGATATTTTGCGGTCTGAATTACCTCCGCCTAATGAGAGCGAAGAAACGCTGATTTCCCGCACATGGGATATCGTCAAACATGGGTTCGGGCCGCGTGTTTCGATCAAAAATAATGATCCCTCAGCCACCCAAGGTCGAAATATCTCTGAAGTGAAACAGGCATTTAGTGGTTCGCCTGCAAGCGTTGTGCGGGTCAATGGCGCAGGCGAAACGATCGTTTCCGTTGCCGTTCCCATCCAAAAATCGCGCATGGTTCGCGGCGCACTCCTTCTTTCAACACTTGGCGGCGATATCGACGCGATTATCCGCACCGAGCGGCTATCTATTCTGCGAATTTTTGCCATTGCCGCATCCGTCATGATCATTGTTTCGGCTTTATTTGCCGGAACCATCGCAGGGCCCATCCGGCGGCTGTCATCGGCGGCCGATCGCGTCCGTCGCGGCATCAGGACCCGCACGGAAATCCCCGATTTTACCGACCGAAGCGACGAAATCGGGCATTTATCGGGCTCGCTGCGGGACATGACGCACGCGCTCTATGATCGGATCGAGGCGATTGAAAGCTTCGCAGCCGACGTGGCGCATGAGCTTAAAAATCCGCTCACATCGTTAAGAAGTGCCGTTGAAACCTGGCCTTTAGCAAAGAGCGACGAAAGCCGCACCCGCTTGCTCGACGTGATTAAACACGATGTGAACCGCCTAGATCGGTTGATCAGCGATATCTCAGACGCCTCCAGATTGGACGCCGAACTGGCACGCAATGATGAAAAGCGGTTCAATGTGGCGGAGCTTGTTTCCGCCGTTGTTGCGATTGCCAATGGCGTCCGTTCGGGAGAAGCCATTAAGACAGAGCTTCATGTTTCAGATCATGGTTTAGGGGCGCAAGCCTATGAAATGATTGGGCATGATTCACGCATCAGTCAGGTGATCAATAATTTGATCGATAACGCTAAATCCTTTTCCAACGCGGGGGCTGCGGTTCACATTTCTCTGTCCCGCGTAGCGGATAAAATCCAGATCATCGTCGATGATGAAGGGCCCGGCATTCCCGCTCACGCCCTTGAGCGGATATTTGAACGTTTTTACACGGACAGACCCGATCAGGGATTTGGTCAAAATTCGGGGCTTGGCCTTTCAATTTCACGTCAGATCATCGCCGCTCATAATGGTTTAATATGGGCGGAAAATCGCCATCGGAATCCAACGACAGGCCCTGATTCAGAGCCGATTGGTGCCCGTTTCGTCATCCAACTGCCTGCCGCCAACCCATGACGCGGCCTGTGGACAAGCAGGCCATCCACGCCAATTGCCTCGTCATCGGGGATTCCGGCATCCTTATTCGCGGGCCTTCGGGCAGCGGGAAATCCACGCTTTCTTTCCGTTTACTCGATTTGGCGAAGCAAAATGGTCATTTTGCCCGATTGGTCGGCGATGATCGGATTTTGCTGCGCGCGATCGGCGGTCGGCTCTTGGCTGAAGGGCATCCGCTGATCGCCGGTCAAATTGAAATCCGGGGCATCGGAATTAGAGATGCCGACTACGAAAATCGGGCTGTAATTCGACTTCTCGTCGATTGTGAACCTGTGCTAAGCATTCGATATCCGGATCATTTGGATATGTCCGACACGCTGTTGGGCATTTCAATTCGGCGAATTAGGGTAACACCCCAGAGCGCCGAACTGGTTTTGGCCGCGTTGGGAATGGGCAGCTTGTCGATTTAAGTTCTTATGATACAACAACAAAAGATGAATTGGGTCAGTATTATCCAGTCGTCGCTGGCGTTCATGATTACGATGACGCGTATGAAGGGGATGTCGCAATGATTGGAATGGTACTCGTCACGCACGGCAAACTTGCGATCGAGTTCCTTTCGGCGTTGGAACACGTCGTTGGCCAGCAAAAGCAAATTAAAACCGTCACGATAGGCCCAGAAGACGATATGGAAGTGCGACGCACGGAAATTATCGACGCGGTGAGCCATGTCGATTCCGGCGATGGTGTCGTGGTTTTGACCGATATGTTCGGGGGAACCCCCTCAAATCTCGCCATTTCGGTGATGGGAACAGGCCGAACCGAGGTTGTCGCGGGGATCAATCTTCCGATGCTGATTAAGCTGGCCAGTGTCAGAAGTGATTGCGATCTCCAGCAAGCGGTCATGCAGGCACAGGACGCCGGACGCAAATATATCAATGTCGCCAGCCAGGTCCTTGCCGGAAAATAAGACTGGTTTTTACTTCATTTAGTCTCGGAGCTGACGTTTATGCCGCAGGATATTCAAGTCGCCGCCCTCACCCGAGACGTCGAAATCATCAACAAAAAAGGCCTCCACGCCCGCGCCACCGCCAAATTTGTCCAATGCGCCGACGGCTTTGAAGCCGCTATTACCGTGACCCGTTCTGGTGAAACCGTTGGCGGTACTTCCATCATGGGCATCTTAACGCTCGGCGCTGGAATCGGCTCAATAATCACCTTAACCGCGTCCGGACCCCAAGCAGAAGCAGCGATCGAAGCTTTAACCGAATTGGTCAATAGCCGCTTTGGTGAATCCGAATAGGCATTTTGCTCATATAAAGTTTTCTTTATATCTTTGATTGCGCTCAGCGAAGAGCGCGGGTATAAGGTGCGTCGATTATTATGGTCTCCACTCCAAAAATTGACGGGAATACAATGAGCACGCACTTTAATGACTATCGGATTGCAGATTTGGGTCTCGCAGAATGGGGCCGCAAAGAATTAACCATCGCCGAAACCGAAATGCCTGGGTTGATGTCCACGAGAGCCGAATATGGCGCTTCCCAACCCCTAAAGGGCGCGCGAATTGCTGGTTCGCTTCATATGACGATCCAGACTGGCGTTTTGATCGAGACCTTAAAGGCGCTTGGCGCCGATGTCCGCTGGGCATCTTGCAACATTTATTCGACCCAAGACCACGCCGCAGCGGCCATCGCAGCAGCAGGAACACCCGTCTTCGCCATCAAGGGCGAAAGTCTTGAAGATTACTGGGACTATACTCACAAAATCTTCGAATGGGCCGATGGCGGCACCCCCAATATGATCCTAGATGATGGTGGCGACGCCACAATGCTCATCCACCTAGGCATGCGAGCCGAAGCCGGCGACACCGCCTTCCTCGAAAAAGCCGAAAACGAAGAAGAAGAAGTCCTTTTTGCATCCATTAAAAAGCGATTGAAGTCAAATCCGGGCTGGTATGGCCGAAATGGCCAAAATATTAAAGGCGTGACCGAAGAAACAACTACTGGCGTTCACCGTCTTTATATTATGGCGAACGAAGGAAAGCTTCTATTTCCGGCCATTAACGTCAACGACTCGGTTACGAAATCGAAATTCGACAATCTATATGGCTGCCGCGAGTCACTCGTTGACGGCATCCGCCGCGGCACAGACGTCATGATGGCCGGGAAAGTGGCTATGGTTGCAGGCTTTGGCGACGTCGGCAAAGGTTCGGCTGCCTCACTACGAAACGCCGGTTGCCGCGTTATGGTGTCGGAAGTCGATCCGATTTGCGCGCTACAAGCAGCCATGGAAGGCTATGAGGTCACAACAATGGAAGATGCGGCACCACGGGCCGATATCTTCGTAACAGCGACCGGAAATGTTGACGTTATTACAATCGACCATATGAGAGCGATGAAAGATCGTGCCATAGTTTGCAATATTGGCCATTTTGACAGCGAAATTCAGATCGCTGCTCTCAAAAACATGAAATGGCATAATGTTAAACCACAGGTCGATGAGGTCGAATTCGCCGACTCAAAGCGGATCATTGTGCTGTCCGAAGGCCGTTTGGTTAATCTCGGAAATGCCACGGGACATCCTTCGTTCGTCATGTCGGCCTCATTTACGAACCAAACTTTAGCCCAAATTGAATTATGGACAAAACAAGGCCAATACGACAAAAAAGTATATACGCTACCTAAGCACTTAGATGAGAAAGTCGCGGCCCTTCATCTCGATAAAATTGGCGTTAAGCTTACGAAGCTGAGCTCTAAACAGTCCGATTACTTGGGCTTACCGTCTCAAGGGCCATTTAAGCCTGACCATTACCGCTATTGAAAAATTCACAAAACAATTTGAAAAATCCGGCCAATTGGCCGGATTTTTTTATTCTCCTAAAATTCATAGGCTAAAATACCAAATATTGCTTCGTTTGAGACAGCTAAACTTGTACAATTGTGGCGATTCGAGAAATACTACCGCCGAACTTCATCGGCATATCATCAGAGTTTAACAAAGAATGTTGAACGACGGAGCAATAGGCTTCATAATTGAATGGTTTCAGCAGAGCACTACTATTGCATCTGGCTTTATTATATTGACCATCGGATGTTTATTATTAATTTTCAACGTTGTTCCATTCTATTTTCCAACTTCCTCATTCCTAAATGACAGCGGAAAAAGCCACACATCAAATACAAATATTCTTTACGAGTTTTTTAAATCAGAGGCTCAAGTTATTATATATTGGAACGACACCAACTTTCCTAATATTATTGGCGACGTAAATCAGCTAACAGAAGATATTGGTAAAGCAGATCCTCTATTATTCTCAGACTGGCTTAGTATCGATGACCGGAAGGAAATAGATGCCTCTCTTGCTAATTTACGAATGAACGGGACGCCATTTCAAATAGTTCTAAAGGCAATTACCGGAAAATATTTCGAGTTTGATGGTAAAATTATAAATAATTTAGCCACACTTAAGATCAAGAATACAGATCTACAGAAGCAGAGCCATTCTAATTTAAAAAATGAGTATGAAAACTTAAAGATAGAGACTGTCGGCCTCAGGGCGATGCTAGACACGCTCTCCCACCCAATATGGGTAAGGGAGCGCAGTGGGCGTCTTTCATGGGTCAATGAACAATACGCCTACGCTGTAGATGCCGATAATACAAGTAGTGTAATTTCAGCACAAATTGAATTCCTAGATTCGAGCATACAATCAGATACAATAAATGCACTAAAAAAGGGCGAAGTTTTTCAAATTCGAATACCCGTAATCGTTTCTGGCCAAAGAAGGATACTTGATATTGTTGAAACGCCACTGGCCTCTGGATCAATAGGATATGCAATAGACGTTTCTGACTTAGAGGCCACACGAAATGACCTGCAACGGCAGATGGCTAGCCACGTTTCAACCCTTGACCAATTACCAACAGCCGTCGCAATTTTTGATGAAAGGCAGTGTCTCGTCTTTTGCAACCTTGCTTATAGGACGCTGTGGCAATTAGACGAGGCATTCATACAATCAAAACCAACAGATAATGAAGTATTGGATTACCTACGCGACGCCAGACGGCTTCCCGAACAGGCAGACTATAAGAGTTGGAAAAAGTCACTCCATGAAGCCTACCATTCATTGGAAACGCAAGAAGCAGCATGGTATCTTCCTGGCGGGCGAACTTTACGCGTGGTTGTCAATCCAAATCCACAAGGTGGCGTCACCTATTTATTTGAAGATGTAACTGCACAATTCATCTTACAATCAAATTTTAACGCCCTATCACGTGTTCAGAGCGAGACACTAGATTCCTTAAAAGAAGGTGTAGCCGTCTTCGGAATGGACGGCAGGCTGAAGTTGAATAACCCTGCATTTGAAAGCATGTGGGAAATCGACTCACAAAAGATATCCCAAAATCCACATATTGACGAGATTATTAAACACTCAAATCAAATTTACGATGCGCCAATAATTTGGAATAATATAAAAGGAATTATTGGTGGCTTTAACGACGCCAGAAAAGGGCATTCGTTCCGTATGGAACGAAATAATGGAACGATTGTAGAGTGCACACTAGCGCCACTTCCTGATGGCGCCACCCTAGCAACTTTTGTTGATATTTCTGCGAGTGTTCATGTTGAGCGCGCTCTAAAAGATAGAAACGATGCACTCGAGCATGCCGCTAGATTACGAGAGAATTTTGTACATCATGTATCGTATCAATTACGCTCTCCTTTAACCAATGTAATCGGATTCACAGAACTTCTAGCATCGGGGGCTGCCGGTCAACTAACTCAGAAGCAAAATGAGTATGTCGATCACGTTTTTCAATCCTCAAACGCTTTAATGACTATTATTGACGATATCCTAGATCTTGCATCTTTCGATCGTGGCGAGATTATACTTGAGCGGAAGCCAATCAATATTAAAGACGCAATAAAAAAGGCAATTGAAGCTCATACAGACCGATTGATAGATCGAAATCTAATACTGGACATTTATGTCGCCGACAACGTTAATAAATTTTTTCTCGACGAAAAACGTATCCAACAAATATTATTCAATTTGCTATCTAATTCCATAGGCTTTTCAACCGACGGACAAGTGATTTCCATAGCTGCCGAACTGCAAAATTCTCATTTAAATATAACCATAAAAGACTATGGAAGAGGTATACCAGAAGATGTAATCCAACGGGTGTTTGATCGTTTTGAAACATATACAATTGGCTCGCGACATCGTGGCGCCGGATTAGGGTTATCAATTGTACGATCATTGGTAGAGCTACACGGTGGAATGGTAAACATTGAATCAAAGCCTGGCAAGGGAACCATTGTTAGCTGTTCCTTCCCACCCGAAAACTTTGAACCTTCCAAAATTGAGGCCAATTAATGATCTTAACCTCGAACAAAACTTATCATAAATCGACGCGTGATTTATATTTAAATAACGAAATAGAAACACAACGCCTAGCCAAGTGTTTAGCCCCCTTTCTTACGTTAAGTGATTTGGTAGCGTTATGCGGCGAACTCGGTGCCGGAAAAACAACGTTTGCGCGCAGCCTAATTAGATTTCTTGCAAACCAACCCGAATTAACAATAACAAGCCCAACATATCTACTGCTACAAGAATACGAAGGAAAATCGTGTCTATTAGTCCACGCCGACCTATATCGATTAATAAGTCAAGACGAGTTAACAGAAATAGGCTTTAGCGAGATCATTGAGAACGCAATTACTATCGTAGAATGGCCAGAACGGTGTCAGGGACTTATCGAAAATGCCACGGTCGTTATTAAATTCAATATGGAGAACACAAATCATGATTTATCTAGAGTTGCATCGTTAACTGCAGAGACAATTCTCTTATCCAATATATTCACCCAATATCATATTCTAAAACTTTTAGAAGATTCTACTTGGAGGAACGCATCAAGGGAATTAATTGCAGGCGACGCATCTGGTCGTAGGTATGAACGCATAACAAACGAATTGAACAGTGCCGTACTTATGATTGTACCACTCACAAAACCAAATCAAAATATTCGAGCCAACAAAACATATCGAGAAATCGCAAAATTATCGGATTCTCTCGATACCTTTGTTGCAATTTCTAATGGGCTACTCACTTATGGATTTAGTGCCCCCAAGATATTGAAGCACGACCTTCAGAATGGTCTTATTCTTACAGAAGATCTTGGATCGGAGCCTATCTTTAATTCGGATGGCCCCATTATTGAAAGATACAAAGAAGCGGTTCGCTTCCTAGGAAAATTACATAAATTAAATCCACCGCAAGAAATACAAAATTATGATGGTACTAATTACCAAATTCCAAAATACGACACCGAGGCCCTCTTGATTGAAGCGGAATTATTCATTGATTGGTACATTCCAAATTTAACTGATTATCAAATATCAATAGAACAGCGTGCTAATTTTTTAGATATATGGAAAGGATTGCTCGAGCCATTACAAAGCGAACCCCACGGTTGGACATTAAGGGATTTTCATTCCCCTAATATATTATGGCTACAAGAGCGCTTGGGCGTCAAACGAATTGGATTAATCGATATTCAGGACACCGTTTGGGGGCACCCTGCCTATGATTTAGCATCTTTGTTGCAAGATGCACGTATTCCAATTTCAAACGAAATTGAACTAGATTTATATGAATTATATATCAAACTTAAATTTAAAAATGATGCTAATTTCGACGCAAAAATATTTTCGAAAGCTTATGCAACCTATGCTCTTCAAAGAATCACGAAAATACTTGGTATATTTGTTCGACTTAAATTAAGAGATAACAAGCCAGAATATCTTAAATTTATACCTCAATTAATTTTCTATCTTAATCGAAATATTTCGCATCCGGATTTATTTGAATATCGTAAATGGCTAAATATGAACTGCCCATCTTTGCTTAATGAAAATATTGGGGAACGTACGTTATCATGACGAATGAATGCCATGGGCCTAAAAATGCAATGATTTTAGCAGCTGGCCTAGGTACGCGAATGCGGCCCCTAACAGACATAATACCAAAGCCACTTATAAAAGTTGCTGAAAAGCCATTAATCCAATTTAGTCTTGAGGCTCTATCCAAATTCACTGCGGCCAATGTTGTTGTTAACATACACTACTTGCCACTTCAAATGAGGGAATTTCTTCGGAATTATCCCGAAGTCAATATTCACATTTCAGACGAAAGTAATAAATTATTAGATTCAGGCGGCGGAATAAAAAATGCGCTTCATCTTCTAGGCCCATACCCATTTTTTATACTTAATGCGGACTCGTTCTGGATTGATGGGGGCGCTTCAAATTTAGATCGCCTATCCAAAGCTTGGGATTCAAATAGAATGGATATTTTGCTGATGCTTGCAGCAGGAACGCAAATTACGGGTTACTCAGGCTACGGCGACTTTATGATGAATCAAAATGGGCAATTAAGAAGGCGCCCCGAAAAAACAGTGTCGCCATTTGTATACACCGGTGTAGCGCTCATCAGCCCAAAAATATTTTGTGAAACACCTAGCGGTCCATTTTCTTTAAATATCCTCTTCGACCGAGCGATCGAACACGAAAGACTCTACGGAGTTAGATTAGATGGCGATTGGTATCACGTCGGTACACCTGATTCAATCGATGAGGCTGAACAAAAAATAGTGCTAAATAAGTATTAATCGTTATGGATCCACGTTCACACCCAAAAATTTATACTATATCTTCGATGAGTTCCTTCGTAGATACCCTAGCAAAAAGCATTGTTACAGGGAGGCTCAATGAGGGCTGGTCGGATCAAGCATCTCCTTACTTTCTTTCGTCAACAACAATCTACATGCCTACCAAGAGGTCAGCGGACGGCTTGGCAAAATCTCTCAAGGCGCAGAAAAAAATCAAAAACATCTTTCTTCCTAAAATTGTTTCAATTGGCGAAATCACTGACGCCGAAAATATATATTCTGTTGAGAGTTCAATAGAAAATTTGTTTTCTGAAAAGAATTTGAAAAAAGAAATATCTCCTCTGATACGAAGACTTATCTTAACAAAATTAATTAACTCGTGGGCTCAACAGATTAAGATCTCATTGAGTGAAAATAATACTGATTTAATTCTACCAGAATTTGAGCGAGATACCCCGTTTTTAGAAGAAAAATCGTTTGCAGTAGCCAATACTATTGATGATGCACTTACTCTAGCAGATTCACTTGGCCATCTAATTGATACGTTAGTGATATATAAAAAGACGTGGCAAGATGTTAACGCACTTCTGCCCCAGGAGCTTTCGGATAAATACTGGAATATTTCGAAAGACTTCTTACAAATTGCGGCAGAAGCTTGGCCAGCGTATTGTCATAAGGAGGGTGTAATCGACGCCGCCGAGCGCCGAGATTTAATAATTTCAACTGAGGCAGATAGACTATTAAAAGAATCTCCGCAAACGCCCGTTATTATTGCCGGCTCTACTGGCTCAATGCCATCAACTGCAAAATTAATATGTGCGATTTCTAAGTTGCCATTTGGAGTTGTCGTTTTACCCGGTCTTGATCACAATCTTGATCGAGAATCGTGGAATATTTTGAGCCAAGATAAAAACCAATATAATTGTGCTAGTCACCCGCAAACAATTCTTTCTAAATTGATCCTACAAATTGGAATCGATCGCGATAATATCGTCGAGCTATCGGAGCCCAATGATACCCTAAAATTTAGAGAAGCATTCTTAACTGAAAGCATGCGACCGTATGAGACAACACATTTATGGTCGAATGTTGATAAAAATCTAAAAAGACTAGAAATTTTTGACGGCCTCCGGGGTGTAAGTTATATTGAGGCAGATAATGAACGCGATGAAACATTGACCATTTCATTGATTCTGCGTTCATCACTCGAAATTCCTGGAAAAACCGCAGCTCTTATTACTCCAGATCGGTCATTAGCTAAGCGCGTTAATGCTGAACTCTTGAGATGGGGCATTTACAGCGACGATAGCGCTGGAACACCCTTACATAAATCGTCATTAGGAACATTAGCGAGCCTGCTAGTGAGTGCTGTGGTGGATAGATTTTCACCGATCTCGCTCTTAGCATTGTTAAATCATCGTGAAGTTCGGTTGGGTTTGACAAAGGAAATTCTTCGCAAAGGAATTTCTGCAATTGATTTGGGTATATCGCGCGCAGTTATTGAACGTAATGATATAGATGGCATTAGAGATGCTTTTAACTCATTAAGTAAAAAGGATACTGAGGGTTTCTTTGCCAATCCGGTTCAACGTCTGACATTAGAAGATTGGAACTGTGCCAATACTGTTCTTGAAAAATTGGAATTAATTTATGAACCATTTCATAAATTAAATAGCAGCGAATTAAATTATTTTTTCAATTTGTTAGAGCCGGCACTTAATTTGATATTAGCCTCGCCAGATGACCCATCTGAAATCACTAACATTAATGGGTCAACTGAAATGTCAGAACTTTTCACTGCCATTCGCTCATTGCCAGATTTGGAATTAACTGCTCCGATCGCAAGTTATGTTATTTTTTTTGAGCAGTTAATGGGTGGATATACGGTCCCCGATCATTCAGTTTCACACCCCCGAGTGAAGATATTGGGCTTACTCGAAGCGCGTCTTCTTCGTTTTGATTTAGTCATCTTGGGGGGGCTAGATGAGGGTATCTGGCCTCCCGAGACACGATCTGACCCATTTTTAAACAGGCCCTGGCGTGAAGAGCTCGGAATACCAACTCCGGAGCGACGAATAGGTCAAACAGCACACGACTTTATATCGGCTCTAGGAGCGCAAGAAGTTGTTATTACTCGTTCCCTTAAGCGGAACGGATCACCCATGATTGCATCTAGGTTTATTCAAAGGATGATTGCGGTTGCTGGGAGAGAAACCTTTAAGGCCGTAAGTGATCGAGGGGAAGTAATATTAAATTTGGCTCGAAAGATTGACGACGTTGCAATTACCCAAGAAGTTTCTAGGCCTGAACCAATTCCTCCAGCCTACCTTTTGCCAAGTAAATTAAGCGTTACTGAGGTGGAGCTACTTCGCCGTGATCCATATTCGATCTATGCAAAACATGTTTTGAGGCTCGAACATCTGGATAAAATTGGATATCGGATTGGAAGTAGAGAGCGTGGAAATATTTTCCATTTAATTCTATCCCGATTTTCTGAAAAATGGCCGATAGCACTTCCGGAAGATGCATTGAATAAATTTTTGAACATTAGCGAAGAGGTTTTAGCTTTATATTATTATCAATTGTCACTTGAGCCATTTTGGGAATTTCGGCTTCGGGAAACGGGCCGATGGTATCTGCGTTGGGAGGAATTAAGACGTGGCATACTTACGGAGCCCTTAGCCATAGAGCGTCGTGGTGCACTTTCTATTAAACTACCTCGCGGCGGCGATTTCACTCTCAGTGGGCAGGTTGACCGAATTGAATTTGTTGGAAATGGCAAATTCAATATTGTTGATTTTAAAACTGGAAAAGTTCCTAGTCAGCTTCAGGTTCGAGCGGGCTTCTCACCACAATTGACCCTTGAGGCAGCGATGTTGAAACGCAATGCGTTCAACGGACTTTCCGGAATGCGAACCCATGGTTTGATTTACGTAAAAATTGGCGGCAAGGGTGGAGGCGAAGAGAATCCTATAGTTGATTTAAATGACCCATTTGACTGTGACGAAGTCGTGGAACGTCATTTCTTGGAATTTATTAAGCTTGTTGACGCACACTGGAATGGTTCCCGCCCATTCTATTCACGGCCTCATCCTCAATTTACAACGGATTTTGGGAGATATGATCATTTAGCTCGAGTTCAAGAATGGTCTCTCAATAGTACAGATACTGATGCCGGAGAAGACGAATGAATTTATCCGGCATATTAGAACAAACTGAACTTAAACAAGCACGGGCATCAAATCCAAAATCCTCAGCCTTTGTATCGGCAAATGCAGGATCCGGTAAGACATATGTGCTCGTAAAACGAATTCTTCGCCTGCTCATTGAAGGCGTTGATCCGTCGAGAATATTAGCGCTAACTTACACAACTACAGCTGCCGCAAATATGTCCATTCGTGTATTCCGTGAACTTTCAGAGTGGGTTGGCCTAGAAGATGAAGAATTAAAATCAAGAATATTTCAATTAGATAAAACCGAAGTAACGGCAATACGTATAAAACAAGCTCGGCAGTTGTTTGCTCGTGCCGTTGAAACTCCAGGTGGCCTAAAAATCCAGACGATTCATGCGTTCTGTGAAAGATTACTTCATCTATTTCCATTTGAAGCAAATGTTCCAGCAAATTTTGAAATCATTGATGATCATAATCAGTCTTCTTTAATGGCCATTACAAGAGATAGGCTACTTGAAAGATTACCGCTTTCCATAGGTGATAATTTCACAACGAGTATTTTGGAAATTATTAATTTAATTGGTGATCGCGAATTCGAATCTTTGCTCGCGATTACAATTAAGCGCACTCAAGATCTTCGGCGTACCATCAAAGATTCGAATTTATTAAAAATTTTATGTGATAAAATTAAAGCTAATCTTCAACTCGATTCAAATGAAACAGCTGAAAACATTTGGGAAAAGATATACAATCACCGCCTAAGTGATCTCGAATGTAATGAATTTGGAATTTTACTGCTGAAATCGACTCCAAATGATCAGAAGATTGGCTCTTCCATTATTGAATCTAGTAAATGGAATTTCGGTGACGAATGGAAAGCATTTTACTTATCAGCATTTTTTACCACGGCGATGAAGCCACGATCTGATCGCGGATTCGTAACGGCTAAAATTCGAAATAGCCACCCGATTCTTTTCGACAGGTTATTAAGCGAAAGGGATAGAATTTCGAAGCTCTATGATCATATAAAAGCGATTAATATCTATACACGTACGAGGGCGTTACTCGCGATCACCGGTTCATTTTTAAATATATATGACGCTCAAAAAAATTCGATCGGAATGCTAGATTTCGACGATTTAATTTTGAAAACGAAGGAACTTTTAAGCAGAAGCAGCTCCCAATGGGTGCTTTACAAATTAGACAACGGCATTGAGCATATATTATTAGACGAAGCACAAGATACAAGTCCAAACCAATGGGACATTTTAAAGCTTCTTACGGAGGAATTTTATTCCGGCGAATCCAATAAGCGAGGAATACGAACCATATTTGCTGTCGGTGACCCCAAGCAATCAATTTATAGTTTTCAAGGCGCGGAACCAAATGCGTTTGCTATAAATAAATCATTCTTCAAATATAAATTCAAACCTCTTTCTAACCGGAACGAAAAGGAGAAGAGGTCGTTTTACGATGAAAATTTAACAGTATCGTTTCGCTCTACGCCTGAAATTCTCTATGCAGTAGATAAGGTTTTTAGTAACCCGGAAAATTATCAAGGCCTTAATCGAGAGCCCGAGGCGACCGTACATTCGAGTCAACGGATGAATGATATGGGCTTGGTGGAATTTTGGCAGCCCATTACGGAGGAAAGGGCTATACCAAGCGACAACTGGGATGCTCCTTTGGATGCAATTGATGGTGGCTCTGCCGTCGTCACGCTCGCTCGTAATTTAGCCCTACATGTTAACGGACTTATCAGTTCTGATTCGAACGAGCGAATTTATGAAAACCATATTGGACAACGGAGGATACACGCAGGCGATATTCTAATCTTGGTTCGGAAAAGAGGTAAACTATTTGAATCGATAATTCGTGCACTAAAGGAAATGGGGCTTCCTGTTGCAGGAGCTGATCGATTGAACTTAAACGATCATATCGCCATTATGGATTTAGTCGCATTAGGTAAGGCCGTCATTACGCCCGACGATGACCTAACCCTTGCGACACTTTTAAAATCGCCTCTTTTTGATTTTTCTGAAGACGAGCTTTTGCTGCTTGCTGCGGAACGAAGAGGGTCGCTCGTCAACGCCTTATTTAACGATACGAGAAGTGACCGCTTTAAATCAGCAAAATTAATTTTTCAAAACTTCCGTGATGCATCGCAGAAAAGTGCGCCGTTTTCTTTTTATTCGTTTGTTTTGGGGGCTTGCGGCGGACGAAAATCGTTTAGAAAACGATTAGGGGCGGAGGCAGATGATGTCATTGATGAATTTTTGCGTCTGGCACTTGAGCATGAGCAAAAGCAGGCCCCTTCATTGCTTCGGTTTATTGATAATTTTATTTCGACCGATTTTACGGTTAAGCGGGATATGGATTCTGGGCGAAATCAAATTCGCGTTATGACGGTTCATGGTGCGAAGGGATTGGAAGCTCCGATTGTTTATATGCCTGATACGTTCGGCAATGCAGTCGATAAGCAAAAAATCGACCCAATCTTTAATATTTCATCGGATCCGAATGAGTATATTCCTATATGGTCGCCGTCCCAGGCAACTGATAGCAAGATGATCTCTAAATTACGTGAAGATGCTTACAATAAAGAAGCTGAGGAGCATAGGCGATTACTTTATGTTGCTATGACTCGCGCACGTGACCGATTATATATATTGGGTTTTAATAATAAAAAAAGCAGCCCGAAAGATTGTTGGTACTCGATTATTGAGGCGGCACTTTCTGAAGAGATGGTCGAAGTGGTCGACGGTTCGGCGCCGGTTGGCGCTAAAAGATTGCAGTTGAAGCCTTTTCCGCCACTTGAGACAATCGTCGAGCCTGAACGCGTTGAAGAAAAAATTGTGTTACCTGAATGGGTTAACACGAATGCCCCGCATGAAGAACATGTTCTTGAACCATTGCGGCCGTCGGAGGCTTTACGGTTTATTCCTTCAAGCGTGACAAATGCCGAGCCGACGCCTTCTCCGAACGCCCGGCGACGGGGTGTTTTGGTTCATAAATTATTGGAATACCTACCAGAAATCGCGGAGGAGCAGAGGCCTTTGGCGGCACTTACCTATCTAAAAACGCACGCTGAGGATTTAAGTGAAGGCGAGCATCTTGATATTCGCGATAACGCGCTTAACACCCTGAATTTGTTGGATATTTCTCCGCTCTTTTCAAAAGAAAGTAGGGCCGAAATTGATATTGCCGGCGAATTGCAACGCGAAGGCAAGCCCCCACGGGAAGTTATCGGGACAATTGATCGGATCGCGATCACGGAAGATACTGTTTTCATTGGGGATTTTAAAACAACGGCGTCTCCGCCGCGTTCGGTTGACGAGGTGCCGGAACATACGGTTGCGCAGATTGCCATTTACGGAGCGCTGGTTTCTGAGATGTTTCCAGACAAGAAAATACGCTGTTTTGCGATATACACCGCAGGGCCAGAAGCAATAGAACTGCCAGTTGAGATACTCAACAGGGCACTTTCGATTATTGAATGATAGATGTTCCCTTGACGATCAGGGTCCTCGTTCATAGGTTCAGGCCGAACAGCCCGATTCTGGGCCGAGGGGATATGATATGACCGCCGCCGTAACTGATGCCAGCTTCGATGCTGATGTACTTAAAGCCGCCGAACCAGTGGTTGTTGACTTCTGGGCCGAGTGGTGCGGCCCTTGCCGCATGATTGCTCCTGCCCTTGAAGACATTTCGAAGGAGATGGCTGGTAAGGTCAAGATCGTTAAATTGAATGTCGATGAGAACCCTGGCATTGCCGCGCAATATGGCATTCGCTCCATTCCTACTTTGATGATTTTCAAAGGTGGTGCATTGGCTGCACAGAAGGTTGGCGCAGCATCAAAGAACGATCTTTCAAAATGGATTTCTTCTGCCGTTTAATTCGGACCTATGAGAAGAAGACCAAAGTCGTTAAAAGATAGGTCGGGATTAATATGCTTCCCGACCACAGCATATAGCCGAAGAAGCTTGGCATCTTTACACCTCTGTCTTTTGCGATCGCATAGACCATGAAATTGGGGGCGTTACCGATATAGGTATTAGCCCCCATAAACACAGCACCTGCCGATATGCCGATCAGTGTTAGCGCATCTTGGCTCATCAGGTGATGAGCATCACCGCCTGCAAGCTCAAAAAATACAAGATAGGTTGGTGCATTATCGAGAAACGATGACAGGATACCCGTCAGCCAGAAATAGGCTTGCGGATTGGGTGTGCCATCCGCGTGGCTTACGAGTGCGACGAGAGGCGCAAGGGCACCTTGGGTTCCCGCCTTTAACATCGCGATGACCGGAATCATCGTTATAAAAATGCCCGCAAATAATTTAGCGACCTCAAGGATCGGGCCCCAATTAAATTCATTGTCTTTTCGATCCTTCTGACGCGTCAGTAGAAGCGATGCGAAGGTGATCAGGATCATGATGACATCGCGTGCGACATCTTGTCCTTCAAGCGGAATGCCGACGAGTGTAACGAGAACACCCGGCTTCCACGATGCACTCATCAAGACGGCTGCGATAATGCAGGCGATCAAAACGACATTAATGAGCCCGCTGATCTGAAGTTTGGAGTCCGGTGTGGGATCCCGCTCTACACCTTCCTTGCGATACAGATAAATATCGAACGCCATAAAGCAAGCAAGGACAATGCCTCCGACAAAGAGCGTTTCACGATATAAATTCATCGTGGTCCAAAAAAAACTGACCCCTTTTAAAAATCCCAAGAACAGAGGCGGATCGCCGAGCGGCGTCAACGAACCGCCAATGTTCGAAACCAGAAAGATAAAGAAAACGACGACGTGAACATTGTGCTTTCGATTATCATTGGCGCGGATAAGAGGGCGGATCAAAACCATCGAAGCACCCGTCGTTCCGATGAGGCTTGCTAGGATTGATCCGATAACAAGGAGAACAACATTGGTGACAGGTGCACCGTGAAGGTTGCCACGAACGACGATGCCCCCCGCCGTTGTGAACAAGGCGAGCAACATCACGATGAAGGGGATATAGTCGAGTGCAACCGTGTGGAGGAGTGCTGCAATCGTTTCGCCGCTGCCCGCAAAGATTAAAAGCGGCACGAGCAAAAGGAACGACCAAAAGAGGGCGACCTTGCCTTGATGCTGTTCCCATAGATGATGGCTTAGCAGCGGAAAGATAGCGATCGAGAGTAACAATCCCAAAAATGGAAGCGCCCAAAAAGGACCGAAGACTGCTCCGTCAATGCCATCAGAAGCAAAAGCCGAGCTTGGTGATGCAAGGAAAGCAACAAAGCCAATCAAAAAATATCGATACCGGCTCATAAGTAGTCCCCTTTTATCATTTCTTGCCGTGAATGAATTGGGCACGAATTAATCTTTTATTTCTTTACATCACCGAAATGTCTCGCCAATTCAAATCCCCCACCCAAAGGATCGTTGGGTTCAATTATGAACTCGCCCTCCCCTGCATAATAACCCTGCCCACCAACCTGGACTGTTACAGCATCGGATGCAGCAAACTCGACTCGACCCTTCACTTTTCCAGTAAAAGGCTCACCGGATATGCCTTTAAACGTTCGGGTCGTATTCGGTTGAATTAAACCTTTTGCGTGATCGAGTGCCATACGCGCCGTGACCCCGGAACCTGTTGGACTGCGATCAATTTGTCGCTCGGCAAAAACACATAGGTTCCAACTTTCTTCCTCAATGGCCGCATCATCGGTGAGAATAGTTCCATAGAGAAACCCAAGATCCGCTGCTTCTGGGTGCGTGAGACGTGTATGGGCACGAACCTGATCGGTAAGGGCGGAGGCAGCATTCACCAATTCGTCGACCGGCGTCTTGAAAAAATCAAGACCGAAGCGGGAAGCGGGAAGAATGCAGTAAAAAGCACCGCCATATGAAATATCGGTCGTGATAGAACCAAAGCGAGGAACATCGACTTTAAGATCAAGAGCGAAGGGAAAGGCCGGCACGCTCTCAAAGGTCACATGCGTCACTTCACCCCTTTCAACGGTGCACGCAAGGCGCAAGAGTCCACAGGGTGCCTCAATGGCAAAAGCCGTGATGGGTTCCGTCTTGGGCACCAGTCCCTGATCGACCACCCACCGGCCAATGGCAATGGTCGCATGCCCGCACATGGTTGAGTAACCTTCATGATGTGTGAAGAGGACGCCTATGACAGCTTCTGGGTGTGATGGCTCGACGGGAATAACGCCATACATGCCCGAATGGCCGCGTGGCTCGTAATTCATGGCCTGACGGAGATGGTCGTAGTTTTCCTTCGCATCTCGCCGGCGGTCCAAAATCGATGGGCCCTTTAGCGAAGGATAACCCTTCATAACGATGCGCACCGGCTCTCCTGCCGTATGCATGTCGATATAACCCAACCGTGTAAGTGTCATGGGATGCGCCCCTCGTCCTAAATCCTGTCTTCAAGGCTAACTGTGCGGGAAGCTTGCATCAGATTCAAGCGCGGCGCATGCTGATATCCCATTTAATGCTTGCGGGGGCGACCATGGTCAAGGCTTTGCAGATTAGCACCATTGGATTGGGCATCGTGTTTGCTAGTGGAATGGCGGCCTTGGCCGATTCAATCGATGGCACTTGGTGCTCGGAACGTGACCATCGGCAGATAACGATTGCAGGGCCTCACGCGACCTTGCCCGGAGGGCGGCAGATTATCGGTGAATACTCCCGTCACCGCTTTACTTTTACGATTCCAATGCCCGATGCCGATGCGGGAAAATTGATGGCCCTACGGTTAATAGGGGAGCTGTTGATGGTATCAGTGGTTGCTTCCGCCGATGGCACAATGCCATCGGAACCGGAGCATTGGAAACGCTGCGAGTTAACAAGCTAATCCGGATAGGTCTCGTTGGCGGCCAGAATTTCACCCGCCAAATAAAGCGAGCCGGTCATCAATATGCGCGGCGGAACGGGCCATGTCTGTGCAGCGATCGACTGCAAGGCTGCTGTGAAGCTTTCGGCGATCCGCGCGTGCAAGCCTGCTGCTTTAGCCATTGCGACCACTTCTTCTGGCGAGCGCGCCATTTTTTGACTTGGAATCGGCACCGCAATGATTTCCGTTGCCAATCCGCCAAAGGCTTGAAGGAAGGCAGAGGAATCCTTTGTTGCCAGCATACCCACAATCATAACAAGCGGACGTGGAAGGCGTGTCTGAAAATCGCGCATAGCAGCGGCCAATACTTTTCCGCCATCCGGATTATGCCCGCCATCGAGCCATAATTCCGCGCCTTCAGGGATCGATTGCATAAGTGTGCCGTGGCGCAAGTTTTGAAGCCGTGCAGGCCATGATGCCTGAGCAATGCCCTTCTCAAACACCGATAACGGCAAGGAAGCAAAGCCAGCCGCCCTTAACGCCGCGATCGCGGTTCCGGCATTTGATTGCTGATGCTTTCCGGGTAACCGAGGGAGGGGCAAATCAAGCAGACCGGCTTCATCTTGATAGATCAACCGGCCATCTTCTTCATAGGCTTGAAAGTGTTGACCGCTAGCTATGGGTTTTGCACCCGCTTTGAACGCCTGCCTTTCAAGCACAGCCTCGGCTTCAGGATGTTCTTGTTGCGCGATGATGGCTGGAACGCCCCGCTTAAAAATTCCGGCTTTGGCTTTGGCTACCAATTCGAGCGTGTCGCCTAAATATTCGGAATGATCCATTGATACCGGCGTGACAATGGTTGCAAGCGCCGTATCAATCACATTAGTCGCATCAAACTCGCCACCCAAACCTACTTCCAACAAAAGCACATCGGCGGGTTGCTCGGAAAAGAGCAGAAAAGCGGCAGCCGTTGTCATTTCAAAAACGGTAATGGCTTCGCCTTTATTGGCCGCTTCGCACCGCTCAAAAGCATCAACGAGAAGCGCCTCAGAAACAAGCTTTCCGCCACCTACAGCGCCCAAGCGAATACGCTCATGGAAACGAACAAGATGCGGCGAGGTATAAACATGAACCTTAAGGTCGGCGGCTTCCAAAATCGATCGCATAAAAGCAACCGTGGAACCTTTGCCATTGGTGCCTGCAACATGAATAACAGGCGGCAATCGACGATGCGGATTGCCCAACGCGTAGAGCAATCGCGTCAGCCGACCAAGCGATAAATCAATCAGTTTGGGATGGAGCGCTAAAAAGCGCTCCATCAAAAGATCGGATGCATTCATCCTATTGTACTCAGCGTGCAACCGTCATCATGATTTCAACAGTATAGATCGGTGCGGCCAACTTTGACTCAACCGTAGCGCGGGCTGGCGTTGAACCTGGAACAATCCACGCATCCCATTCGGCATTCATTTCGGCAAAAGTCGAAATATCGGCAAGCCAGATATTGGTCGATAAAATCTTTGTCTTATCGGTACCGGCTTCGGCCAAGATGGCATCGATTTGTTGAAGAATATCTTTGGTCTGTTCGCCAACGCTTTTGCCCTTTGCGGCATCTGCAACTTGACCTGCGAGATAGACGGTATTGCCGTGAATAACGGCCTTGCTCATGCGGGGACCCGCGCCAATGCGTGTAATCGTCATGGATAATTTCCTTTGTTCCTTCGCGCTGCCCCGACCCACCGAAGCACGCACGGCAAATGCCCTAGCTTGCCTTAAGCCTATACGCAACCCGGCGGGTGTTGCCCAAGACCGTTCATGGGAGTAGGAAAGCCCATCAAACGAGCGCTTGGCTTGAAGGAAACTATCGATGGATCGCGAATATTTGGTCGAACGACGTAAATTGAGCCGCCGCGTGACGTTTTGGCGCGCTTTGACGTTTCTGATTGCGCTCGCAGCCATTCTTGGGGCCGGAATTTATGCGGCCGGTGGCGGCCAGATGGAAAGGCGATTGGCACATATTGCCAAATTGAAAATCTCCGGCGTGATTACAGGCGATGACGCGACCCTAAAGCTCATTCACGATGTGGAAGAGAGCAATGCCAAAGGCGCCTTGATTGTTATTGAAAGTCCCGGCGGCACCGTGACGGGTTCCGAGGCTCTTTATGCGGCGTTGAGAAAGCTTTCAGCCAAGAAGCCGACGGTAGCCATTGTGGACGGAATGGCGGCCTCTGGCGGCTTTATTGCCGCAATTGGCACCGATCACATTATCGCCCGCGAAACTTCGATTGTCGGCTCCATTGGCGTTTTATTCCAATATCCGGACGTGGTGCGGATGCTGGATATGATCGGGGTAAAGGTTGAATCAATCAAATCATCGCCCTTGAAGGCGGCTCCGAGCCCGATTGAATCCGCCACGCCCGAATCCCGCGCCGCAATTGCCGCCTTGGTCAACGCGAATTTCGAATGGTTCAAAGCCCTCGTTAAAGAGCGCCGGCATTTGGACGATGCGCAATTGGCCGCCGTCTCCGATGGGCGGGTCTTTACCGGCAAGCAAGGCGTTGAGCTGATGCTCGTGGATGAAGTGGGCTCTGAAGATCAGGCCATTGCTTGGCTTGAAAAGGAGCGCGGTTTGGCAAAAGGCTTGCCCATCCGCGAATGGCATCCGCATGGCCTTGCCGAACGCTGGGGGCTAACCGAAAACGCCGCCTCCCTCCTCAAAATGGCGGGATTTGAGCAGATTGGTTCGGCTATAGAGCAACTCGCCGAAGCCTCTCGGGCGCATGTGCTTGACGGTATGCTGGTCCTCTGGCACCCTTAAGATCCAATAGTTACAAGGGTTTCGATCCGCCATCGTCGTTTGAAGATAGAAGAAGCAGAATGATTAAGTCAGAACTCGTTCAAAAAATTGCGGATCAATATCCGGAACTTTATCAACGCGACGCGGAAAATGTCGTAAACGCCATCCTCGATGAGATTGTTGATGCGTTAGCACGGGGCGATCGGGTCGAAATTCGTGGCTTTGGTGCGTTTTCTGTGAAAAAGCGCGATGCGCGCCTCGGCCGCAATCCGCGCACCGGCGAACACGTGTCGGTCGCCGAGAAGGTGGTGCCGGTGTTCAAAGCTGGCAAAGAAATGCGCTTCCGCCTGAATATGGAAGCGCCACGCGGCTGAGCGATTAAGCCAAGAGGATATCATGAAGGCATGGCTGCGGGCGGTTATTCTTGTTCCCGTGGCGGTGGTGATGGTGAGCTTCGCGCTTGCCAATCGCGCCTTCATAACGCTGCGGCTTGACCCTTTTGACGTGATCGATCCGCCGCCTACCTTTGAAATGCCGCTTTTTCTGCCGATTTTTGTGGGCGTGATGGTCGGTATCCTCGTTGGCGGGACGGCGATGTGGCTTTCGCAAGGGCGGCACAGGCGGGCGGTTCGCTCGCATCTGCGGACCATCGAAATGCAGCGCCGCCAGATGGATGAGCGCGCTGAAGTGCGCGCTGATAAGCACCTGCCCCCTGCTCCCTTTATCGGCTGAATGAAAGCCACGAGGATCTCATGAAAGTTCTATCGGCCGCCGATATCGACGCAGCGTTGGATCCCGTTTTATTGGCCGATGCGCTAGCTCATGCCTTTCGCGCGGAAATTGTGGCCCCCGTACGGCATCACCATGAAATCGAGCGTCCGGATGCGGATGCAACGCTTCTTTTGATGCCGGCTTGGACCGGTCGTGACGCACAAGCCCCTTTTGTCGGCACCAAGATTGTGACCGTCTATCCGGGCAATGGGGCCAAGGCACTTCCGGCGGTGATGGGCACCTATCTCTTGCTCGATGGTGCAACGGGTGCGCCATTAGTCGCGATGGATGGGGCGAGGCTCACCGTGTGGCGGACCGCGGCGGCCTCGGCGCTTGCAGCGCGGTATTGCGCGCGGCCGGACGCGTCGAACATGGTGATGGTGGGCGCAGGCGCGCTTGCCCCGTTCTTCATCAAAGCCCATTGCGCGACGAGCCCAATTAAGGAGGTTTCGCTCTGGAACCACCGTCCCGAGCGCGCCGAGGCTGTCGCTTCGGAATTGCGGCAGGAAGGCTATCCGGTCCGTGCGGTCACGAATTTAGAGGCAGCGGTGCGCGAGGCCGATTTGATTTCAACCGCGACTTTGTCGACCGAACCGCTGGTGCGGGGCGAATGGCTGAAGGCGGGCGCGCATCTGGATTGCGTTGGAGCGTTTAAACCCTCGATGCGGGAAACCGATGACGAGGCGGTCAAACGCGCAAGCCTCTTCTGCGACACCCGCGGCGGCGCATTAAAAGAGGGCGGTGATTACGCCCAACCGCTCGCCGCCGGTATCATCCGTGAAAGCGATATCAGGGCCGATTTATATGATTTGACGCGCGGAAAACACCGGGGCAGGGCCAGTTCGCAGGAAATTACGATGTTTAAGTCGGTTGGCGCCGCGATTGAGGATTTGGCTGCGGCGATGCTCGTTTGGGAACGTGTCGAGCACACGTAAACCAAATTCAACGCCGATATAGACTTGCCTCAGGCGCTGTGCGAAACCGTTCCTATGTCCACGATCATCAAAATTTGCGGATTAAAAACGCCTGAAACGCTGTCTGTTGCTTTAGATGCGGGGGCGGATTGGGTCGGATTCGTGTTTTTTGCGAAATCTCCCCGCCATATCGGTCATCACGAAGCGCAAACGCTCGGCAATCTTGTGCAAGGACGCGCCAAAAAAATAGCCTTACTGGTTGATGCTGATGATGATGCGATTGCCGCCATCATCGGTGCACTGAAGCCCGATATGCTCCAATTACACGGCTCGGAGGCTCCGGAGCGTGTTGCAGCGATCCGTGCGACATTTGGCCTGCCCCTGATCAAAGCCGTCGGTATTTCCAATTTAGACGATATACAAACGGCGCGCGGCTATGAAACCGTAGCAGATTGGCTTTTATTGGATGCCAAGCCGCCAAAAGGTGCCGATTTGCCGGGCGGAAACGGTGTGCGGTTTGATTGGCACCTGTTAGCGGGACTTGACCTTGCAAAGCCCTTTATGGTCTCAGGTGGGTTGGATCCCGCCAATGTTGCCGAAGCCATAAGGATTTCGGCTGCGCAGGGCGTCGATGTATCCTCTGGCGTTGAAAGCGCACTAGGCGTTAAAGATCCGGTTCGGATCAAAGCTTTTATTGAGGCCGCTCGCGAGGCGGATAGGGCAAGATTGGGAAGGAATACGGCTCGATGACCATTCAGCAGACGCTCAATTCGTTCCGGACGGGACCGGATGAGACGGGGCATTTTGGTAATTTCGGTGGTCGCTTTGTCGCCGAAACCCTGATGCCGCTCATTCTCGATCTCGAAAAAGCCTATACCGAAGCGAAAGCCGATCCGGCGTTTCACGCGGAGCTTACTTCCTTCCACACGCATTATGTTGGCCGCCCTAGCCCGCTCTATTTTGCCGAACGCCTGACCGAGCATGTTGGCGGCGCCAAAATCTATTTGAAGCGCGATGAGCTCAACCATACCGGTGCGCATAAAATCAACAATGTGCTCGGCCAAATTTTGTTGGCACGCCGCATGGGTAAAACGCGCATTATTGCCGAGACGGGTGCGGGTCAACACGGTGTTGCCACGGCCACGGCCTGTGCGCGCTTTGGCCTCAAATGCGTGGTCTATATGGGAGCCGTCGATGTGGAACGGCAAAAGCCGAATGTGTTCCGTATGCGCATGTTGGGAGCAGAAATTGTTCCTGTCGTGTCAGGTTCCAAAACACTCAAAGACGCGATGAATGAAGCGTTGCGCGATTGGGTTTCGAATGTGGAAGATACGTTCTATTGCATTGGCACATCGGCAGGGCCTCACCCCTACCCGATGATGGTGCGTGATTTTCAATCGATCATCGGTAAAGAAGCGCGCGAACAAATGCTCGAGCGCGAAGGCCGCTTACCGGATTCGCTCGTCGCTTGTATCGGCGGCGGCTCAAATGCCATCGGGCTGTTCCATCCTTTCCTCGACGATGCTTCCGTAGCGATCTATGGCGTTGAAGCGGCAGGCCATGGCGTTGCTTCCGGTGCGCATGCGGCATCGCTCAATGGCGGACGTCCTGGTGTTCTCCATGGCAACCGCACCTATTTGTTGATGGATGCCGACGGCCAAATTGCTGAAGCGCATTCCATCTCGGCTGGACTGGATTATCCCGGCATCGGGCCTGAACATGCTTGGCTGCATGATACAGGCCGCGTGACCTATCTCTCGACAACGGATTCAGAAGCGCTGGAAGCGTTTCAACTTCTTTCAAAACTCGAAGGAATTATTCCGGCCTTAGAGCCAGCACACGCTATTGCTCGTGCGGTTGAAATTGCTGCGACGAAGCCAAAAGATCATCTCATGATCGTCAATCTGTGCGGTCGCGGGGACAAAGATATTTTCTCGGTAGCCGAGCATTTGGGTGGCATGGAATGACGACACGTATTGATACACGCTTTGCAACCCTAAAAGCTGAAGGGCGCGCGGCGCTCGTAACCTTTGTAATGGCAGGCGATCCCGACCATGCAACCTCGCTCGACATCATCAAGGCTTTGCCAAAGGCTGGCGCTGATCTGATTGAAATCGGCATGCCCTTCACCGATCCAATGGCGGATGGACCGGCTATTCAAGCGGCTGGCCTACGCGCTTTGGCGAATGGTGAAACACTGCACAGCACGATTGATCTTGTGCGCGCTTTTCGGGCAAGCGATACGGAAACACCCATCATTTTGATGGGCTATTTCAACCCGATTTACATCTATGGCGTTGAGAGTTTTCTAAAGGACGCCAAAGACGCCGGCATTGATGGCTTGATCGTTGTTGATTGCCCGCCGGAAGAAGATGATGAATTGTGCAAACCGGCCCTTAAAGCAGGTTTGAATTTTATTCGGCTTGCCACGCCTACCACCGATGAAAAGCGCTTGCCAAAAGTGCTCTCGAATACATCAGGCTTTGTGTATTACGTCTCAATTACGGGTATCACTGGTTCAGCGACGCCCGATTTCAGCAAAGTGGCTACAGCCGTTGCGCGGATCAAGACCCATACCCATTTACCGGTTGCGGTCGGATTTGGGGTGAAGACAGCCGCCGATGCCTCGGCCATTGCAAAGGGTGCTGACGGTGTTGTTGTCGGATCGGCACTTGTCGAGGCCGTTCGCAAGTCGCTTGATGCGGATGGCAAAGCAACTTCAAAAACAATTGGTGCGGTAACAGCCCTTGCTAGCGAAATCGCGGCCGGCGTTCGCGCCGTTAAAAAGTAAGTCGACGAAAAGGAATTGGCTATGGAAACGATGAACTGGATCTCGAATGTCGTCAGGCCCAAGATCAGGTCGTTTTTGAAGCGTGATACGCCACAAAATCTTTGGATCAAATGTCCGGAGAGCGGCCAACTCGTCTTTTCAAAAGATGTTGAAGCCAATTTAAACGTTATTCCAGGCTCGGATTATCATATGCGGTTGGCCGCCGTGCCGCGCTTGAAGTCGATGTTTGACGATGGCGTCTATGAAGAAATTGCACTGCCAGAAGTGCCGCTTGATCCCCTCAAATTTCGCGATGAAAAGCGGTATGTTGATCGCCTGCGCGATGCAAAGACAAAGACGCAATTGATTGATGCCGTAAAAATTGCAACAGGCAAAGTTGAAGGCGTTAATCTGACGATCGGCGTGCAGGATTTCGATTTTATGGGCGGCTCCCTTGGGATGGCCGCTGGTGAAGCCGTGATCAAAGGCATGGAAACCGCCATTCAGAAGAAGACGCCTTTCGTGCTCTTCGCCTCATCCGGCGGCGCGCGTATGCAGGAAGGCATGTTCTCGCTGATGCAAATGCCCCGTACAACCGTTGCCGTGCGCTGCCTGCGCGATGCAAGGCTGCCCTATATCGTTGTGCTGACCAATCCGACGACCGGCGGTGTGACGGCCTCCTACGCGATGCTGGGCGATATTCACATTGCCGAGCCAGGCGCGTTGATCGGCTTTGCCGGACCGCGTGTGATTGAGCAAACCATCCGTGAAAAATTGCCAGAAGGCTTTCAGCGCTCCGAATTTCTTAAAGCCCATGGCATGGTGGATATGGTTGTGCATCGACATGAATTGAAGGCCACCATCGCACGCCTTTGCCGGACGCTCACCAATGCGCCCAAAAGGGCAGCCTGAACGCTTCAGACGACGTGAATTGATATCGTGGGTGCAGGCCTTAACCGCTGCTTAATCGCGGCTTGATAGAGCTTGCCTGAGCGGTGTGGGCGGCGAGATTCAACGGGCATGAACGATAAGCGCGATAGACGCGAGCCGTATTTTGAAGACGGCGCTCCACCTGCGCGACGCGTGGCGGACGAAAACGCGACCGCTAAATCAACAAAGCGCGTGCAAAAGCGCCCACCGGAACCCGAGCCCGCCGAAAACCAAACCGAACGGCGGAATAACCGCGGCTCGCGTCAAAAAAATAAGCCGCCAGAGAAAAAACGCCGTTCATTGATCGGGCGTGCGTTTTATTGGGCTACTGTTCTTGGTCTGTGGGGCTTTATTGCGCTGTGTGGCCTGATTGCATTTCACGCGTCGAAATTGCCGCCGATTGATCAATTGGCCGTACCGAAGCGGCCACCCAATATTGCCATTTTGGGATCCGACGGAAGCCTGCTGGCCAATCGCGGCGAAACAGGCGGACGCGAAGTTGCGCTCAATGAACTACCAAAATATTTGCCGCAGGCCTTTATCGCCATTGAAGACCATCGATTCTATAGCCATTGGGGAATCGATCCGATCGGCATAGCGCGTGCTGTTGTTAAAAATGTGATCCATATTGGCGGTGGTATTCAAGGCGGCTCAACCCTCACGCAGCAGCTCGCGAAAAATTTATTTCTGACGCAAGAGCGAACGGCCTCGCGTAAAATTCAAGAAGCTATCCTTGCTCTTTGGCTGGAGCAGAAATTCAGTAAAGATCAAATTCTCGAACTCTATCTCAATCGCGTTTATTTTGGCGCTGGTGCTTATGGCGTTGAAGGTGCGGCGCAGAAATATTTTGGAAAATCGGCGCGCGAAGTTACCATAGCTGAAGCGGCCATTTTGGGTGGATTGGTGCAATCGCCTTCCCGTCTTGCACCTAACCGCAATCCCGATGCGGCCCATGCCCGTGGGGCTTTGGTGCTGGCTGCGATGCAGCGCGAAGGGTTTATAACCGAGCCGCAAATGAAAGAGGCTCTTGCCCATCCGGCTGAGGCTGCGAAGCCCAAGGGGATCGGATCGATCCTATATGCGGCCGATCATGTGATCGACGTGCTCGATGATCTTGTTGGCACCATTGATGGCGACGTCATAGTCACCACCACGATTAATCCGTTGATGCAATCTTACGCGGAAAAGGCGGTGACCGAAGAGCTTCAAATCAAAGGAGCAAAATATGGCGTGACCCAAGGCGCGCTTGTTTCGCTCGATGGTGACGGTGCCATTCGCGCGCTTGTCGGTGGACGCTCTTATGCCGACAGCCAGTTCGACCGCGCAACGAGTGCCAAACGACAACCCGGCTCTGCCTTCAAACCTTTTGTTTATTTGGCGGCGCTTGAAAAAGGCCTGACGCCCGAAACCCTACGCGATGACGCACCGATCAACATCAAAGGATGGCAGCCTGAAAACTATGCGAAAGATTATAGCGGCCCCGTGACCTTAACCGAAGGCCTATCGCAGTCGCTCAACACCGTTGCTGTAAGGCTTGGTTTGGAAGTTGGACCGAGGACAGTGGCGAATGTGGCACAAAGACTCGGCATTAAATCAAAACTCGACGTTAATGCTTCGATCGCCTTGGGTACCTCTGTCGTAACGCCGCTTGAACTGACGGGCGCTTATACGAGTTTCGCCAATGGCGGTATTTTGATCAGCCCCTATATTATCACCGACGTCATTTCACGCGATGGTGACCTCATTTATACACGAGCCGATAGCCAATCGCGACAAGTGATCGATCCAGCTCATCTCGCCGAACTTAATGTAATGATGCGCGAGACGCTTAAAAGCGGTACCGCCAAAAAAGCTGATTTGCCCGGCTGGGATGCCGCCGGAAAAACCGGTACGAGTCAAGATTTTCGCGACGCTTGGTTTATTGGTTATACAAGCGCGTTGGTCACCGGAATTTGGTTGGGCAATGATGACAACTCGCCAACCAAACATGTTGCCGGTGGAAGTCTTCCGGTTGAAATTTGGTCGCGTTATATGAAGCAAGCCTTGGCCAAAACGGCTCCCGCTCCGCTACCCGCAAGCGACACACCGCCTGCTGATTTATTTGCCGGATGGAACTTGCCATGGATATCCGGAAAACCAACGGACACGGCCCCTGCGCTTCGTCCCTCGGCGCCTGTTCCCGCTGGCAATTAAACGCTTCGCTCTATTGGTAGCGATGGAGCGACGAGCCGTTTCGTTTCAACCATAGTTCGGCTTTTTCGTAGTCCGGAAAAAGGCTTTCGACAACGCGCCAATAACGCGCTGAGTGATTGAGCTCTTTGAGATGGGCTACTTCATGCGCAGCGAGATACTCGAGAATTTCAGGTGGCGCCAAAATTAACCGCCATGAAAAATTCAATCGGCCTGAACTGGAGCAAGAACCCCATCGGCTCGTCGTATCTTTTAAAGCAATGTGCCGTGCGGCAAGACCAAGCATAGCGGTGTAGCGCTGAACGGCGCGGTCTAAATCGTGATGCGCTTGTTTTTTAAGAAAGTCTTTGATCCGGCGAAGCGTATATTCCGCTTTGCCCGCAACGATGATGAGGTGCTCGCCGCTCTCATTGATTTCGGTCCAGACAGTGCCGCGCGCTTGTGGGCGATGTTCAATGAGATGTGGTTCACCCCTCAACGGAATAATCGATCCCGGTTGGCACAGAATGGGGGTTACAAATTTCTTATGCCGCTCAGCAATCCATCCGCCATGGCGCAAAGCAAAATCGGTGGCTTGGGCAAGGCTGCCCTTAAGCGGCATCGTGAGGGTGATTTCGCGCTTCACCACACTGGCGCGGAGCGTGTAACGCCGCGCCGTCGCGCTGCGCTTTAACGCGACGCGAAAAATGTGCTCGCCATGCGGAATATCAAGATGCGTCGGCGGCGGCGTTTTTGGATTGCGCGACAAAAAGGGAATCATCGGGCAAGGCTGACCTTTGATCGCCTATTTGTCATCGCTTGATCGAGCCTGTTACGCGCCAACCAGTTTCAAAGACGCTTTGCCTTTGATCGATTTTGCCGGCTGTTCCTCGCTTGCCGCCATGAAGGCCGCAATGCGCGGGGCAATTTCATTGCGGAAACGCGAGCCGTTAAACACGCCGTAATGGCCGACTTTTGGCTGCATCCAGTGAACGCGGCGCTCTTCCGGAATATTGACGCAGAGCGTATGCGCAGCTTGGGTTTGACCAACGCCCGAAATATCGTCGCGCTCGCCTTCAACCGTCATCAAAGCGCAACGGCGAATGGCCTTCAGATCAACGGGCTTATCGCGGTGCATCATCTCGCCTTTCGGCAGAGCGTGGCGGACAAACACGGTATCAACCGTTTGCAGATAAAATTCGGCGGTCAGATCCATCACGGCCATATATTCATCATAAAAATCGATGTGCTTCTCGGCCGAATCCCCATCGCCATGAACGAGGTGGTTGAACATTTCTCCATGTGCTTCGATATGGCGGTCGATATTCATCGCCATAAAGCCCGAGAGCTGCAAAAAGCCCGGATAGACTTCCCGCATAAAGCCAGGATTGGGCAACGGCACCTTAACGATGCAGTTCTGTTTAAACCACTCAATGCCGCGGTCTTGCGCCAATTGATTGACCTTGGTCGGGCTTTCGCGCGTATCAATGGGGCCGCCCATCAGTGTCATCGAATAGGGCGTAGACGGATCACCTTCCGCTTCCATCCGCGCAATCGCGGCGATCACCGGAACCGCAGGCTGGCAGACGGCCATCAGATGCACATCGGGGCCCAAAAGCTGAGCCATGGCGATAACGTAATCGATATAGTCATCGAGATCGAACCGACCCTGACCCAAGGGCACCGTGCGGGCATCGGTCCAATCGGTGATGTAGACGTCATGGTTTGGCAAAAACGCTTCGACCGTGCCGCGCAACAGCGTGGCGTAATGGCCAGACATCGGCGCGACGATCAGCACTTTCGGCTGCGGAGCGGTCTTCTTGACACCTTGCTTGCGAAAATGAAGCAGGTTGCAAAAGGGCTGGGTCCAGACCACTTCCTCGATGATCGCAACGGTCTGGCCAACGCTGGTGATGTCCTTGAAGTTGAATTCCGGCTTGCCATACCGCCGCGTGGCCCGCTCAAACATCTCGCAGGCCGCCGAAATGCTACGGCCGAACGGCGAATGCGCCATCGGGTTCACGGGATTGTTGTAAAACAGCTTGGTTGATCCAGCCAAAGCGCGTGCCGGGCCCAAAAGCGCATGGGTCGCTTCATACCACATATAATAAGGCAACTGCATTCGATAAACTCCCGCAATGGACCGTGCCGACGCCGTTTTTTGCACCGCACAAAACCGACCATAGCGCCAATTTGGACGGATATGCAATTATTCGTAGGTACGATGCCCAAATTTTTGAATTATCCAGCGATATCAACGCCAAACCCCACAAATCGATATAAATTTAGGGGCTGTCCCAGATAATCATCGTAGATAGCGTTTAACCCATTGTTTTAGCATTGTTAATTGGCTTGCCGGATCACTGTTGTTAAAACGCCATTCGCAT
>Ga0214202_1000067_pt1 | contig 50023 bp, 43 predicted proteins | sample TroBogEpilimnion_9_FD_153040 | JGI IMG/M metagenome (GOLD analysis project Ga0214202, IMG submission 153040) | Freshwater microbial communities from Trout Bog Lake, WI - 03JUN2009 epilimnion | ecosystem: Environmental > Aquatic > Freshwater > Lake > Epilimnion/Euphotic zone | place: Trout Bog...
ACAGGAAGGCGAATTTGCCAAGCATGGCGTCCGCTCCGACGCCACGCATTTGACCGATATGACGACGCCCGAGCAGCGTTTGGCGAATCGTAAGATTCTCGCTACCGGCCGGCGCCTCTCGTGTCAGGCGAAGGTGCTCGGCGATGTGGTCGTCGATGTGCCGGAGACCAGTCAGGTCCACCGCCAAGTCGTACGTAAAGCGGCTGAAGCCCGCGACATCGAGTTGTACCCGACGATCACGCTCCACTACGTGGAAGTTGCCGAACCGGATATGCACGATCCGTCGGGCGACCTCCGTCGAATGACCGACGCGTTGGAGCGGGAGTGGGGACTCTCCGGTCTGTCCTGCGACTTGTCGGTGCTCAAGACACTACAAGTGCGCCTGCGAGAAGGGCAGTGGAAGGTGACGGTGGCCGTTCACAGCCGTAATCGCGTGGTTGCGGTCTGGCCCGGATTGCGTGAAAGCGTCTACGGCGTTGCGGTGGACGTGGGTTCGACGACCATCGCCGCCCACCTGTGCAATCTCACCAACGGCGACGTGGTTGCCTCTGCGGGACTCATGAATCCGCAGATTCGCTTCGGCGAAGATCTGATGAGCCGCGTCTCGTATTCGATGCTCAACCCGGGTGGGGCCCAGCAGATGACGGACGCTGTCCGCGCCGCGCTGGGCGATTTAGCCGCGGAAGTCGCCAAAATGGCTGGCGTCGATGTGAACGCTATTCTTGAGATGACCATCGTTGGCAACCCGATCATGCACCATCTCGTGTTGGGCATTGATCCCGTCGAGTTGGGTGGTGCGCCTTTTGCGCTTGCGGTGGACGGTGCGGTGACGCTGACGGCAGGCGATCTCGGCATCGGGATTGATCCCAGCGCCCGTGTGTATGTGCTGCCTTGTATTGCCGGTCACGTCGGTGCCGATACGGCGGGCGTCGTCCTGGCGGAGCGGCCCGATCTCGTCGATCCGATCACGCTCTTGGTCGACGTTGGCACTAATGCCGAGATCGTCCTTGGTAACAAAGATCGCTTGGTGGCCTGTTCGAGCCCAACGGGGCCCGCATTTGAAGGGGCGCAGATTTCCTGCGGCCAGCGGGCCGCGCCGGGAGCGATTGAACGCATTCGCATCGATCCCGTGACGTTGGAGCCGCGGTTCCGCGTCATTGGGTCGGAACTGTGGTCGGATGAGCCGGGCTTCGCTGAAGCGGTGGCGAGCACCGGCATTACCGGCATTTGTGGGTCCGGCATCATAGAAGTGATGGCGGAACTCTATCTGTCGGGCATCATCAATCAGGATGGCGTCGTGGATGGCGGGATGGCAGAACGTACGCCTCGCGTCGTCGCTAATGGCCGCACCTTCGCCTATGTCCTGCACGATGGCGATCAGCGGCTCATGATCACTCAAAACGACGTCCGCGCTATCCAGTTGGCGAAGGCGGCTCTCAATGCAGGCATCTTATTGCTGATGGAGCGCCTCGGTGTCACGACGGTAGATCGCATTCGCCTCGCGGGCGCGTTCGGCAGTCACATCGATGTCAAATACGCGATGGTCTTGGGCATGATCCCCGATTGCGTGCTGTCCGAAGTGACCTCGGCGGGCAATGCCGCCGGCACGGGCGCGCGCATCGCTTTGTTGGACTCGCGTTCGCGAGCAACGATCGAGGGAATCGTCCGCCGAGTCGAGAAAATTGAGACGGCTATCGAGCCGCGATTCCAGGCTCACTTTGTCGATTCGATGGCGATTCCACACAAGACATCGCCCTACCCGAATCTGCGGAGTGTCGTGCCGTTGCCCGAACCGAAAGCCGTGGCTGCCGGCGGAGACGTGCGTGAACGGCGCGGCAATCGCAGGCCGGCCAGAGCCTGACGTCGACTTCGGTTCTACACATGTTTTCAGTAGGCCCGATCCGGCTAGGATCGGGCCTACTGCGTTTCGTAGCGCCGATTCCGTGATGATGAGATTTTGGGGGTATCTATGACGACACGTCCGCTGCCGCAAGGCGTTATCGACGAACAAACCGTTGCTGACTATCAGCGAAATGGGGTGGTGATTCTGCGCGGGGTGTTGAGTCCCGTGGAAGTAGCCCTCATTCGCGCGGGCATTGATCAAAATCTTGCAGCGCCGAGTCCACGCGCCAAGGTCGCGAGTCGCCCGGATGATCCGGGGCTTTTCATCGAAGACTTTTGCAACTGGGCGGATATTTCCGCTTATGAGCAGTTCATTCGGGAGTCTCCGCTGGCTGAGGCCGCTGCACGGCTCACGCGCAGTCAGACGATTCGGCTATACCACGACCACATGTTGACCAAGGAAGGGGGGACTCGCCAGCGTACGCCGTGGCATCAGGACCAGCCGTATTACAACATCGAGGGCAATCAGAACGTGAGCTTCTGGATTCCGGTGGATCCCGTCAGTCGGGAAGCGACCCTCGAGTTCGTCGCAGGTTCGCACGCCGGCCCATGGCTGATGCCGCGCTCGTTCATGTCATCGGAGGCCAAATGGTTTCCCGATGGGTCGTTGGCCGAAATGCCGCAGATTGAAGCCGACCGCTCGGCGTATCCCATCGTCGGATGGGCGATGGAGCCCGGCGATGTCTTGGCTTTTCATATGCTCGCGCTGCACGGCTCGGCAGGCGTAGAACCGGGCAAACGTCGTCGCGTCTTCTCATTACGAGTGATCGGCGACGACGTGACCCACGCGCCACGGCGCTGGACCACGTCGCCCCAATTCCCCGGGCTGGACCAAGAGTTGCCAGCCGGGGCACCGATGGAGCACCCGTTGTTCCCGGTGCTCTATACGGCGGGATGACTCAGACGTTCGAGTCTGGGAACGAGCCCTTACGGCGGGCGATGTAGTCCAGCAGCGCTTCGTCAACGGCCGGGTCGAGGGTGGGCGCCTCGTACTCGGCCAGCTGCTTCTTCCAATTGGCGTTCGCACGAGCGGCCATATCCAAGGAACCTTCCGCTTCCCACTGCTCGAAACTGTTGTTGTCCGTCAGTGCAGAGCGGTAGAAGGCGGTCTCAAAGTTGGCTTGGGTGTGCGCGCAGCCGAGGAAGTGCTTGCCCGGGCCCACTTCCCGTATCGCGTCCATCGCCTGTCCGTTTTCGGACATATCGACGCCTTGGAGGAAGGTCTGCATCATGCCGGCCTGATCGGCGTCCATGACGAACTTCTCGTAGCCCATGGCGAGACCGCCTTCGAGCCAGCCCGCGGTATGCAAAACGAAATTCACGCCCGCCATGCACGTCGGCAGCAACGTATTCGCCGATTCAAACGCGGCCTGCGCGTCCGGAATCTTAGAACCACACAAGCCACCGCCCGAGCGGAACGGTACGCCAAGACGTCGTGCTAATGCGGCCATGGTGTAAAGCACGAGCGCCGGCTCCGGAGTGCCAAAGGTTGGCGCGCCGGACTGCATCGATACGGAGGAGGCAAAGCTACCGAAGATTACGGGGGCGCCCGGATTCACCAACTGAGCAAAGGCCATGCCCGCGAGCGATTCGGCGAGCGTCTGTGCGGCCGTACCCGCAACCGTAACCGGTGACATGGCGCCCGCCAGAATGAAGGGCGTGATGATCGTGGCCTGATTGGCCCGCGCGTACACCTTGAGTGCGCCCAGCATCGTGTCGTCGAAGGTCATCGGCGAGTTGGCGTTGATCAGGCTGACGAGCACGGTCTTATTGCGTCCGGTCATCGGGTCCACGAAGTCCGGGCCGAAGGCGATTTTCGCCATTTCGACGGTATCCTTCGCCCGTTCCGGTGCCGTCACAGAGCCCATGAAGGCTTTGTCGCTGTACTTGATGTGGCTGTAGATCATGTCGAAGTGCCGCTTATTCACCGGCAAGTCGACGGGCTCGCAAATCGTACCGCCCGAGTGATGAATGGCGGGCGCCATGTAGGCGAGTTTCACAAAATTGCGAAAGTCCTCAATCGTCGCGTAGCGGCGACCGTCATCAAGACTGCGAATAAACGGTGAGCCGTAGGCTGGGGCAAACACCGTGTTGCGTCCACCGATCTGTACCGACCGCGCCGAATTCCGGGCGTGCTGCGTGAACTCACGTGGCGCAGAGTTTTGAACCAGTTGGCGGCACATGCCGCGTGGGAAGCGGACACGCTCGCCATCGACGGAGGCGCCCGCCGCCTTCCAGATCTCCAAAGCTTCCTTGTCGTCCCGGAAGTCGATGCCGATTTCTTCAAGAATCGTGTCGGCGTTGTATTCGATCGTCGCCAGACCCTCCTCGCTGAGCACCTCGAAGAAAGGAATCTGGCGCGTAATGTACGGGATCGTCGTCGCCGAGCGGGCGGCACGAGCGGCGCGCTTCGCCTCACGTCCACCGCCGCGATTGCGCCGTCCGGCGGTCGTCTGCTGCTCATCCATGGTTCTACTGCTCCGAGTCAAGTCAGGCAGGCAGTATCGCACCCCGTCGCGGGTCGGCTGATCAGTTTGCGTCGTTGGCTTGTTTGACCGCGCCACGGCGGTCCGCAAGGGCACGAACGACGTCCTCGGCGGTGCAGACCCCGCAAACGCGGCCCCCTACGGTCAGCAACACGGGGTGGCCCGTGCGCCGCTGCAGATCGATGAGGGCTCGCAGGGGGGTGTTGGCTTCGGCATGGGCTAACTCAATGGGCTTAAGCGCTTGGCGAGCCACCGCGCCCCCCGAGGGGTCAACCTCCAGTTGATAGTGCCCGTTCAGGCCGAAACTCAACGTGTTGCCGTTGCGCGGGAGATCCTCGAGTCGGCTCATGACCATGTGGCCGCGCAGTACGGACAGTGGATTCATATGCTGAACAAACTCCGCGACATATGCGCTCTTAGGTCGCAAAACGATGTCTTCCGGGGTCCCTGTCTGGATAATGCGGCCCCCGTCCAAGACCGAAATCGAGTTGCCTAATTTCAGCGCCTCATCGAGATCGTGGGTGACGAACAGAATGGTCTTTCGTAACCGCTCTTGTAACTGAACGAGCTCATCTTGCAGTTTCGTACGGATCAGCGGATCGAGGGCCGAGAAGGGCTCGTCCATCAGCAAAATGTCGGCATCGGTCGCAAATGCGCGCGCAAGGCCAACGCGCTGCTGCATCCCGCCAGAGAGCTCGCCGACGTGATGATCAGCCCATTGAGTCAGCCCGACGAGTTCTAATTTCTCCTCCACCCGTTGGCGGCGGTCGCCTGCGGACTCGCCTCGCAACTCGAGCCCGAGCCCCACGTTATCGCGGACCGTGCGCCACGGGAGTAGCCCAAATTGCTGAAACATCATGGCGATACTGCCGCGTCGTACGGATCGCAGCGTATCGGGGTCGCAGGTCGCAACGTCGACCACGGATCCCGCGTGCGCCACCAGCACGCTGCCCCGAGTGACTGGGTTTAATCCGTTTGCGGCCCGCAGGAGGGTCGACTTGCCGGACCCCGATAGCCCCATGAGCACCGAAATCTCGCCGGTTCGTACGGCGAGATCGGCGCCTGCAACGCCCACGACGACGCCAGTCTGAGAGAGGATGTCCGCACGCGTCCTGCCGCTGTCGAGTTGTTGCAGTGCCGCGCCCACTTTTGCGGTACCGGCACGGCCTGCTTCTCGCGCGAACAGGATATCGACGCCTTTAAATTCAATCGCATTCGTCACGGGAAACCTTCCTACACTCAAGCGGCGTGGCGACCGGCATTGTCTTGACCGTAGTGCGGCCGACTCGGCATCATTGCTGACTTCCGTTGAATAGCCGTTCAATGACGATTCTGTCAAGCGAAATAGCGCATCAACGTGTTGAATATATGGAAAAAAATATCCAAACCGGATCCTTTCAGCGTAGAGCATTCGTGCCGCTGCGCGCGCTTCACGATCGGCGCGTCTCCACGATGCCTGCGCAACGCGGTGACGACGCCCGCCGCGAGCAACTGCTCGAAGTAGCGATCGATGCCTTGGCCGACTGTGGATTGGCCGGCAGCACCTTAGCTCAGATCGCCGGCCGGGCGGACGTCTCTCCGGGCCTCATCGCCCATTACTTCGGCGACAAAGACGGTTTATTGGAGGCTGCATTTCGCCGTCTCACGCGTCGTGTGCAGGCGGCTGTCCGACTCAAATTGCTGGATACCCGTACGCCACGCGAACGGGTGCTCGCGATCGTCGACGCGCACCTCGCAGCGGAGGAGTTCAATCCACGGACCGCAAATGCCTGGCTCGCGTTTTGGGGCGGTGTGCGACAAGCGCCCCGCTTGCGCCGGGTGCAGGCCGCCTATCAGCGGCGCATGCTGTCTAACCTCCGGCACGCGTTGCAGCAGCTGATGCCCGCCGCGGAGGTGCGGCAACTGGCGGCCATGATTGCGGCCATGATTGACGGCGTCTGGTTGCGCGCGGCGCTGTCCGATTGGAAGGAGGCCGATAGCGCCGCCGCACAACGGCTACTGGCGGATTTCATCGACGGTCGATTGCAGGGTCGGACGTCAAAACTCTGAAAAAGGTAATCGCAGTGAATACGATTCGAACGATTAATCCCGCGACTGGCGAACTACTAGCCGAGCTCCGCGTCGATGGAGCTGCTGAGGTAGACGCTGCCGTCGCGCGTGCCGCGGAAGGGCAACGCGTGTGGGCACGCATGACCGGCACTGAGCGCGGGCGCATTCTGCGGCGAACGGCGGATATTCTGCGAGCGCGAAACGCGGAGATCGCCGCGCTCGAAACTCGCGATACGGGAAAGCCCATTCAAGAAACAAGTGCTGTCGACGTGCTCTCCGGTGCGGACTGTCTGGAGTATTACGCGGGCGTGGCTGCGACGATTGCGGGCGAACATATTGACCTCGGTCCATCGGCATTTGGCTACACGCGTCGCGAACCGCTGGGTATCGTGGCCGGAATCGGCGCCTGGAATTACCCCATCCAAATTGCATGTTGGAAATCTGCGCCGGCACTCGCGTGTGGCAATGCGATGATCTTCAAGCCGGCTGAGCTGACACCGCTGACCGCGCTTGAATTAGCGAAGGCCTACGCGGAAGCAGGCCTGCCCGACGGTGTATTCCAAGTGGTCCAGGGATATGCGGATACGGGTCGATTGCTGAGCCGTCACCCAGCGATCCGTAAAGTGTCACTCACCGGCGAAGTCGGAACCGGAAAGGCCGTCATGGCTGACGCCGCATCGACACTCAAATACGTGACGCTAGAGCTCGGCGGTAAGTCGCCTCTCATTGTGTTTGACGATGCAAAGCTCGATAACGCTGTAGGCGCCGCCCTTTTGGCGAATTTCTATTCTGCCGGTGAAGTGTGTTCAAACGGCACTCGGGTGTTTTTGCATAAGAATGTGCGTGCCGCCTTTTTGGAAAAATTGAGCGCACGGATCTCGGCAATGCGCGTGGGTGATCCGATGGATCCATCGACGCATGTCGGCGCACTGATTTCGGAAGGGCATATGCAAAAAGTGCTCGGTTACATCGAGCGCGGAAAAGCGGAAGGCGCGCGCCTCGTCTGCGGTGGCGAACGGGTGATGGATAACGGCTGCGATCGCGGGTTCTTTGTCGCTCCTACGGTATTTGACGGATGTACCGATGACATGGCGATTGTCCGCGAGGAAATTTTCGGGCCCGTGATGAGCGTGCTCGAGTTCTCGGACGAAGACGAAGTGGTGGCCCGGGCCAATGCGACAGAGTTCGGTCTATCGGCCGGCGTGTTTACCAACGATTTGACGCGCGCTCATAGAGTGATCGCGAATCTGGAAGCCGGCACCTGTTGGATCAATCACTACAACATTACCCCGATCGAACTGCCTTTCGGTGGGCATAAACGCTCTGGCTTGGGCCGGGAAAACGGGCGTGCTGCGATCGAACATTACACCCAGTTGAAGAGTGTGTACGTCGCCATGGGCGACGTCGACGCCCCTTACTAAGGAAGTCTTTATGAGCCAGCAACACTTCGATTACATCATTTGCGGAGCGGGGTCTGCCGGTTGCGTACTTGCGAATCGCCTTTCCTCCGATGGAAAGCACCGCGTGCTACTGCTGGAATTCGGCGGCTCGGACCGCTCCATTTTCATCCAAATGCCGTCGGCACTCGCGATACCGATGAACATGGAGAAATACAACTGGTTTTATCACACCGAACCCGAGCCGGGTTTGGGTGGTCGGCGGATGCACACGCCGCGCGGTAAAGTCCTCGGTGGGTCATCCTCCATCAATGGATTGGTCTATATCCGCGGCAATGCCCAGGATTTTGATACCTGGGAGTCGCTCGGTGCGCGCGGGTGGAACTATGCGCAGGTTTTGCCCTATTTCCGGCGCGCTGAAAAACGGCGCGAAGGTGGTGACCGATATCGAGGAGATGCGGGCCCACTCGGTACGTGTTACGGAACGGGCGAGAATCCGTTGCATGCCGCCTGGCTTCAAGCCGCCAAAGAGGCGGGTTACGCGGGGACAGACGACGTCAATGGTTACCGTCAGGAAGGCTTCGGCCGGATGGACATGACCGTTGAGGAGGGCGTTCGTGCCAGTGCCGCAAATGCCTATTTGCGACCGGCGATGAACCGTCCTAATTTAGACGTTCGCAGTAAAGCCCGTGTACTCAAGGTGCTATTCGAAGGTCGTCGCGCAGTCGGCGTCCGCTACGAGCAGGGTGGCGTCGAGCACGACGTTCGCGCCGACCGCGAGGTGATCGTCTCGGCAGGCTCCATCGGTTCACCGCAGTTGCTCAAACTGTCGGGCATCGGGCCGGCCGAAGAATTGCGATCCCACGGCATCCATGTGGTTAAGGATCTCCCGGGCGTCGGCGAGAATCTCCAAGATCACTTGGAGTTCTATTTCCAAATGGCCTGCACCCAGCCGATTACTCTGTACTCGGCCATGAATCCCATTGCTAAGGCGATGATCGGCATGCGGTGGATGCTTTTTAAGAGTGGGTTGGGCGCAACGAACCATTTCGAGACGTGCGGATTTATCCGTAGTCGGGCTGGCATTCGGTATCCCGACATCCAGTATCACTTCCTGCCCATGGCGGTGAGCTACGACGGCTCGTCGCTCGCCAACGAACACGGCTGGCAGGCTCACGTTGGGCCGATGCGCTCGAAGAGTCGCGGGTGGGTCCGATTGGCGACCGCGGACGCGCGGGACAAGCCGAAAATTCTGTTCAACTATTTGTCGCATCCCGATGACTTGGTTGAGATGCGTGCCTGCGTCCGGCTGACTCGCGAAATTTTCTCACAACCTGCCTTTGCGCCCTACGCGGGACGGGAGATCTCACCCGGTGCGGATGTCACCAGTGATGACGCAATTGACGAATTTGTTCGGCAGAAGGTGGAGAGCGCCTATCACCCGTCCTGTTCCTGCAAGATGGGCGCGGCCGATGACGCGATGGCTGTCGTCGATCCTGAAACGCGCGTTTACGGGGTCGATGGATTGCGCGTTGTGGACTCTTCCATCATGCCGCAGATCACGAACGGCAATTTGAACGCGCCGACGATCATGCTGGCAGAAAAAGCTGCCGACCATATCTTGGGCCGTCCGTTATTGCCCGCGTCCGACGCACCGTATTACGTTGCGCCGGACTGGCAGACCTCACAGAGATAGCGGCTAGGCCTCGTCGTCGAGGCCTACATCCGCAAGTGCTGCGCGTCGAGCTTCGTCTTCGAAATCGACGCCGCGGCACGCGATCAGATACACGATGGTCGACACCGGGAGACCGACGAGCATCGCGAGGTCTGCACCTCCTAGTGCTCGTGCGACAGGGCCTTGATAAATGCCGGTGCTGAAAAACGGCACCATCGAAACGAAGCCCACGAAATAGGCTGTTAGGCCGCGCCAATTCCAACGTCCGTACATACCATTCGGGTTGAATATCTCGCGCACGGAATAGTGACCCTTTCGGACCACGTAAAAGTCCACGAGGTTGATCGCGGTCCATGGCGTGAACAGATACAAAAGGATGGCGAGAAATTCCCCAAATTCATGGGCAAAATCCTTGGATGCGGTAAACGCGATAACCGTAGCAACCACAAGACCCAGTGCTAGGGTTCCCAGCCGTTTGGCGACCGTCGATTTGATGGGTTTGATCGAGTCGGCGACGCTCAGCAATGTCAGAGAGGCGCCGTAAAAGTTGAGCGTAGTGATCGTGACGAGGCCCAGAAGCGTCACGATCAAGAGCGGTGCACCAGACCCCGGCAGCATGGAGTCCGCCGCGTGCAGTAGAGCAGGGGCCAAATCCTCCTTAGGAAAGAGTGCCGCGGCGACAGTGCCCACCAGAGTCGTCCAGACGCCGCCGATAAATGCACCCACGTAGGTCCAGAAGAAAGCGGAACCTACGCCTACATCCTTCGGCAAATAGCGGGAATAGTCGGATACGTAAATAGACCACGATAACTGGTAGGCCGCAGTCGCAAACAGCTGAACAAGGAAGGGAATCAATGTGAACCGATGAAAATCCAGCTGTTCCGGCGCGAAGTGCACCTTGCCGAGCGCAAACGTCATGACAAGCAGGGCAGCCAACAGAACGCCAGCAAGAATGCGCTGTGCCGCATGAATCCAGTCATAGCCGACGGCTGCCAACGCGGTAGCAATGATGCCTATGCCCAATATCGAGATTTTCGGATTAGTTCCGTACAGTGTCGTGAGCGTATCCGCTGCTAATACCTGGTTAAACGCGTTGTAACCGAGATAGGTGACCAGTGCGACGCCCCAGACTAACAGTGCGCCCACGTAACCAAACTGGGGCCGCGATTGGATCATTTGCGGCAAGCCCAACTGAGGGCCCTGCGTGGAGTGGAACGCCATGAAGAACGTTCCGAGCGCACAGCCGAGTATGACGGCGAGCGTCATCCATACCAGATTACCGCCAATCGCAATGCCGACAAACCCAGTGGCAATGGTGGCGAGATGGGCGTCACCCATGAACCAAACGGGCCACAGATGCCATACTTTGCCGTGGCGCTCACGCTTCGGCACGTAGTCTATTGAACGGACTTCAATCAATGGTCGCTTGGCCACGACTCCCCCCTCAACGAGTCTGTGAGCCGGCAAGAATACACGTTGGTTCGTATTTAGTGAGACTGCTGTCGGGCGCCGGATGCGTATTTGCCGTTGTTTGACACGGCGCGCATCTGAGATAAGATCAGGTCTTCGCGATAAGAATTGTCCGGAGAGTCCGCGGAATCAGCCTGCTGATTACTGCGGCGCCGAAGGCGCAACCCGCCCGGAAACGCTCAGGCACAACAACGGCACGTTCTCGCGAACTCTGGAGAGTGGTCCCACACGGACCCACCGAAGGGGAGCGGCGTTCTGCGCCCGATCTCTCAGGTTAAAAGGACAGAGGGGCGACAGGCGATGGCCTGTCGCCCCTTTTTTATTGGGGTGACAGTCCGTCCGGTTCATCGTGATCGGAGGACCTATGGCGCTGAAGACCCCTCTCTATGACCGGCACGCGGAGTTAGGTGCCCGGTTAGTCGATTTTGGCGGCTGGGACATGCCGCTCAACTACGGATCCCAGATCGAAGAGCATCACGCGGTGCGTCGAACCGCTGGTGTGTTTGACGTTTCCCATATGCGCGTTGTCGATATCGATGGCGCCGAATCCCAAGCGTTCCTTAAAAGACTTCTCGCGAACGACGTGGGGCGACTCACTCGCCCAGGTCAAGCGCTCTACAGCTGCATGCTGAATGAGAGAGCCGGCGTCGTGGATGACCTGATCGTTTACCGGCGTTCGGTCGGCTATCGATTGGTTGTAAATGCCGGAACCGCAGACGCCGACGTCGAGTGGATGGTCTTGCAGGGGACGCCGTTTGCCGTACGGCTGCGCGAGCGGCGGGATCTCGCGATCTTGGCAGTACAAGGTCCAGAGGCCTTGGCGACCACAGACCTTCTATTTGGTGATGCTGCGGGTGACGTGCGCGAACTCGGTGGATTCGAATCGGCAGAAAGTCCGGACGGGGAGGCTTGGTTTTGCGCCCGCACGGGCTATACGGGCGAGGACGGATTCGAATTGATTTTGCCCTCGTCTGACGTCGTCGCCACATGGAATCGCCTGCTTGAGGCAGGCGTCCGTCCGTGCGGATTGGGTGCGCGGGATACCTTGCGGCTAGAGGCCGGAATGAACCTGTACGGGCAGGATATGACTGCCGAGACGTCACCGCTCGAGTCCGGTCTCGCGTGGACTGTCGCGATGGGGACTGACCGTGCATTCATTGGCCGAGGTGCACTCGAAAGGCAACTGGCGGAAGGCCTGCGGTATGGGCAGGTCGGCTTGCTTCTCGAGGCTCCGGGCGTACTTCGTTCTCACATGATCGTAAAGACGTCGAACGGCGACGGAGAGATCACCTCCGGCAGTTATGCCCCGACGCTGGGTCGTTCGATTGCATTGGCTCGTGTCCCGGTCTCGTGTGCCGACGATGTGGCTGTCGACGTTCGCGGCAAACTGCTCGCGGCAAGAGTGGTGCGACCGCCCTTTGTTCGGCGCGGTCGGATTCAGATCAATCTTTAATTTTTTAGCCCTTTAATTAGGAGTGAGTGATGAGTAGTCACGTACCTGATGATCTTCTCTATACCGCCTCCCACGAATGGGTTCGGCTGAATTCTGACGGAACATGCACTGTTGGCATCACGGATCATGCGCAGCATGCATTGGGCGATATTGTGTATGTGGATCCACCCGCAGCCGGACGTGATGTATCCGCTGGCGATGCGTGTGCTGTTGTCGAGTCTGTGAAAGCGGCGTCCGATGTCTATAGCCCGGTAGCCGGCACGATCATTGCCGGCAATACGGACCTCTCCAGTGCATCGGAGAAGCTGAGTGCAGATCCCTATGTTGAAGGATGGCTGTTCCGGTTGCAGCCGAGTGACGTAACCGCCTTGCAAGGGTTGCTTACGCCGGCAGCGTATCGCGATTCGCTGGTTGCCTGCGGCGATTGAGGAGACCCTGACATGCCGTTCATTCCGCATACCCCCGCAGACGAAAGGTCGATGCTTGACGCCATTGGGGTTTCTGACATCAGTTCGCTTTTTGATGAGATACCCAAGGATCTTCGAGCAGCGCCTCTAACCGGCATTCCGGTGGCGATGACAGAGATGGCCGTGGGTCGTCTGATGAGTGAGCGGGCGAATCGGGATGGTAGGCCGTTGAATTTTATCGGTGCTGGTGCGTACGAGCACCATATTCCGGCGGCCGTCTGGTCCATTGTCACCCGAGGGGAGATTTACTCCGCGTATACCCCCTATCAAGCGGAGGCCAGCCAAGGCACGTTGCAAACGATCTTCGAATACCAATCGATGATCGCAAGCTTGACCGGCATGGACGTATCGAATGCGTCGCTCTATGACGGCGCGTCGGCACTCGCTGAGGCGTGCCTAATGGCGGTCAGGGTTCAGAAAAAGACATCCGGCGCCCGAATTCTAATGCCACGTTCCGTCAGCCCGGTATATCGAGGTTGTGCGGAATCCATTTGCGGATTGCAGGGATTGATCTTCGACGTCATCGAATATGATCGTTCGGGTGGCTCGACGTCGGTAGCACTCCTCCCGGATTCGACCGGCAATGACGTTACAGCGATCGTGATTCAGCAGCCGAACTTTTTCGGCATGCTCGAGGACGTCGATGCATTAACAGACTGGGCGCATGCTAAAGGCGCGCTCGTTATCGCCGTCGTCAATCCAATGACACTCGCAGTGCTGCGACCGCCCGGTGAGTGGGGTGCTAAGGGAGCCGATATCGTGGTGGGTGAAGGCCAGCCGCTCGGCGTCCCAATTTCCGGCGGCGGGCCCTATTTTGGATTCATGACGACGCGTATGGAACACGTCCGACAGATGCCGGGCCGCATCGTGGGTCGTACCGTCGACCTCGACGGTCGGACGGGCTATACGCTGACCCTGCAAGCGCGGGAACAACATATTCGTCGCAGCAAGGCCACCTCCAATATATGCACTAATCAAGGCTTGCTGATGAGTGCGGCGACCATTTACATGGCGATCATGGGGCCCCAAGGACTGGAGGAAGTGGCCACCGCGTCAGTCCACAACACAGAGTTGCTGGTCTCAGCCATTGCCGCATTGCCGAAGGTACGAACGGCCTTTATCGGGCCACGGTTCCACGAAGCGGTTCTCCAGCTGGACGTGCCTGTGGCTGTCGTCTTAGAAGGCCTCGCGCGCCTCGGAATCGCCGGGGGTTACGATCTCAGTAGAGACTATCCCGAACTTGGTTCTGCGCTCTTGGTGTGTGCGACGGAGACAAAGACCGCCGCGGATATCGCTCGATATACAGAGGCGCTAGCCACCGTCATGTCGAACGTCGATTCAGTCGGGGAGTGATAGCCATGCGCAATGATGCCGTATCGCAAACGAGATTAGAACCGACCATTTTTGAACTGTCGCAGCCAGGTCGCCGTTCGGGCGGACAAGGCCCCGGCAAGTTGCAGGGCAGTATTCCATCGACGCTTCGTCGACGAACGCCTCCAAAACTTCCCGAGGTCTCTGAATTGCAGGCGGTGCGCCACTACACCCGCCTCTCACAGTTGAATTTCTCTATCGACACGAACTTTTACCCGCTGGGTTCGTGCACCATGAAATACAACCCGAAGGCCTGTAATCAGTACGCGATGCTGCCGGAATTTCTTGGGCATCATCCACATGCGCATCCGAACCTCAGTCAGGGGTTTTTGGAATGCATGTATGAATTGCAGGACATGCTCAAAGAAATTACGGGGATGGCTGCCGTCTCCTTGACGCCGATGGCCGGGGCGCAGGGGGAGTTTGCCGGGGTCGCGATGATACGGGCGTATCATCGGGCGCGCGGCGACTTGGACCGTGACGAGATCATCGTGCCTCAGGCAGCACACGGGACCAATCCGGCGACTGCGGCTATGTGTGGATTTAAAGTGGTCGAGCTGCCCTGTGATGCCAGTGGCGACTGCGATGTTGAGCAGTTGCGCCGCGTGGTTGGTCCGCGCACGGCGGGGATTATGCTGACCAACCCCTCTACGCTCGGCGTCTTCGAACGGCGTATTGCTGAAATACGGACGATCGTCCACGACGTTGGCGGCCTGCTGTATTACGACGGAGCGAATCTCAACGCCATCTTGGGGATTGTTCGCCCGGGTGACATGGGCTTTGATGTGATTCATATGAATCTCCATAAGACCTTTTCCACGCCACACGGCGGTGGTGGGCCGGGGGCAGGTGCCGTGGGCGTTGCGCCTCGATTGGAGCCCTTCTTGCCCGTGCCGGTTGTGGGTAAGACAGGTGGCCAATATCGCTTTATGGATGAGCGGGATAGACCCCAAACGATTGGCCGACTATCCGGTTTCATGGGGAACGCAGGCGTTTTGTTACGCGCCTATATCTACATTCGGATGCTGGGGCGTGATGGTCTGCGTCGAGTCGGTGAATACGCGACGCTGAATGCTAACTACTTGCTGCGTCGTCTGCAGGAGGTCGGCTACCAAGCGGCGTATCCGGATCGGCGTGCAACGCATGAGTTCATCGTGACACTGAAGACTGAGGCGAAAGATCTTGGCGCGACGGCGATGGACTTTGCTAAACGCCTGTTGGATTACGGTTTCCATGCGCCAACGACCTATTTTCCCTTGCTGGTCCCCGAATGCTTGTTGATTGAGCCGACGGAGACGGAGAGCAAGGAGACCCTAGACGGGTTCGCCACTGCCATGGCGCACGTGCGCGAGGAAGCCAAAACGGAGGTGTCGCGGCTCAAGGGCGCGCCCTATACACTACCCGTTCGGCGACTCGATGATGTCCGAGCTGCCAAGCAACTGGAACTCGTTTGGAGACCTGACCCGTGACCACTTTGCCGCCGAACTCCATTCGTCCGGGGATCAAACCGACCGGTATCACACGCTTATTGAAGGCGTTTGGTAACACGGGCAAGGGCCTTGCGGGGTGTTGGAGGGAGGAGGCAGCCTTCCGTCAGGAGTGTGCCTTGGCCGTCGTTTTGGTGCCGGCGGGCATTTGGTTGGGCCACAGCGGTGTCGAACGGGTGCTTCTCGTAGCACCCATTCTTTTCGTGTTGGTCGTCGAACTGCTGAATAGTGCCGTCGAGGCCGCAATTGACAGAATTGGTACAGAGCGACACGAGCTCTCTGGGCTGGCCAAAGATTTGGGCTCCGCGGCCGTGTTCATTGCCTTCCTGATGCTCGCTCTGTCTTGGGCGCTCATTCTCGGCGGTCGCTGAAACCCGCGTCGCTGGCGCGGCACGGCCTGCGCCGGTATCGTGGACGCCTCACTTACTGTCGAGGCTCGTCCCATGCCCGTGATGCTCTGCGGTTCGCTCGCTTTCGATACCGTGATGGTCTTTAAGGGCCGTTTTCAGGAGCACATCCTTCCGGATCGGATCCATATGCTGTCGGTGGCCTTTCTCGTGCCCGAGATGCGGCGGAACTTCGGTGGTGTAGCCGGGAATATTGCGTATAACCTATCGCTGCTCGGTGAGAGTTCGGAGATTTTGGCGACAGTCGGCGAGGACTTTGCGCCGTACGCTGCCTGGCTCGACCGCTGTGGCATCAGTCGTCGATTTGTGACCACGGTGCCGGATACCTATACCGCGCAAGCCTTCATCACGACCGATCTGGATGACAATCAGATTACGGCTTTTCATCCGGGCGCCATGTCGCACTCCGGTACGGTTTCAGTCCCGACCAGCGCCGGCGTCCGGCTCGGTCTCGTGGGTCCCGACAGTCGGGAGGGCATGATGCAGCATGCGGCCGAATTCAAGGCCGCGGGCATCCCCTTTATTTTCGATGTTGGTCAAGGCTTGCCTATGTTTGACGGCGCCGAGCTGCTGCAATTCATTGAACAGGCCGATTGGGTCGTCGTGAACGACTATGAAGGCCAACTCCTTGAGGAGCGAACCGGTCTATCGTCGTCCGACATCGCGCAACGCTGTCGCGCCTACATCGTGACGCGCGGGGCTCAGGGATCGGTTGTCTACGCGGAAGGCGCAGCACACGACATACCCGTGGTTTCGCCAGAACGCATTGCGGATCCGACCGGATGCGGTGACGCGTACCGTGCTGGTTTGATTTTCGGACTGGTGAATGCCCTCGACTGGACGACTACCGCCCGCATTGCCTCGCTGATCGGGTCTATCAAGATCGCGCATCATGGGACTCAGAATCACCACTTTACGCTCGAAGACATCAAGGACCGCTTCGAAGCGGTCTTTGGGTACCGATTCTGACCGAGGCGTGACCATGTCCTTAGTTTCAAGTGGAAGGGTTGCTTTGAAGTATCTAGGCGCCGTATTGGCGCTCATTAGCCTGCATTCGATGGCCGCTCCTCCGCTTGCTCAGGCGGCCGAGGCACAAGCCGCGGACGAGCGGCCCGAGTGGGCTGCGACACTCGGCCAAGTGGCCGACGGGGTCGTCGCGATAAAGATCGACCTCGCACGGGCATTTGATACGGAATGGGCAGCATCCGGGCAGGCGACCGGCTTTGTAGTAGACGCGCAGCGCGGCATCATCCTGACGAATCGACACGTCGTGACGCCAGGGCCGGTGACGGCCGGCGCGGTATTCGTAAACCACGAAGAAGTTGAGCTCACACCGATCTATCGTGACCCGGTCCACGATTTCGGCTTTTATCGCTACGACCCGAAAAAGCTGCGTTTTATGAAGCCACGGGAGTTGCTGTTGGCGCCCGATGAGGCCAAGGTCGGGGCGGAAATCCGCGTGGTGGGTAATGATGCTGGAGAGCAATTATCGATATTGGCGGGTACGTTGGCGCGCCTCGATCGGGAAGCCCCCGTCTACGGCGCGGGTAAGTACAACGACTTCAATACGTTCTACTATCAAGCCGCATCCGGTACGTCTGGGGGCTCATCGGGGTCTCCCGTAGTCAATGTTCGCGGCCACGCCATTGCGCTCAATGCGGGCGGTGCGACGCAAGCGGCCTCAAGCTTTTATTTGCCTCTGGACCGAGTGGTTCGTGCGCTGGCGTTGGTGAGAGAGGGTAAGCCCGTTCCGCGTGGCACCATTCAGGCTATCTTTGGGTACACCCCGTATGATGAGTTGCGTCGACTCGGTCTGCGGAACGATACAGAGGCCGCTGCGCGTCTAGCGGCTCCGCGCCAGACCGGTATGCTGGTCGTACGCGAAGTTCAGCCGGGATCCGCATCGGAGTCGCAGTTGGCTCCCGGCGACATTCTCGTTCGAGTGAATGGCCGTCTCGTGACCGAGTTCCTTACTCTGGAGTCGTTACTCGACGACTCCGTTGGAATGTCACTCGATATCGAGGTGGAGCGGGGTGGTGAGACACTGAAACGCACCATACCGGTTGATGATTTGCATGCCCTGACACCGAACGAATACATCACCTTTGGTGAGGCGGTGATGCACCGTCTGTCCTACCAAGTGGCCCGTCATATGAATGTGCCTGTGAAGGGCATCTACGTGGCGAACCCAGGGTATGTACTCGGCACTGCTGGTGTCCCGAAAGGTGCGGTCATCACGTCGTTTGACGGACATCCCGTCGTGACTTTGGACGATTTGGAAAAGGTGCTGAACGGACTGGCACAGGGGGATCGTGCGACGCTACGGTTCTTCACGGCCGACGATACGCGTTCGTCGCAAATTCGTTCGGTGCGTATTGACCGCCGCTGGTTCAACGCCGCACGGTGCCAGCGTAACGATGTGACGGGGCAATGGCCCTGCCGGACCTTAAACCCCGGACCGTCGCCAACAGCGTTGCAGCCCATGACGACGAGCTTCCAGTCGATGGGTGACGAACGCGCGGACCGACTTGCGCCGTCCTTAGCAATGGTGAATTTCGACGCGCCGTTTCCGGTTTCGGGCATTTCTGGCCGTAGTTATCACGGTACTGGCGTCGTGGTCGACGCGGAACGCGGCCTTCTGGTCACCGACCGTGACACGGTGCCACTGGGTATCGGCGACGTACGCCTGACGTTCGGCGGCACCGTCGAGATTCCTGCGTCCGTGGTCTACGTCCATCCGCTCCACAATCTCGTGTTGGTCGCCTATGACCCGCATTTGTTAGGCGGTACCTCGGTGCGAGCAGCCCATTTTTCCACCGATAGCCTTCACGCCGGTGAGGATGTCTGGGTCGTCGGCTTGCGCAGCGATCAGCGTCTTGCGGCTATTCAGACGCGGGTTTCTGCGGTGGATGCTGCGCAGTTCCCACTCTCGCATTCGCTCGAGTTCCGCGATACCAATATCGACCTCGTCTCGTTGGTCAATCCACCATCGGATTTCGATGGCGCATTAGTGGATCGGTCCGGTGCGGTGCGCGCACTGTGGTCCACCTTTGTGATCGACGGGGGGCGTGAATCGCAGCAGGTGACCTACGGTATACCCACGGCTGCAGTGGCTGAGATGCTCGATGCGTACCGGGCAGGGCGGACACTACGGTCGCTGGAGGCCGAGTTACAACCGCTTCCGCTCGCCTTCGCACGCAAGTTAGGTTTGAGCGACGACTGGATTCGGCGCCTGTCGGCAAAGGGGGCGAGCCGCCAAGTGATGGGGGTGGCTCGATTAGTTGCGGGTACGTCGGCCTCTCGATTGCTGCAATCGGGTGATTTGATTCTTGCCATAGACGGCCATCCCGTCGGCGGTTATCGGGATATCGAAGCATCCTCTCAGAAGCCGATCGTGCATTTAACGTTGCTGCGCAATGGGCATGAAACACAGCTGGATCTGGAAACGACGCCCGTGTCGGGTACCGATGTCGAGCGAATCTTGCTCTGGTCAGGAGCAGCGCTGCAGGCTCCGCATCGCGCGATCGCCGCGCAGCGTGGGGTTGCGCCCGAGGGTGTCTTCGTGGCGTATTTCAACTACGGATCTCCGGCTACTCGCTATGGTCTGTGGGCGGGACTCCGCATTGTGGAAGTCGACGGCCGGCCGACACCGGACATCGATGCCTTTCTCAATGCGGTCAAAGACTGCCCGGCCGGCGGGTCGCTACGGCTCAAAGTCGTGGCCTGGAATAATCAGACTGAGGTGATTACCTTGAAGCCGGATCTCGCCTATTGGCCGACGATTGACCTGCGTAAAGGCAAGGACGGTTGGGAGCGCCGGGAAATTGAATAGGCTTTCCGTATCGCGTCGTCCGAGCGAGCATCGCTCGGATGCGCGGCTGTCCCGACGGGCCGGAATGCAGGGTCTGAGGCCATGATTGATCAGAGCGATATTGCCAACGCCTGTGATCGGCTGCGAGCGGGGCAACTCGTCGCATTTCCCACGGAGACGGTCTACGGCCTTGGTGCCGACGCCTCTCAGCCTCGCGCCGTCGAGCGGATTTATGCGCTCAAGGGCCGGCCGTCCAATCACCCGGTGATCGTCCACCTGGCGGCGGCGGCCGAGATTAGTCAATGGGCGCGGGACATTCCCCAGACCGCATGGGCATTGGCGGACCACTTTTGGCCAGGGCCTTTGACACTGATTCTGCGCAGAGCGAGCCATGTGCCCTTGGCAGTGACCGGCGGGCAAGACAGTGTCGGTGTCCGAGTGCCCTCCCATCCGGTCGCCCAGGCCTTGCTCAAGGCTTTTGGGGGCGGTGTTGCGGCGCCCTCTGCCAATCGATACGGACGGATTAGCCCGACGCGTGCGGAGCACGTGCGCGAGGAGTTTGGCGACGAATCGCCGCTGGTGTTGGAGGGCGGAGACTGTGACGTCGGACTCGAGTCGACCATCATCAGCCTGCTGGGTACACCGATGCTGTTACGTCCAGGAGGCATTTCGCGCCGGCAGATTGAGGCGGTCATTGGTCCGCTAGGAGAGACCAGTGAGGGCGACGTCCCAAGGGCGCCGGGCACTACAGTATCTCATTACGCGCCAGCGACCCCTCTGCGTTGGCTCAGTCCGGCCGAACTCAGGGCAGGCATCGATCCGGCCGCCGCAGTGCTCGCGCTCTCGCCGCCGCCGCCGGGTCACCGCGGTCCTTGGACGCGGTTAGCCAATGATCCTGTCCTGTACGGTCGGGACCTTTACGCAGCCTTGCGTCGTCTGGATCAGACCGGATCGCCGATCATTTTGGTCGAGCCGCCGCCGCACGATCCGGCGTGGGAGGCCGTCCATGATCGCTTGAAGCGCTCAGCGGCGGCATACACCGAGACCAATTTGCCCTAGAATTCGCGCCCGCACAGTGCCTCAGGGAGAGGTCCCATGTCTGAACCGATTCTGGACGCGACCCACCCTCGTTTGTCGGCTCCTTACGATCGCCGGGCAATCGAAGCGTTGATGGCTCGCTACGGCTCGCCGCTGGTCATGATTGACTGTGATGTTGTCCGCGCCCAGTACCGCGCTCTTTCGGCCGCACTGCCAGGTGTCGATCTCCACTACGCGTTAAAACCCCTGCCTGAGCGTTGCGTGGTCGATACCTTGAAGGAAATGGGCAGTTATTTCGATCTTGCCACCAGCGGCGAAGTCGAATTGGTGCGCAGGGCTGGAGTGGACCCGCGGCGTTGTATCCATACGCACCCGATTAAGCGGGATGCCGATATTCGGGATGCCATTCGTTACGGTGTGCGCACGTTCGTCGCGGACAACCCTGACGAGCTCGGCAAGTTCGTTCGGCACCGTACGCGGTGTGAGGTGCTGTTGCGCGTGGCCTTCCGCAATGCTGCGGCCAAGGCGGACCTCTCGCGTAAATTCGGCTGCGATCCGGAGTCCGTGCCCGCCTTATTGGATTTGGCACGCCGATTGGGTGTGAAAGTGGTGGGGTTATCGTTCCACGTAGGCTCCCAGTCACCGACCCCCGATATGCACGTACAGGCGATCGAGCGTTGCAACGAGCTGATCGTCCAGGCGCGCGCTGAGGGTCATGCGCTGTCGGTACTTGATATCGGCGGTGGATTTCCCGCGGTGTATCGATCGCCGTTACCCCCGATCGCTGATTTTTGCGCGCCGATCCGCTCCGCACTGGCAGAGTTGCCGCCGGGAATGCGGATTGTGGCTGAGCCCGGTCGTTTTCTCGTAGCGTCCGCCGGCACGAGTCTGTCAACGGTGGTGGGGCGTGCGTTTCGCGATGGGGTGTGGTGGTTCTATCTGGACGATGGCCTCTATGGGTCGTACAACGGTCATATCTTCGATCACGCCGAGTACGACATCCGGCCGCTGCGCGACGATGGGTCAAGGGTCAAGGCGGTGCTCGCGGGACCCACGTGCGACAGCATCGACGTCGTCAAGGAAGGTATAGAACTGCCAATGCTGGAGATTGGCGATGTCATCGTCGGCAGCACCATGGGGGCCTACACCTCCTCGAGCGCCACGGATTTCAACTTCATTCGTCGCGCTAAGGTGATTGCGGTGAACGAAGTGCCGGAGATGTCCGTTGATGAATGATCGTGGTCTGACGCTTCGCTGTCGCTTGGGGGCATTCGCTGTTTGCGCAGGCTTAATGCTGAGCGGTTGCGATAAATCGACGCCGCTTGACCGAGGCAGTCAGCTGTATGCAAACCTGTGCCAGTCCTGCCATCAGAAGGACGGGCACGGTGCGCGCGGTCTGTATGCCCCTCTTGCGGGAACCCCTGTGGCTATCGGCGACCCCGATGAAATGATTGGCTGGGTTATGTACGGTGAGCGACCGGCCAGTCTGCCGCGTGGACAGTTTGCCGGCGCCATGCCGCAATTCAATTTCTTGTCCGACGCTGACGCCGCTGCGGTGTTGACGCACGTCCGATCGACATTTGGCAACACCGCGTCTGCCGTCGACGCCGCCACCGTGGCTCAGGTTCGTGCACGTCACGCGGGACGTTGAGCCGCGCGGTCGTCGTCTATTGCCCGGAGACGGCATTCGATTCATCACGTATTCAGTGGTGGGTTGCCAAGGCCCGTCTTTGCGACTCGAATCGATAGCCAGTCAATCCCTGTATTCGGGGTGACATGCCAACTCGAGGTGATGACGCTCGGCGTTTTCCGTCCCGTTTCTGTCGTCTGCCGTAAGCTGCGGTGTCAGTCGGCCACACATCGGGCGTCCGGGCACACGGTCGGCGCAGGTACATTTATCGTTGGGGGTATTCCATGACGACAGCGATCCATCGGCGCGTAGCGGCATTGCGAGAGGGTGTGGATCTCACCAAAGTCGCGCGGTTGCGCAGTGGTTGGCTCGTATTAGGGAGTCCTCAGGTGGTACCGGGATATTGCCTGCTGCTGCCGGATCCCGTTGTGCCAGATCTCAATGCATTCACTGGCGCGGAAAGAATGCAGTTTTTGCAGGATATGGCGGAATGCGGCGACGTTCTGCGCGACGAAATGGGCGCCGTACGCATTAATTACGCGATGTTTGGCAACGTGGAGCCGGCGTTGCACGCGCACTTATTCCCTCGCCGTTCTGATGAGCCGGCCGCGCAGGTGACGGCTCAGCCGTGGGCGTTGGACTGGGAGGCCGCTGCGTCGTTCGATTCCAGTCTCCACCGGGAATTGCGCGAACGTCTATCCGCAGCCATCCGCGCGCGTGTCAGCGGCGCCTGTTAATCCTCTACCAGTTCAAGTCCGTCGCGAAGGTGGCGTATCAACGCGGGCAATGTTCGGAAGGATTCCAGTGCCTGATCTCCGCGGATCACATGGGCGATAGGTTCTTGTATCTCCGGTAGATGGCTCAGGCTGTTAGGCAGTGCTTCGGTCCCTGTCGGGATCGCATACAGCATCCGTCGCGGCGCATAGAGTCGCGAGAGTTCACGATGCCAGTGACCAATTTCGTCTTCAGGCCCGCGGAGGACGACGCGCTCCGGTGGCGAACCCATTTCCTCAAGCGCATCGAGCAACGCGCCGTGCGCCGCCGGTCGTTGTTGAAGGTCCGTAGCAGCTGCTTTGAGGATGTTCTGCGCAGCGGAGCAGTAGTGATCGTTTCCGACTAAGAAACCTAAGCGGTTCAACGCACGAGCGGCCACGCCATTACCGGATGGAGCGGCGTCGTCGGCGAAACTTTTGGGACGGACGATGAGTCGTTCCGCGTCGTGAGCGGTAAACCAGAGGGATCCGTCCCGTGGATCAACAAAACGGCTCAGCAGTGCCTCCGCAAGCGAGACCGCAAAATCGAGATCCGTGGTTCGCCACCGAGTGGCTAATAGCTCGAGTGTGGCGTCTAGCAGATACGCGTAGTCATCGAGAAACGCGTCGGCACCGACACCGTTCCGATCTTGCCCGAGGAGCAGTCGACCCTCCGCCCATACGGTCCGCCGTAGGCCATCGATCGCTTCCGACGCCGCAACCGCATAGTCGGGACGTCCGAGCGCGCGTGCGCAGATGGCCAAGCCCCGAATCGCCAGCGCATTCGGGCCGATCAGGACGGTATCGTCGCGCAGCACCGTGAGCGCAGGTGCCCGCGCCTTGCGCAGCGCCGCGAGGCTGCTTTGGATGCGAGCCGACACTTCGGTCCGAGGGATCTCTAACGCCTGCGCGATCTCCTCGAGTGAACGGGAGGCATGCAAATGCCATCGGCCATCGGTTGCGGTCGGAGCGTCCGCCAGTCCAAACCGCAACGCAAAGGCGGAATACTCGTCGGGACGAAGGCACGCCTCAATTTGCCCCCGCGTCCAGACGAACGAATCATCTGGGGAGGTGGCCGGCATCCCGACCTCGCCGGCCGAGAACGAACCGTCGGTGCGCCACAAGTCGCGCATCAACCAATCGGCCGTCGCGGTTGCGGTGGATGCGTAGAGAGGGTCGCCGGTGGCGATCGCGGCCTGTGCGTACAGTGCCATAAGCAACGCGTTATCCGAGAGAGTCTTCTCGTAGCAGGGGATACGCCAATAGATATCGGTAGAGTGGCGAAAGAATCCGCCCCGAACGATGTCATTCAACCCCGACTCCCCCATTCGAGTCATCGTCAGCGATGCCATATACAGCGCGTGTAAATCCGGGATCGGTTCATGCTGACTGGAGACCCATGCGCGCAGGAGTCGTTCGCAGAGCCCTGGCTGCGGAAATTTGGGTGCGCCGCTAAATCCGCCATATCGGCCGTCGAACTTTTTCTCGAGCTCAGACCGCGCCTTGTGCAGGGGCATCTCGTCGACGCGCAGTGACGCAGGGTTGGGGGCGCTCATGGCTAGCAGCAGTTGTTCCAGATGCGTGTGCTGCGATTGGATCGTCTCGGTGGACTCGCTGTAATAGTCCGCAATGCGAGTGAGTACATCAGCGAAGCCGGGCATCGCATCCGATGGGCGTGCCGAAAAATAGGTGCCGCCGAAGAAAGGCATTCGATCCTTGGGAGTCAAAAAAACAGTCAACGGCCACCCGCCGCCTTCTTGCGTCAGCGCCTGTAGCGCTAACTGGTAGGCTTTATCAATGTCCGGCCGCTGATCTCTATCCACTTTAATGGCGATAAACCGTTGGTTAATCACCGAGGCGACCAGCGAGTCGGAAAAATCGAGCGCCATGCGGTGGCACCAATGACTGGTCGCGTACCCGATAGACAATAAAACCGGTTTGTCTTCCCGGGCCGCGGTCTGAAATGCAGCCTCGCACCATGGGTACCAGTCCACAGGTTGTGATGCCTGGCTTCGGAGGAAGACGCTTTTTTCTGTGCTAAGGCGACGGAAAGGTATGGCGGTCGGCGTTGTCATGACTCAGGAACGGGGACGGCGCAGGTAGGCTAGAATAATCCCACTATACGCAACCGCTGCGGCCGATGCCGTGGACTCCAAACTATGAATGACTCCCCCGATTCTCTGATTCTTCCCGATTCCGCCGGCGGGCCCGATCTTCCGGTTGTGCGCCTGAAGAAAAACGAGGATCGGCGGGTATCCGCCGGCCATCTTTGGATCTTCAGCAACGAAATTGATACGGGCGCGAGTCCCATCACGGCGTTCGAGCGCGGCGCGCTGGTTCAGGTCAGATCGGATCGCGACCGATTCCTGGGCTATGGTTATATCAATCCGAATTCTCTGATTTCGGTTCGATTGTTGGGGCGAGACCGGAAATTTGCGCCGGGCCCGTCTCTGATCGTGCACCGATTGCGTATCGCTTTGTCGCTGCGTCAGCGGTTTTATTCCGAGCCGTACTACCGCCTCGTACACGGTGAGTCTGACGGATTGCCGGGGCTTGTCGTCGATCGGTATGGCGATGTGTTGGTGGCGCAGATTGGGACCGCTGGTATGGAGGCCATGAAGGGCGCCATCGTGGACGCACTCGTCAAAGTCGTGAAGCCACGTTCGGTGGTCTTCAAGAACGACTCCGGAGCACGCGACCTCGAGCAGTTACCCAAATACGTCGAGGCCGCCATCGGCGATCTGCCGACTCACGTTCAGATCATCGAACGGGGTGCGCACTTCACGGCGCCGTTGGAGGAGGGGCAGAAAACGGGGTGGTTCTACGATCAGGTCGCCAATCGACGCCAATTCTTGCCGTTGGTGAAAGGCTCAAAACGAGTGTTGGACGTTTTCAGTTACGTCGGGGCTTGGGCTGTGCCTGCAGGAATGGATGGCGCCGAAGTCGTCTGCGTGGACTCCTCTCAGGCTGCTCTAGACTCGGCGGTCGCCAATGGGGCTGCGAATGGTGTTCCGGTACAAGCGCTCCGTGGCGACGGGTTTGAGGTGTTGGAGCAGCTAGTGACTGCGGGGGAAAAATTTGACTGTGTCGTGGTTGATCCCCCGGCATTCATCAAACGACGTAAAGACGCACCGAAAGGCGAGGCGGCGTACAAGCGTATTAACCAATTGGCGATGCAGTTGTTGCCGCGCGACGGCCTCCTTGTAAGCTGCTCCTGCTCGTATCACTTGGAGGCTGACGGTTTGGTCGATGCCATCCAGCGTAGCGCCCGTCATTTGACCCGCTTTGCCCAAATTGTGGCTACGGGCGGCCAGTCTCCCGACCATCCCGTTCACCCGGCGATTCCAGAGACACGCTATCTGAAAGCGTACTTGGCTCGCATCACGCACGAGTAATCGCCATGGATGAAGGACTCGTCATTCGCGCAGTTCTGAAATCCGTCGTGTTGCCTCCGATCGGACCGCTGCTGCTGATCGTGGCGGGGCTAGGCGTTCGGCATCGACGTTGCGTCTTAGCAGCAACATTGATTGTCGCCGGGAGTGGGTCGTTAGTGCTGCTCTCCTTGCCGATCGTCGCCGACGCGATCGCGCTCTGGGCAGGACGTACCGCTTCGGCGCTCAGTGTGCCCGAACCGCCTCGCGCCATCGTGATCCTGTCCGGCGGCATTCGAACGAATGCTGGAGATCAGGGCTTTGTGGATGGCGCGGATGTCCGGCCGGTTACGCTGACACGTCTCGCCGCTGGCGCGAGACTGGCTCGTGAAACGGGATTACCGCTGTTGGTATCCGGCGGTCGTGTCGAGGACGGCCCAACCGAGGCGGCGGTTATGGCGGCCGTACTCGATAAAGCCTTTGGCATGCCGGCTCAATTTCGAGAAGAACGGTCCCGAAACACCCGAGAGAATGCCGTCGAATCCGCCCGGCTATTGCGCGATGCTGGCATTGGTTCCGCATTCCTGGTGACCAGTGCCGTTCATATGCCCCGGGCGTTGGACGAGTTTGGCGCCGCTGGGCTAGCGGTTCGGCCGTATCCCGTGCCAGGACCCCATGCGGTGCCACACGGGGTTTATGCTTGGCTCCCGCATCCGTGGGCGCTGGAGGAAAGTTATGCCACGCTCTACGAGGTATTGGGCCGCGGACTGAAAGGAGTTTTGGGTCATGACTGAAGTTACGGTCGTCACATCAGTTTCGTTACACTGGCCGCCATGATCCCTTATCCGCATATTGATCCAGTTCTTATCGCACTCGGTCCATTGAAAGTGCGTTGGTATGGTATTGCCTACGTCGTCGGCTTTTTATCGGCGTGGTGGTTGGCCAAACGGCGCGCCGAGCAGGCGGGATCAACCTGGACGCTTGCCGATGTCGAGGACCTCATTTTCTTCGCCGTATTCGGTGTAGTCCTTGGGGGGCGTCTCGGTTATCTGCTGTTTTACGGCCAAGAGCAGCTCGCCCGCGATCCATCCTATTGGTACAAGGTGTGGGAAGGTGGCATGAGTTTCCACGGTGGGTTGACGGGCGTCGTCATTGCGATGGCGCTGTTTGCCTACCGTCGAGGCCGTTCGATCGGCGACGTGTTTGATTTTGTCGCTCCGATCCCCGGTATCGGCATTCTGTGCGGTCGCATAGCGAATTTTGTAAACGGCGAACTGTGGGGGCGCCCCACCAATGTACCTTGGGGATTTGCGGTGCCGACAGACCAAGGCACCATCGTGCTTCACGCCAGTCAATTGTACGAAGGCCTACTGGAGGGCCTCCTAACGTTTCTGATCGTGTGGACCTTCACATCAAAGCCGCGCCCTCGATGGGTACCATCGGGCTTGTTCTTGTCGCTCTATGCGATATTTCGTATTGCCATCGAATTTGTGAGGGTTCCCGATGCTCAGCTCGGGTATCTGGCCTGGGGATGGCTCACGATGGGGATTGTGCTCAGTGTCCCCATGCTGGTCTTCGGTGTGGGCATGATGGCTTACGGTGTCATCCGGCGTCAGCCGTCCGGTAACACGAGTGCGGTACGGGTGAATTAACGATGCGTCAGTACCTAGAACTGCTCCGCCATGTCCGTGAGCACGGAGCGCCGAAGGAAGATCGCACGGGCACCGGCACGCTGTCCTTATTCGGGTGGCAAATGCGCTTTAATCTTGCCGATGGATTTCCATTGGTGACGACAAAAAAGCTCCATTTGCGCAGCATTATTCATGAGTTGCTGTGGTTTCTACGCGGCGAAACGAACGTCTCGTCACTGCATGATGTCGGCGTGTCGATTTGGGACGAGTGGGCAGATGCGGACGGAAACCTCGGGCCGGTCTACGGCAAGCAATGGCGGGAATGGCTCGCTGCGGATGGACGCAGCATTGATCAGATGGCGCAAGTGGTTGATGCAATCCGCCGCAACCCGGACTCGCGCCGATTGATCGTTAGCGCCTGGAATGTTGGCGAGCTGGATCGTATGGCGCTACAGCCTTGTCATGCGTTCTTTCAGTTTTATGTCGCCGGCGGTCGCTTGAGTTGTCAACTCTATCAACGCAGCGCTGACTTGTTTTTAGGTGTGCCGTTCAATATCGCGAGCTACGCGTTGTTAACTCACATGGTGGCGCAACAGTGCGACCTAAAGCCCGGCGATTTCATTTGGACGGGTGGTGATTGCCATATTTATTCAAACCACTTTGAACAGGTGGATCAGCAGTTGGAGCGTGAGCCGCTGGCGTTGCCAACGCTGCGCATCAATCGCCGTCCTCCGTCATTATTTGACTACGTCTACGAGGATTTCGAGATCCTCGGCTACGAGAGCCATGCTGCCATCAAGGCGCCAGTTGCGGTCTGATTCCGATTTTCTATTTCCAGAGGCTTCCACTGCATGAAGATTTCCGACGCTTTGCCAATGTACCGGGTTCGCCGTTCTAAGATCCATGGTACGGGTGCGTTTGCGGCCCGAGATATCAAAAAGGGCACGCGAATCACCGAATATGTCGGTGATCGAATTTCACATGCTGAGGCGGACCGTCGCTACGCCGATAAGGCCGATGATGATAACCATACGTTTTTGTTCACCGTGGATAATCGCGTGGTGATCGACGGTGGAATCGGTGGTAACGATGCTAGGTACATCAACCATTCGTGCGACCCGAATTGCGAGACGGTCATTGACGAGCGCAAGGTGTTCATCGAAGCGATCCGCGATATCCGCAAAGGTGATGAACTCGGTTACGACTATCTCATTGAGCGTGACGCCTCTGATCCACCCGATGTCGATGTCATCTGGGCGTGTCGCTGTGGTTCGCCGAAGTGCCGAGGCACGATGCTCTTGCCGAAAAAATCAAAGCGCGAACGCAAAGCCAAGAAGGCCAGCAAGAAGTCATCGGGTAAGGCCCTTCAGAAAGTGGCAAAAAACGCCGTGAAGGGCTCGGTAGCGAAGTCAGCGAAGAAGTCGGTGAAGAAGTCCGCCAAGAAGGTGGCCAAGAAGGCAGTTAAGAAAGCGGCTAAGAAAGCCGCCAAGCGCCCCGTGCGTCGCTCCGCAGGTAACGGGAATGCGCCGAAGGGTACTGCGGCAGCGCGCCCGGTGAGCCGTTCGAAAGCCTCCGCGCAGTCGAAAGCGGCGGCACGCGGCGCGGTCGTCGGCAAGGGCGTGTCAAAGCAAGCCCAGCGAGTCAAGGCCGCTGCCAAGACGGCGTCGACACCGCGTTCTGGGCGCGCCGTAGGCGGGTCCGCTCGTCAGTCCCGCTGAAGACCGGGGGCGATAGCGCCCACGCGAGTCTTGTGGATGGCTTGGCCGGGCCCGGCTACGCCGTATGGCCCGGCTACGCCGGTGCTGACACCGCGCGAGTGCTCAGTGCGGTGTTGGCCGGTCGGCAGTCGGCTGGACGTTTTCGCCCGGCAGAGGTCGGAGGCGGTTCCTCGAGAGCACTCCGGTCGGATGTGCGCGGCGATACAATTTCGTGGATTGACGAGTGCGCGCTCGGTCCCGCCGCCGCGTTCTTCGCTGGGCTTGAAGACCTCCGTCTGCTCGGCAACCGTGAGCTCATGTTGGGTCTCGCGACATTAGAGATGCATTTTGCAAGCTTCGCACCCGGGCGGGGTTACGCCCGACATCGGGATCTTTCGCCCCACGGGGTTGATCGCGTCGTGAGTCTGATCTACTACCTCAATCACCGCTGGGAATCCGGAGATGGCGGCGAACTCGAGATAGAAACGGACGAGGGGCCAGTATTGATTGAGCCGCGTGCCGATACGCTCGTGGTGTTCTTAAGTGCGCGCTTCTATCACACCGTATTGCCCGCGGTTCGCGAGCGTCACAGTGTCACCGGTTGGTTTCATCGCCGCGCCATCGCGTAGTCGTGTTTAAGGCTGTGCATGGGTGCTCGCGAGGAAGCGTGCGAGCGCCCCATCTTCGCAATGTGCCACATTAAAACGCCACCAAGGACTCGCGCGTCCGTCTGTACGGAACGATTCTCCGGGGGCCAGAAGTACGCCGGCGTCCACCGCGTCTTGCCAGAGTTTGCCGACGGCGGCCCTCGAGGGTAGTCGACCCCAGAGGAACATGCCGGAGTCGGGCCGGTGGGCGAGTTCGACGCCTTGGGCCAGCAAGGTCGTTTGAACGCGGGACTGGCTATCGGCCAGACGTCGACGCAGCGCCGCGAGATGGCGACGATAGTGGGGTTGGGTGAGTGCGCCCAAGGCAATTCGCTCCGCCAATTCCGAGGATGCCAAGGCGCTCAGGGTCTTCAGACGAATGATGCTCGCGAGGTGAGCGCTACCGGCGAGTACATAGCCCACTCGTAGCGCCGGCGACACGGTCTTTGAAATACTGCTGACATGCAGTACGCGGCTGCCATCGTCGTGTGCTGCTACCGGGGTGACCTCTACACGGGCCAGTTCACCAAAAATGTCGTCTTCAACGATGGTGAAGTCGTACTGGTCGGCCAGCTGAACCAGGTTGTGGCCAACGTCGGAGGACGTTGACGTTCCGGTCGGGTTTTGCAGTGTTGTATTGGTGAACAATGCGCGAATGCGTCGTCGTTTGAGCAGTCGCACGAGCGAGACCACATCCGGTCCGTCGGCGAGACGGGGGATGCCGATCAGGCGAATGCCACGGGCCCTGAGTAATTCCAACGTTGGAGGATACGTGGGGTCCTCGACGACCACCGTGTCGCCGGTTTGTAGTAGGGCGCGAACGACGAGGTCGAGCGCTTGGCTTGCGCCCTGCGTCAGCACGATACGAGCGGGATCGGCCGCGACGCCGCGGGTCAGGAGTTGTCGCGCAAAGTGCATACGGAGCGCTTCGTAGCCATTGGGCGACCCATAGCCCTCCGCATGGCTGGGTCTGCGGGCGACCTGACGGAGTGCCGCAGAAATGCCGTCGAGGTATTGCCACGCCGTCGGCAACCAACCACCGCCGGCGTCGACCCTAATTTGGGAGCCCGGTGCTTCGGCGCGGCGCTCCCACAGCGCGTCTGCCGGCACGGACACGGCGGTCGAGGTCGCGAACGGAGTACCGCCGGCGACGTAGTACCCACTCCCACGGCGGGCGGTGATCACACCCAGAGCGGTCAACGCCTCGTAGGCTGCGGCCACTGTCGCAGGGCTCACCGCCTCCGCCTGCGATAACTGCCTCACCGAGGGGAGGCGATCGCCCGGGCGCAGCGATTGGCTCGCGATCCGTCCTTGGACGTGTGCGACCAAACGGTCGCGGCGGCGTGCGCGAGGGGAACTGTTCATCTGTATTGGTATTTATACCAGTACAGTTGGGCCATTTACAGACCTCAGAGTGCGATCGCCGGCGTAGGCTTGTACCACTGAGACTTTTTATCGGAGCGTACGAGAACCGTAAGCTCTGACCCTTATTGATCCCGGACGATGTCCGGTCAGGAGATCGACGTGAACGCCACCACTCAACTGCATCCGGATACGTCTTCCGACGCGCTGCGCGCTTGGTGGATGCCCTTTACCCACAATCGTTACTTCAAAGCCGCCCCGCGCATGATCAAGTCCGCGCAGGGGGCCTACTTCACGTTGGAAGACGGCCGTCGGGTGTACGACTGTCTGTCGGGCCTGTGGTGCTCACCGCTCGGTCACTCCCATCCGCGTATCGTCGAAGCAGTCACCCGTCAGGTGCAGACGCTCGATTTCGCGCCGAGCTTCCAAATGGGCCATCAGGCGGCATTTGATTTGGCAACGCGTATTACGACGCTCGCGGGCCGCCCGCAGGACCGCGTGTTCTTCGTGAACTCGGGCTCGGAGGCCGTCGATACCGCATTAAAGATGGCGGTGGCCTATCACCGCGCCCGTGGCGATGCTGCCCGTACGCGCATTATCGGCCGGGAGCGTGGTTACCACGGTGTCGGCATTGGGGGAATCTCGGTCGGTGGCATCGCGCCGAACCGAAAGATGTTCCATTCTCTGATGATTCAGGGCGTCGATCATTTGCCGCACACCTACAATCCAGCGCAGATGGCCTTCAGCGTCGGGCAGCCGGAGTGGGGTGCTCACCTTGCTGATGAACTCGAGCGCATTGTGGCGCTTCACGATGCATCGACGATTGCAGCAGTCATTGTCGAGCCGATGCAGGGTTCCACGGGCGTCATCGTCCCGCCGAAGGGTTACCTCGAACGTCTGCGCGAGATTTGCACGAAACACGGCATTCTGTTGATTTTTGACGAAGTCATCACCGGATTTGGGCGTATGGGTACCCCGTTTGGCGCCGATTATTTTGGTGTGCAGCCCGACCTTACGACGTTCGCAAAGGCTGTGAACAACGCGACGGTGCCACTCGGTGGCGTCATCGTGCGCGATGCAATCTACGAAGCGTTCATGACCGGGCCGGCTCACATGATCGAGTTCTTCCACGGGTACACGTACTCGGCACATCCGCTCGCAGTGGCAGCCGGCTTGGCCACGCTGGACGTGATGGCGGATGAAAAGCTGATCGAGCGTGCCGCCATGCTGGCCCCGGTTCTGGAAAAGGCAATCCACTCGCTGCGTGGTGAGCCACACGTGATTGACATACGTAACGTGGGGCTCGCGGCGGCCATCGAGCTGGCTCCCACGGCGGGCGCGCCAGGTATGAAGGCTATTAAAGTGTTCGAGGCAGCACTGAACGAAGGACAGATGCTTCGCTTTACCGGTGACATCCTTGCGGTGGCTCCGCCATTCATCAGTTCGGCCGCTGAGGTCGAAGAGATGGTAGAAGGCATGCGTCGCGCGTTGCGCGCCGTGCCCGTCTGACGTTTACGGAGCGATATAACGATGAGCCTCGAAAATTACGAAGCGCCGACGGTAGTCGGACACTACATCGGTGGTCAGGTGTTGGCAGAACGTGCCGAGCGGCATGCGCCTGTCTACAATCCGACGTTAGGTACCGTGGTTCGGTCGGTGACTCTCGCCGAAAAGGCGGACGTAGACCATGCCGTCGCGGTTGCCGCGGCGGCCCAGAAGAAGTGGGGTCGTACCCCGGCACTCACGCGGGCTCGCGTCATGTTCCGCTTCAAAGAACTGCTCGTTCAGAACGCGAAACTGATTGCCCGCGTGTTGTCAGAGGAGCATGGCAAAACGCTCGCGGATGCTGAGGGTGAGGTCACCCGCGGCATGGAAGTCGTCGAGTTTGCGTGTGGCGCGCCGCACCTGCTTAAGGGCGAGTTCAGTGAGAGCGTCGGCACCGGTGTGGATAGCTTTGGCTTGCGCCAACCGCTGGGTGTTGTTGCTGGCATCACGCCGTTCAACTTCCCTGCCATGGTCCCCATGTGGATGTTCCCCGTGGCCTTGGTCTGCGGCAATGCGTTTATTCTCAAGCCATCGGAACGGGATCCTTCGGTTTCCTTGCTGTTGGCCGATCTGCTGAAGGAAGCGGGATTGCCGGATGGCGTGTTCAACGTAGTCCAAGGTGACAAGCTCGCTGTGGATGCGATTCTGGAACATCCCGGGATCGCAGCCGTAAGCTTTGTCGGCTCGACCCCAATCGCCAAGTACATTCAGCAGCAGGGCGTGTTGCACGGCAAGCGTGTGCAGGCACTCGGTGGCGCGAAGAATCATGCGGTGGTGATGCCAGATGCGGATCTGGATGGCGCGACCGAAGCCATTATCGGAGCCGCCTACGGCTCAGCCGGCGAGCGCTGCATGGCCATTTCTGTGGTAGTGGCGGTTGGTGATTCCACGGCAGATGCGCTGGTAGAGCGCCTGACGCGACGCGTTGAGTCGCTGAAAGTGGGCGCATCGAACGATCCGGCGGCGGAAATGGGCCCACTCGTGACGAGCCTCGCGCGTGATCGGGTGAGGGGCTACATCGATGCCGGCGTCGCCGACGGCGCGACGTTGGTGACAGACGGTCGTGACATTTCGGTGGCCGGTGCCGAGAAGGGCTATTTCGTCGGTCCGACGTTGTTTGATCACGTACAGACTCAGATGAGCATCTACCGCGAAGAAATCTTCGGGCCGGTGTTGTCTATCGTGCGTGTGCCCGATTATGCGTCGGCGGTGGCGCTGATCAATTCTCACGAATTTGCCAATGGAACCGCCGTGTTCACCCGTTCCGGTTCGGTGGCGCACGCCTTTGTGCGTGACATCGAGGTGGGTATGGTCGGCGTCAACGTGCCCATTCCGGTGCCTATGGCATTCCATAGCTTCGGTGGGTGGCGCTCGTCGTTATTCGGCGATCACCACATGCACGGTCCGGAAGGCGTCCGCTTTTATACGCGACTGAAGACGGTTACGCAGCGATGGCCGGAACCGGAGGCGATGCGTGCCGATTTCGTGATGCCCACGATGAAGTAAGACGGTGCGGCGGGCACCCGGATGGGTGCTCGCCGCTGTCGGATTCGCGGTCGAGTTGCGCTCTGGCGCCCTGTTGCCGATACTTCCCATATTGCGCTGCGACATAGACGCAGCTTTTTCGGCTCCGAGTGACCGGTTCATGAACGTAAAACCCCGCATGACGCTCCACCGTTTGCGCCAGATGCATGCTCAGCGTGAGCCAATCGCTATGCTGACGTGCTATGACGCGACCTTCGCGCGAGTACTCGATGCTGCCGGCGTCGACGTACTGTTGGTGGGTGATTCGCTCGGCATGGTGTGCCAGGGTCGTACGGATACGCTGCCGGTATCGATGGATGCGATGGTGTATCACACGGGGAGCGTCGCCCGTGGCAATCGCACGGCGTGGGTCATCGCCGACATGCCCTTTGGTAGTTATCAGGGGTCGCTCGACGACGCGATCGCTAATGCGGTCCGACTGATGCAGGCGGGCGCCCACATGGTCAAAGTCGAAGGCGGTGGGTGGACGGTTCCACTCGTTCGCGCGTTGGTTGATCGCGGAATCCCCGTGTGTGCGCACCTCGGCTTCACGCCGCAGTCCGTCTACGCGCTCGGTGGCTACCGTGTGCAAGCGCGCGAGGACGAGGCGGCCCAACACCTTCGAGCGGACGCGACGGCGCTCGCAGAGGCGGGCGCATCCATGGTGGTCTTTGAATTGATGCCGTCAACCGTAGCGCGCGCCGTTGCGGACGATTTGCCCATCCCGGTCATTGGGATTGGCGCCGGCTCCGGTCTCGGTGGCCAAGTGTTGGTCCTGCATGACATGCTGAATCTAACGTCGGGTCGTTTGCCGCGCTTCGTGCGCGATTTCACCGAAGGATCGGCGGATATCAAGGCGGCGATCAGTCGTTACGTCGCGGATGTGAAGGCCGGCCGATTCCCCGACGATACGTTGCACGGCTATTGATCGAAGGCATGCCTGCCATGCAAGTACTCGCATCGGTCGCGTCGGTTCGTAATGCCTTGGGGGGGCAGCGCGATGTGGCGTTCGTTCCCACTATGGGCGGTTTGCACGAGGGGCATTTGACGCTCGTACGCCAAGCCTGTCAGTTGGGTCGTCCGGTCGTCGCGAGCATCTTCGTCAATAGGCTTCAATTTGGTGCTGGTGAGGACTTCGAACGCTACCCGCGAGACTTCGAGCGTGACTGTGACTTGTTAAGGGGCGCAGGCTGCGATTTTGTGTTCGCGCCGTCCGAGGCCGCGTTGTACCCAGAGCCGCATACCTTCCGCGTCACGCCGCCGGATGTACTCGCTAGCGTGTTGGAAGGTGCGTCACGGCCCGGATTTTTTCAGGGCGTGTGCACTGTTGTGCTGAAGTTGCTCTCGATTGTGCAGCCGCGCTATGCGCTCTTTGGCAAAAAGGACTATCAGCAGTTACGGATCATTGAGTCCCTGGTCCGCCAATTCGCCTTGCCCGTCGAGATTGTTGCTGGCAAGACGGTGCGTGATGCGGATGGCTTGGCGCTCTCATCCCGTAACGTGTATTTGACCGATGCCGAACGGCACGTTGCGCCGGTGTTGCGGCAGGTGTTGGCCGAGGTGGCTGCCCGTGTTCAGGCAGGCACAGACCCCGCCAAGGTGGAGGCAGAGGCCTGCGAGGCGTTGCGTATGGCCGGTTGGGCCCCGGATTACGTGGTGGTTCGTGCGCGAGATCTGGGCGAGGCGCAACCGGGCCACCCTTCGGTTGTGCTCGGCGCTGGGTTGCTTGGGCAGACTCGACTTATCGATAATCTTGAGTTCTGACGACGCCATAGCCCAATTTTTCCGCTGCGGCTCGGGCAATGCGGATCTTAGGATCTACTGACGATGACGCAAATTTACATTGATGGCGCTTTCGTGGATCCGTCCGGTGAGGCCGTGCGCTCGGTCACCAATCCCGCGACCGGCAAGCCGCTGGCAGACATCGCGGACGGTAGCGGTATCGACATTGATCGCGCCGTGACGGCAGCACAACGCGCCAGCGCCGATTGGTTTCATGCCTCGCCGGACGTGCGCCAAAATGCCATGCGGGCGTCGGCGGTAGCGCTGCGCGACGATCGTCCGGCCATTGAGGCAATGCTCGTTGCGGAAGGCGGATTGACCCAACGCGAAGCTCGAGCGTCGTTTGACGCGGCTGCGATGGCGCTGGAAATGCCGCACTCGGAACGTGCCCAAGGGCCCACTGTACGGGCGGTCCTCGGGCCGTCCTCCTCACCACTGTTGCCGGTGATGCGAGACCTCTCGCGTGCCCTGAGTGCCGGCGAGACCGTGGTGATGAAGCCGTGCGGCGGCACGGCGCTCAGCCTGTTGGCGGTCGCGCGCGCGTGGCGTCATTTGCCGAATGGCGTTGTCAATGTAGTGCCGGGTGATGCGGCGACGGGCCAGATCCTGTTGGCCCATGCTGGCGTCGACGCGGTGGCGTTTACCGGATCACCCGCCGTTGCTCGCGGTCTTGTCGTCGGTGAGCGCCCGGCGAGGATCGATACCGGGGGCGAAGATGCGGCGATTGTGCGGCGTGATGCTGACCTCGACGCGGCGGTCCGCGCGATTGCCTGGTCTCGGTTGCGTCACGGTGGACGAGCCTGTGCATCCAGTCGACGTATCTATGTCGATGCAGCAATTGCGATGGATTTTACGATCCGACTGCACGAGTACCTCGGTGTTCTTGAGGTCGATGACCCGGCTAAAGCGACGTCCATGATGGGGCCGCTGCTCTCCGCGGCAGCCGCCAAAAGTTGTGAAGGACGCGTCGTGAAATCGATGCGTGAAGGTGCTCGGCTGGTACTGGGTGGTTTTCGCTTTCGGCCGGCAGGCCTTGCCGGATATTGGTTGCAACAGACCATCTTGGCGGACGTCCCTCCGGGTACGCTGCCGATGCGGGAGGAGATGTCCGGGCCCGTGCTCACCGTGTCGTCTTACACGGATGAGCGGCAAGTCCTTGAGTGGTTAAGCTCGCCTTCGCTACCGTTGGGTATCAGCGCCTTTGGCGCGGACGAGGAGAGCCTGCTCGCCTGGCTGACTGGCATACCTGCGACGGCTGTGTGGGTGAATGTGCCGCAATCCGACTATGACATCGCCCAGCCGGCATCGTCGCCGACGGTTTTTCGGTCGATGAGCGCCGACGCACGCGTCGATTATTACGAGCATGATTCCTATCCCCAAGGCATCGTTGCGTCATGATCTTTGCACCGGATTACGAGGCGCGTTGCTACTGGCAGGACGATGCGCCACTACCTCCTGAAGGCCCGCCGGATTTGCCGCGAGCGGTGGACGTATTGATCATCGGATCGGGGTACACCGGCCTTACGGCCGCGCGCGAAACGGCACTCGCCGGTCGATCGACGTTGGTCATCGATGCGGGTCCCGTTGCAGGCGGATGTTCGTCGCGCAATGGTGGGCAAGTGGCGTTCAGTTTCAAGCCGACCCATCCGGAGCTCGCGGCGCGACACGGCAAGCCGATTGCCGATGGCATTTATCGCGAGGGCATGGCAGCGAATGCAGCGTTAGCTGCCCTCGCGCAGGATGAGGGATTGGACTTCGACTGGCGGCCGAGTGGCGGATTTCTCGGTGCCCACACCCCGCGCCATCTGAAGTCGCTGATCGCCGCATTCGAGGCGCAAGTGCCCGAATTTGCGGAACCATTCGAAGTCTTACCGCGGCATCGCTTGAGCGAGGCGATCGATAGCCCTCTGTATCACGGTGGGGTCATCGTTTCCTCGGACGCATCCGTTCATCCTGGAAAACTCGCAACCGTTCTCTATCGGCGCACCATCGCCGCGGGAGCGAGTGTCGTCGGGCAGTGTCGCGCGGAATCGATCCAACGCACGCCGACGGGTTTTGAGGTCCGCACGGTTCGAGGCATGGTCACGGCGAGGCAGGTCCTAGTGGCCACGAACGGTTACACCGATGGGTTATCGCCATGGCTACAGCGACGGGTCATGCCCGTAGGCAGTTACATCATCGCGACCGAGTTGTTGGATCCGGCGCTCGTAAGCCGTCTGATCCCTGCAGCCCGGAATGTGGGCGATACCCGTCGTGTGGTGACCTATGTGCGTCCGTCACCGGATGGACGACGCATCCTCTTCGGCGGTCGTGCATCGGCCGGGGAGACCGATGTCACGCGCTGTGCGCCGGTCATGCATCGCATGATGACCGAGATGTTCCCTGCTTTGTCGGGCGTTCGAATCAGTCGGGCCTGGATGGGCTTCGTCGGATTTACATTCGATACCCGAATGCATCTCGGTCAGCACGAGGGAGTGCACTATTGCCTGGGGTATTGTGGCCAGGGTGTGCCCTTGGCGACGTACTACGGGCGGCACATCGGCCAACGCATGGTGGATCCGACAGCAGCGCCGTCCGCACTGGAAGGGCTCGAATTCCCATCCCGGACGTACTATCGCGGCCGTCCGTGGTTTTTGCCGGTTGCCGTTCAGGCCTATCGGGCGATGGATTGGCTCGGCGTCTGAGTCGGAGTCCGTTAGGCGCGCGCGGTCCCGTTGGTCGCCACAGCGGCGAGTCCGTTGAGGACGAGGTCGGGCACGATATCGGTGGGCGTCTGAATCTGTTCCGCGAGCAATCGCGCATCCCCACCGGTCAGCAGCAATACCGGCTCCAATCCGAGCAGGTCGCGCAATTGCAGCCACGCCCGTTGCGCCGCTGAGGCCAGCATCAACGGTACCGCATCGCCGAGGGCGTGTTGATCGGGTGCTTCAAAATCCGGTTCGGCTGCGAGGATCGCCTGCGTTTCTGTCAGCATCGATAAGCCTGGAATAATCAGACCGCCACGGTGTAACCCGGTCCCATCCAGTGCGTCGATTGTCAGGGCAGTACCACTGCTGACAATCAAAGTCGGACGCGGTGACCGTCGCCATGCCGCGATGAGTGCAAGCCACCGGTCCACGCCAAGGGCCGACGGGCGGCGATAGCCGTTGCGAACGCCGAGTAAGGCCTCGCGCGCGAGTACAAACTCGGGATCAACGGAGTAGTGATCCCGGCACCATAAGGTGAGGGCGGCCGCGAAGGCAGGCCCGGCCACGTTACTCACGACAACCCGGGTCGGCCGGTGCCCGTCGGCCTCAATTTCGCGTTGCCACGCGCGGTGTGTCGAGTTGTGGGCCACAGCGCCGGCGGGGGCCACCTCGATATATTCGAGCCAGGCCCATTTGACGCGTGTATTGCCCACATCGAGAAGCAGGATCATGGCGCGCAGTCTAGGCGATTGGATCGTCGGTCGGCTATGGGCGGTATACCCCGTGCAGGCCGGCGGGTTGGGGTGTTAGGGTGATGCTCGCTGTGAGACAGATGAGACTGGAATGATGGCAACAGTGCGGTTGGAAATCGTGGTCGCAGTCGCCCGCAATGGGATCATCGGGCGCGGTAACGCGCTCCCATGGCGCTTGCCTGCCGATCTGGCCCATTTCAAGCGGCTAACGCTGGGAAATCCAATACTGATGGGTCGCCGTACGTGGGATAGCCTCGGCCGCCCGCTCCCCGGTCGACGCAACATGGTGCTCTCCCGTACGGCCAGATCGATCGACGGGGCGGATGTGGTTCGCAGCGTCGACGAGGCGAAAGCCCTTATAGGTGATGGCGTATTGATGATCATCGGAGGCGCAGAGTTGTACCGTCTCGTCTTGCCGGACGTCGACGTTCTACACCTCACCCGTGTGGAGGCGGATGTTGACGGTGATGTCTCGTTCCCTACCTGGTCCGAGGACGACTGGCGCGAAGTGTCCGCCGTTTCACACGACGCGGACGACCGACACGACTACGCCTACACGTTCAGGACGCTACGGCGCCGAGTGGGGTGAGTTGGTCGACGACAAGAGCATCGATCCGGTCGAAATCTAATGCGTCGAGACTCGTGACACCGTCGGTCGCCATTGCCAGAATTTTCCGCTGAATGGCGCCGCGACGTTCCGCTTCGGCATACGGAATCTCGCCATGGAACATCACCATGGAATAGCGCGGGATAAATCGGTTCGGGTGGCGGCGTTCCAAGAGTAGGGAGAGTTCCTTTTGCAGGAGGAAACGCGGGTCGCGGACCGCATCCCGCATTTCCTCATAGTTCTCAATCGCCATACGCGCTATCGCATCCGTGTTCGGTCGGCGTTCAGCGGAGAATCGGTGAAAACAGTCCTGCCAGTTGGCGCTGTCGCCCACCCAGCGATCCAGTGCGACGCAGTCCTCAAAACAGGCATTCAGGCCCTGACCGTGAAACGGAACAATTCCATGCGCAGCGTCACCCATGAGCAAGGCGGTGTCTTGGGTGTGCCAGACATCCGCGTAAACCGTGGCCAAGCGACCGACTGGATGGGCGGCATATTGCCGTTCAAAGTCCGGCATCAGCGCCAACGCATCAGGATATTCGTCAGCGAAAAATGCCCGCGCTGTGGACGGGTCATCGAGGGACGCGAAACTGGTAGCGCCGCCCTCCGCCTGCATGAACAACGTCAATGTGAAACTGTGATCGGCATTGGGTAGCGCGATCAGCATATGCGCACTGCGCGGCCAGATGTGCAGATGCCCTAGGTCCAATTGGGGCTGACCCTCAGCAGTCGCGGCGATCGTCAGCTCTTTGTAGCGATGCCCAAGGACGTCTTCAGTGGCGCGGCAAAGTCCCGCTCGTGCCATCGCTGCTCGCATGACCGATCCCGCACCATCCGCTGCAATCGCCGGTGCCATGGGGACGCGGTAGCGTTGGCCGGAGTTGGTGTCTTCCAATAACGCCGTGCGGTCCGTGAAATCAGCGTCAACGAGCGCTTGACCGAATCGGCAGTCGACGCCCTCCGCGATCGCCGCCTCGACCAGCGCACGGTGTAAGCCCGCACGAGAGGCGGACCAGAGTACTTCCTCCGGGCGTTGCCCATAACGAAGCGACAGCGGCGGCCGGCCGTTTTCATGGATCATGCGTGAATGCATGGGCACCAGCATGGGGCGAAGCGAGGTCATCAAACCGGCTTGCTCCAGCGCACGAATACCGCGGTCTGCAAGTGCCAAATTGATCGAACGGCCCGCGGGGACTGCGTGCGTGCGGGGATCAGCGCGTCGCTCGTACAGTGTGACCACGTGGCCGCGACGCGCTAGAAGTAATCCCACCAGCGGTCCGGTGCAGCCGCCGCCTAATATAGTTATGGCGCTCATGCGTCCACCAACGCCTCGGCGAGGAGGTGTATCGCACGGTCGACATCGGCGAAGCGTGTGTAGAGCGGCATGGGAGCGATTCGGATGACATCCGGCTCGCGCCAGTCGCCGATGACGCCTCGCGATTCAAGGCGCTGAAACGTGCGCCGACCGAGTTCACGGCCCCCCACCACGCGCAGCGATAATTGGCATCCCCGCTCAGCCGGACGGTCCGGCGTAAGAATCTCAATCCGTGCGCCGCAACGGTCCCGGATCAGTTGTCGGGCAAACGCATCGAGCGCATCGGATTTTGCGCGCAGCCGCTCCATTCCCGCGTCGTCAAAGACGGCCAGCGAGGCCGCGAGAGGCGCTAGCGATAGGATCGGCGGATTGGATACCTGCCAACCGTCTGCCCCGGGAGTGGGATGGAACTCGGGGCCCATTTTGAATCGCGTCGCAAGATCATGGCCCCACCAACCCGCCAATCGAGGCAGGTCCGAACGCGTACCGTGGCGTGCATGCACAAACGCGCCGGCGACGGCACCGGGCCCGGCCGATACGTATTTGTAGTGACACCAGACGGCGAAATCGACGCCGTCGTCGTGGAGCGTCAAGGGAACGTTGCCGACCGAGTGCGCCAGATCAAATCCAGCAACCGCTCCCACCCGATGCGCCGCCGCCGTAATCGCCGCAATGTCGAGTACCTGCCCGTTTCGATATTGCACGCCGGGCAGCAGCACGAGCGCTAAGGTCTCGCCGGCCGCCTCAATCGCTGCGATGAAGTCATGAGTAGACCATTGACCCAGGGGTGTGCTCGGCGACACTTCAATCAATGACTGTTCGGTCGAGCGATGGTGCCATGCCAACTGCGACGCAACGGCGTGGCGGTCCGACGGAAAAGAGCCGGCCTCGATGAGGATGCGATCGCGCATACCGCTGGGACGATAAAACGATGCCAGCAAGAGATGCAGATTCGCCGTCAGCGTATTCATCGCGACCACTTCCATCGGTTCCGCGCCCACGAGGCGGGCGAGAGACTCGGTGAAGCGACGGTGGTAGACCAGCCAAGGGTGTTCGCCCTGGTGGTGACCGTGTACGGCCAACGTGGACCACTGGCGTAGCACCGACTCGACTTCCGCAGCCGCCGCCTTGGGCATCGGCCCGAGCGAATTACCACAGAGGTAGATAGCCGGTGTTCCATCGGGCCCCACCGGCAAATCGAATCGCTCGCGTAGCGGCGCCAGCGTATCGGCCGCGTCCAGTGTCGCCGCGTCGCGGTTGGAGTTACTCATGGGGCCGTAATGGATAGAGGAGGGGCCGACTGGGCGCGGCGTCGCTGAGAAATGCCGGCATCTGTAGATCCAACAGATACCACCCGTCGCGGATCATGGGCGCGATCCAGGCCAGTTCGGTGATCGTGGCATGGCCCCGATGGGCATCGTCCGAACGCCGACTCGGCGCGGGCAGTCCCCAGAACGTACGATGCGCTTGAAGGCGCCCGTCATCGTGCGCGCGGTCGAGTGAGGGCAGATCACAGACCAGATGATCGATCTGTGCGGCGACCAGTAACCGGGCGGCATCCACAGTCAAATAGGGGGCCGGTGCTGCCCCGTCGTATGCTCGATGGAGCTTGGTCACATCGTTGGGGAGCGTCCGTATCACCAGCGCGGCGGACGAGCCGGGTAGGCCGTCCAAGGCCGACTGAAGCGCCGCGGCGGTGATCACCCATTCGTCACCCGCGCTGAGCGGATCCGTCTCCTCGTTCGTCCGGTCGACTCGTGTCGGTTTGACGGTTACCACGCGGGCGAGATGCAGTCCGCCCCGCAATATGTCGGTGACGGACACGCGGTCTTCGGTGATGTGCCCTACGCATTCGGTATGTGTGCCGTTGCAATGAGGGACCAGTGCGATCGCAGCGCAATTGACCGTACCGCCGGCTAAGACTTCGCCGACCCAGTGTCCGTGCGTGAGCGGGGCGGCATGGGCGCGAGGCGCCTCGAAATGGTTGGGCTGTGCCCCGTCAAAGTCCAGCGGGATGGCGATGGGTAGCGGATCACCCAGATCCGCCACGTACCGCTCACCGGCGCGTTCCAACACGACTTCGGTCATTGGGCGCGGCGATCCAGCCAGGTGGGGACGTGGCCGCATGCCCGGCATGCCCGCGAGCGATCGTTCGCATAAAACCGATCGAACACCGGCGGCAGGCTCGTCTCTATGTCTTCCACAAACAGGTGTTCTTCGTGCATGAGGTGATGGCAGGCGGCGCAATACCATTGAAATCCATCGCGTTCGCTGTGTTCCCGTCGTCGCTCGACCACGAGGCCTACCGAGCCGGCCGGCCGTTGTGGGGAATGCGGTACGAAGGGGGGTAGCAGAAACACCTCTCCCGGTCCGATCGCATAGTCGACGGGGCGCCCTTCCTGCATCGTCCGTAAGGTGATCGTCCCTTCTAGCTGATAAAAGAACTCGGCGCCGGGGTCAACGTGATAGTCATCCCGTGCGTTAGGTCCGCCGACAACCATGATGATGAAATCCCCGGCCGGAAAGACTTGCCGGTTAGCCACGGGCGGTACCAGCTCGTGCCGGTGTGCCGCAATCCAGGCGATCAGGTTGAACGGTGCAGTTGGGCGTGTAGGCGTCATGTGAGTCATTATACCGTTCTCATGAATGGCGGCCGGGGTTCACGCCCGTGTCCGCACCGTAAAGGTTAGACCGTGATTCGGGAGTTCAACACTATGGTTAGCCGCAAGCGATTGAGTGGATTGTGCGCTGTCGTCACGTCGGTTTTCGCGTCGGGATGGGTCCTAGCGGCGGAGCCTCAGCCGGAAGTGCCCGCAGAGTGGCGGTCGCACGAGGTCATGATGACCTACACGGGCGTGACGTCCCTGTATTCCTGCGATGGCCTCGAATGGAAACTGAAGTACCTCCTCAAGGCCGCTGGTGCCCGCCCGGACGCCAGTGTGCGGGCTACGTGCAGCAATCCGATGGGAAGGCCCTCCCGCTTCGTGAACGCGTGGCTCAAGTTCTCGACGCTCGCGCTACCCGGCGCTCCATTGGCACCAGGGGAAAAGCCCGATGCCAAAGGCGCTCCCCCGCAGCCGGCGGTGGGTGAATGGCGTGCGGTGCGTTTTGCCGAGCGTAAGCCGCGTGACCTTGAGGCCGGTGACTGTGAGTTGGTGGAACAGTTCGATCGGGAATTGCTGCCGTATTTTACGGTCCGGGAGCGTAAGGCACACATGACGTGCATACCCCACCAGATCCGGCCGAGCGGCATTGATCTGGCGTTCGAGGTCTTGGCGCCGCCGGTCGCGGCTAAAGCGGGCGAATCCAAGCGCTGATCCCCCGCACAGGGTCACTGCTCGTCGGTCGGTGGCCCTGATGCCTGACTGGGTGGGCCGGGTTCGACGACCCGAGGCGCGCGACGGTCCAGGCGGTACGCGGTCAGTTCCCGCCCCCAGACGCAGCCGGTATCCAGGCCGACGACACCCGATCCTTCGTACAACCCCAATGTTGACCAGTGGCCGAACACGATTCGGGTTCGACGACTGCGTCGGCCCGGCATCGCAAACCACGGCAGCGTGCCCGCCGGCGCAAGGCGGGGATGTAACTTGAATTTGAACACGGTACGACCGTCGGCATCGAGCATGCGCAATCGTGTCAGGCAGTTAACGGTAAATCGTAAGCGCTCAATCCGTCCCAGCTGTGGGGACCATCGATCCGGCTGATTGCCGTACATTTGTGCATAGAACCCGGCGCCGTCGTCTGCGAGTGCGGATGAGACTTCTTGGGCGCGTTTCTTGGCATCCGCGACAGTCCACTCCGGCGGCAGTCCGGCATGCACTAACGCAGTGCGTAAAGCGGGATCGTGATGAAACAGGGGCCGTCTGGACAGCCAGTGCAGTAATGCACTGCAATCCGGGGCATTGAGAATTTCGCTAAGGGTGTCGCCCTCCTTGAGCCCATGTCCGCCAGCCGCGGCTACAGCGAGCAGATGCAGGTCATGGTTGCCGAGCACTGTCGTGACGCACTCGCCGAGATCACGCACGTAGCGTAGCGTCCCCAAAGAGTCCGGCCCGCGATTGACGAGATCGCCTGTGAGCCACAATTCGTCGCGTCGAGGATCGAACTGCAACCGTTGGAGCAGTCGTTGGAATGAGCCCAGGCAACCTTGCAGGTCACCAATCGCCCACACCGCCATGGTCAGTGCACCAAGCCGGGAACGGCAAGCCGAAACGGCGCGATGGGTGCATTGAAATGTTGGCCGCCCGCGTCCTTCATGCCGTAATGCCCGTGCATGACGCCAACAGGGGTCTCAAGTACACAACCACTCGTGTATTGAAAGGCTTCGCCCGGTTGGAGCCGAGGCTGCTCGCCCACAACGCCATCACCGCGAACTTCTTGGACCCGACCGTTCGCGTCGGTGATGATCCAGTGGCGCGTCAGCAGTTGTACCGCGTCCGAGCCCTGATTGCGGATCGTGATCGTATAGGCATAGCTGTACCGTGATTCGCTCAGGTCCGAGTGTTCGGGGACGAAAGCCGTTTCAACCGTGATCTGGATCCGGGGGGCGTCAGTCATAGGGCCTCAGCCGGTCAACGGCGCAGGAGTATTGGCGAGCAGCGCGAATTCGGTCGGCGAGAGCGTTTCGGCTCGGCGCGATGGGTCGATTCCACAGGACTCAAAGCCCCCGCTGTCCACCAAGCCGGCCAACGAGTTGCGTAAGGTCTTTCGACGTTGACCGAACGCTGCGGCGACCACCGCGGCGAATCGCGCGGGATCGGCGATCGGGAATGGCGGACTTCGGTGCGGGACGACACGCACGATGGACGAGTCTACTTTCGGCGGTGGGCGAAAGGCCCCGGGCCCCACGTCGAACAGGCGGGTGGATTGGCAGTACGCCGCCAGCATCACGGTAAGTCGCCCATAGTCACCCGTATCCGGTGCTGCGGCCATCCGCAGAACGACCTCTTTTTGGAGCATAAACGTCATGTCTTGAATGACGTCTCGCGACTGCAGCACGTGAAACAACAGGGGCGTGGAAATGTTGTACGGCAGGTTGCCGCACAGGCGTAACGTGCGGCCGGCGGCAAGCGCGGGGAAGTCGACGTCGAGGACATCGGCAGAGTGAATCGTGAGCGATCCTGCTCCCGCACAGGTGGCGGTCAGGTGAGGAATGACGTCTCGATCCAGCTCGATGACTTCCAAAGAGCCAGAGCGCTCCAGCAACGGCCGAGTCAGCGCCCCCAAGCCCGGACCGATTTCGACCAAATGATCGCCCGGATGGGGAGCAATAGCGTCAACGATGCGCCCGATGACATTGCGGTCGTGCAGAAAGTGTTGCCCGAAGCGCTTACGCGCCTGATGGCGGGGAGGGTTTGCTAGGCTCATGCGACGCACCCGAGTGCAAGATCCAAGGCCGCCGCAAGGCTCCCGGGGTCAGCGCGTCCGGTTCCGGCAAGATCCAGCGCTGTCCCGTGGTCGACGGACGTGCGCACAATCGGAATGCCGAGGGTGATATTGACGCCTCGGCCGAAACCCGCATGTTTGAGCACCGGAAGCCCTTGGTCGTGATACATGGCGAGCACGGCATCGCCATCCGCCAGCGCGTGGGGTGTAAAAGCGGTATCCGCGGGCAGCGGGCCGCGCGCATCGATGCCCAAGCGGCGGGCTGTGGCGATGGCGGGGGCGATGATGTCGATCTCCTCGCGGCCCAGATGGCCGGATTCGCCGGCGTGAGGGTTGAGGCCTAGTACCAACAGTCGTGGCGAGGGGATACGAAAACGTGCCTGTAATCCATGATTCAGGACGCTCAACGTTTGCACTAACGTATCGCTGTGGATGGCACCCGGTACCGCCGCGAGCGGTATATGGGTGGTCGCCAACGCGACCCGTAATGTGCCGGCGACCAGCAGCATGACGGGGTGTGTGGCGCCGGTGCGTTCCGCTAAATATTCAGTGTGCCCGGAGAAGGGGACGCCGGTGTCCGCAATCACGCTCTTCTGAAGCGGCGCAGTCACCATCGCCTGATAGGTGCCCTTGAGACACCCCTCAATGGCGGTGTCGAGCATCGACAGCACATAGCCTGCATTGACCGGATTCAATAGTCCGGTGACTACCGGCGCGGCGAGCGGATGAGGCACCACTTGCATTTCGCCGGCGCGATGCGGACGCGGCGGCGTGGAAATCGGTGTAACGCGCAGATCGAGACCCAACATCGCTGCGCGATCGGCGAGCAGCCCCGGGTCGCCGGCAAACGCCAAACGGCAGCGATGCTCGCGTTGGGCGAGGGCCAGCGCAATGTCAGGCCCTATCCCTGCCGGTTCACCCGTCGTGACGAGGATGGACGGTAAGTCCGTCACGCCCGTTGGATCAGTTTCGGTAGTCGACGTAGGCTTCGTCGCGCAGGCGACGCAGCCACAGTTCGGTTTCTTCGTCGAGCTTGCTCGCACGAATCTGTTCGTACGCGCGACGACGACGCTCGTCAGTGCTCATGTCCTGTGAGCGGTGACCGAGCATCTGGATGATGTGCCAGCCGTACTGCGTCCGGATGGGCTGACTGATCTCACCGTCCGCCAGTTTTTCCAGCGCCTGCTCGAATTCCGGCACAAACGTGCCACCGCCCGTCCAGCCCAGATCACCGCCCTCGCTACCCGATCCCGGATCTTCCGAAACGGCTTTTGCAATGGCGGCGAAGTCATCCGTGCCCGCAGCGATACGGTCCCGGATCGTCTGCAAGCGACCGCGTACGGTTTCATCGTCCTGTAGTTCGTTGGTTTTGATCAGAATATGGCGCGCATGAATCTGATTGACGATGAGAGGATCCTTGTCGCTGCGCGACTCGTTGAGTCGGATGATGTGGAAACCCGACGGGGTGCGTACAGGTTCCGAGACCTCGCCCGGCTTCAACTTGCCAACCATGTCGGCGATAAAGGTGGGTAACTCATTACCCTTCCGCCATCCCAATGCCCCTTTCTCAAGCGCCGTTTGCGCCTGAGAGTAGGTCACGGCCAACTGTCCGAAATCCTCGCCTTTGTTGGCGCGGTTACGAATGTCATTGCTCAAACGCTCTGCCTGCTCGAGTTGGGCTGGCGTGGCCGCTTCCGGCAGTGCAATGAGAATGTGAGAGACGTTATAGGACACGTCGGCATTCTTGTTCGTCGCTTGCTTGGCGAGGAATTGATCGATCTCGCGCGGGCTCACGTAGATGCGTGCCAACACGTCGCGTTGACGCAGTACCTGTAAGGTCATGTCGCGACGCATATCTTCGCGATATTCGGCGTAGACAATGCCCTCCTGCGCAAGCGCGTCCGGCAATTGGCTGAATTCAATGTGGTTCTGTGCGGCAATCTCACGAAGCTGCGAATTCAGCGCTTCATCGGGAATGCGCAAACCGATCTTCTGCGCCCGTTGCATCTGAATTTCCTGGAGTACCAGACGTTCCGTAATCTGCTGCCGCAACACGGACGCCGCGGGTAGCTGCGTCCCTTGATCGCGTAAGCGATGCGTTAAGTTGAGCACTTGTTGATCGATCTGGCTTTGAACGACGACACCGTCATTCACGACAACCGCGACGCGGTCGAGCAGGTCTCCTTTCGCACCGAGGTCACGCGATTGGGCGTGAACCACGGAAGTGGAGGCAAGAGCGAGAACCAAAGTGAGAGTCAATATGCGACGCATGTGTGGCCTATTCTGGCCCGGCGTAGGCCTGAGCCGCGGAGTATCCCCGAAT
>Ga0214202_1000069_pt1 | contig 49637 bp, 57 predicted proteins | sample TroBogEpilimnion_9_FD_153040 | JGI IMG/M metagenome (GOLD analysis project Ga0214202, IMG submission 153040) | Freshwater microbial communities from Trout Bog Lake, WI - 03JUN2009 epilimnion | ecosystem: Environmental > Aquatic > Freshwater > Lake > Epilimnion/Euphotic zone | place: Trout Bog...
TTAAGGCATTAAGTCCGGAAGAGCGCAAAGCATTAAGAGAGAAAATGCATGCCCAGTGGAAGGCTTTAAGTCCTGAGCAAAAGAAAGAGTTAAGGGATAGCCGCAAGGCAATGATTGCCGCCATGACTCCTGAAGAGCGTGCTGAGATGAAAAAGGAGCGTGAAGAATGGATGAAAGCGCATCCTCACGAAAAAGAACATTGGAATAAACCAATGACTAATTAAGGATCAGTTTGAGTTTGTTTTCAACTAAGCAATACCGTATTGAACAGGCTTTATTAAAGAGTGCAGTAGCAGGAAATTCTCAGGCATCAAAAGAAGTGATTCGCTTGCTGAGTTCTCCCGCTTACTCTTTAGCCTGGAAGATGCTTGGTAAAAAAGAAGATGCTGAAGATGTTGTGCAAGAAGCCTTTATCCGACTTTGGAAAGGTGCGGATAGGTTTTCTGGTAAGTCAGGGTTGTCTACTTACTTTTACACAATCGTGAGTCATCTTTGCTTGGATAGGATCAAAAGTATTAATAAGGGCTTTTTTGAGGAATTTGACGAATTTGATTATTACCCAACACAAGAGATTAATTGGAATCATGCAGAGGGTATTGAGCCGGGGAGTATCAAAAGGGCTATGAATTCCTTAAGTGCTAAACAAAGAATGGCGATGTTGATGTGGGCTTATCAGGATATGACAGCTGAGCAAATTGGACATGCGCTTGAGATGAATAAAAACAGCGTTGATCAGTTGTTATATAGAGCCAAGTTGAAGTTAAAGGCAGAATTGGAAAAGGGTGAATTTCATGCGATCGAACGATAAAAAGTATTTAAACAAAGCGCTAGATCAAATTGAAGTTCAAAGCCCATCTTTTGATTTCGAGCAACGCATTTATCAAGATTGGCAAAGAGCGGTCACCAATGTAGAGCAACCGACACATCGACTCTCTGAGGCTTTAGTTCTCCCTAGATTACATCCTAGAATTGTTGGATTAATTACAATCGTAGCGATTGCAGCCTCTGTGTTGATAGGTCAACATCTCCTGATGTCTCAAGATGAAGAATTGCATCGAATTGATGCCTTGTCTGAACTGAGCCTTTCAACAATTTAATTTAATACTGATTGTCAGATCTTGTTATCGTATGTCACGTAGATCTCTCATTCTGAGACCTTTAATTAATTGCAATTATCAAGTGCAATTAAAGGCACTTGAAATCCGTAATGAATCTAGTGTGCGTCAAGCTATGTTTTTAGAGGGTGAGGTTAGCCTAGAGAGCTTTCTGATTTGGGTTGAAAGATTAAAAAAAGATCCGCGCCATGAGGAATACTTAGTCTTTGATGAAAATAATTACTCTCTTCCTTTGGGGGTGCTATGTATCAATGAAATTGATTGTTTTAATAAGACGGCTAATTGGGCAATCTATCTGACTGAGAAAGAGCAGTCACGACTAGGCGGTATTTTGGAGTGGTTTTTCATAAACCATGCCTTTGATACACTGGGTTTAGAAAAATTAAATTGCCAAGTTTTGGAAAGCAATGCTGCTGTTATTAAGTTACACCATAAATATTATTTTCAAGATGAGGGGTTCTTACGTGAGCACGCTCGTCGCAAGGAGCAAAAGCTAGGGGCCGTCTGTCTTGGACTTACCAAACATGATTGGATTGCTAGAAAAGATCAATTTGAGATTGATCATGAGGCCTTAATCAACCGCTTCGAAGTCAGAATTGAAAATGCACCCACTATTAGCAATCAGCTAGTACGACAAGTCGAAGAGGTTAGGGAGTCCTACAACATCAGTCTAAGTATTTTATTAAGACTTTTATTGGAGAGTCAATCTCAAAGCAAGATAACTTTAGATGAATTCATGAGGGTGCAACAAAAGGCGCTTGATCTTGAAAAAGAGCTGCTCGCTTTAGTTTCTCCAATAAGTGAGCATTGATAGTTTTTATTTGCTGTGGCGTATATAAGGTAGTTTATAGACTTAGGGGCTTGAGCATGAAAACGATCAAAATTAGTGGCTTATTTTTCAAATTTTTTATCTTTTGGCTTGCTTCGCTAGTTTCTGCACTAGTTTTTGCCCAATGGGGTCCGGGCCCATACCCGATTCATCGATTTCATGAACGGCACTATGAAGTGTGGCGAGGTGGAAGCTGGTTTCACGGTAACTATGGTGGGCGATTAGGTTGGTATTGGGTAGTAGGGGGCGTCTACTACTTTTATCCAAGGCCGATTTATCCTTATCCAGATCCATACATGCCCGGGGTTCTAGTTACTCCCAATTCAGGCCCTATGGCCCCGCCACCACCAAGTCAGCCCCCAACGCCAATGCTTCCAGGACAAAATTTGCCATCGGTTTGGTATTTTTGTGAATCATCCAAGGGCTACTATCCATATGTATCCGAGTGTCCTTCTGGTTGGAAAACCGTACCTGCTTCACCCCCTCAGTTAAATAACTGATTGCTTGCTTAGGTATAAATCTTGCATAACTAATGATGAATAGATAAACGCTGGTCAATGCGGCATTTTTTGCCGTATTAACAGCTATTTTTTAGAAAATAATGCATTTTTTACCCCCCCCATTCACTTGGGTAATTGATTAAAGCGAGGTCATCATGTCTTCATCGTCAATTGGTTCGGCAAGTCAAGCAAATAGCCTAGCTGCCCTATTTCAATTAAATTCGATCAATGGAATTCCAAATGGGATTAGTAATAACTTGCCATCTGCAAATTCTGCATCTTCAACAACCCCTTCAGGTAAAGGCGGTTTAATAGAGTCTCTGTTGCAATCTTTGTCCCAGATGATTGCTAGTTCTAGCTCCTCAAACTCAGCAAGCTCCTCAAGCGCTACCAATAGTTCCAGCGCGACCACTCCAGCTAATGGCCAGTCTGCTATCGATAGCTTTGCGCAGACTTTATTTGCTGCCATTCAATCGCAAATGGCTCAAAACTCTAATGGAGCTTCTACTTCAAACTCTGGCGTAAATGCTTTAACCGGAGCAAGCACTCAAACTGCTGGGGTAGGCGGTCATCATCACCATCATCATGGCGGCGGCATGGGTAAAATGGAATCCAGTTTGCAAAGTTTAATTAGTGCATTAGATTCTTCTAGCTCCTCTAGCTCGTCCACTAGTAATAGCTCATCCTCAGACTCATCTAATAATCCGCTTTCAGCCCTTGAGCAGAGCGCCTCAAACTTGTTTTCTGCGCTAGGAATTAATACCAATAACAGCAATGCCACCCTTGCTTCAATGTTGCAGTCAATGCAAAAATCGATGGTTGGCGCAAGTGTTTCTGGCAATATAGTGAATAAGGTCGCGTAGTTTTAGAACTCAAATCCGGCTTAGCTTAAGTAAAAATACCAACCTTGCAGTTGGTATTTTTTTTGAGCATTACTTTATGCAACGCTTGTCTATTATTGAGAAATTGAAAGAAAATCAATATGCCCAATTTAGGGTTACACGATTTTTATAGAAATATATGACAAATTAACGTAAAGAGACGTTGTTGGATTGATTTCTGTTGACCGTGAAAATATTCCCATTACACTCAATGCATTCTATCGTTAACCCAAAGCAAAAATGAAGATGAACGTTCCTAGGGTGAAAGTGGCGAATCTCTTAAGGACCATCAAAAATTGGTCAGATTTTTTAATTGCTCGCATTCCGTTGATTCGTAATATTCAAGCGACTTGGTTGCGAAGAGCGACTGTAATCACAATCATCCCTCTAGTTTTGTATATCGCTTTAAAAGTTGCTCAGGCTATGTTTGGCTTGAATTCGCCAGAATTTCGAACAGCTGCAATCGAAGAGGGTCCTATTGTTGCTACTATCAGCGCTAGTGGTACGTTAAATCCAGTGAAATCAGTTACTGTTGGCACCCAGGTAACAGGGATGATTAAAGAATTAGATGTGGACTTTAATTCTCCCGTGAAGCAGGGACAGGTAATTGCTAGGGTGGATCCCAGAGAATATCAAGCGCGCTACGATCAAGCTCTCGCTAACTACGAATTAGCAAAGCGTAACCACGAATACAACCTCAAATTAGTAGACAAAGGATTTATTTCTAAGTCAGCCGTCGTGCAAACTGAAGGTGCATATAAGGCTGCATTAGGCGCTTTGAACTTAGCTAAAAAATCTTTAGACGATACCGTGATCCATGCACCAGTTGATGGGGTGGTGGTTAAGCGTAGCGTAGAGGTGGGTCAAACGGTAGCGGCAAGTTTGCAGGCTCCTGAATTATTCGTCATTGCACAGAATCTAGCTGAAATGCAGGTTGAGGCATCCATTGATGAATCTGATGTTGGTCGCTTATCGGAAGGAATGGATGCTAGTTTTACGGTGGATTCATTCCCAGGTAGGGTTTTTCAGTCTAAGGTCTTACAAATTCGTAAAGCGCCTATCACTATTCAAAACGTTGTTACTTATACGGTAATAATTTCTGCAGATAATCCGGATTTAAAATTATTGCCTGGCATGACTGCTAATGTGCGCATCATTTTTGATAAGCGAGAAAAGGTGCTTAAGGTTCCAAATGTTGCATTGCGGTTTAGGATGCCGAGCGCTGATGATTCTCCAATTGCCAAGCCTTCTCTACCTGGAAATACTGGCGTCAGTCCGCGCACTTCAAGAGGTGGGGCTGGGGGTTGGGGGTCTACTGGGATACGGAAGGTGTGGTTGCTGGATACAGGTGGTCTGCAGGATAAGCCAATAGAGCTAAAAATTCGAACTGGAATGACCGATGGTAGCTTTACAGAGCTTTTACCAGATGTAGACTCTAAATTTCCTCTTAAAGTAGGTGATTTAGTTATTACTGGTATTCAATCTTCAGGCTCTAAAGACGGGCCTCCTAAGCGTCAAAATGGACCCAGAATGTTTTAGATAATTTCGTGCTTATACATACTGAAAATCTTTCAAAAATATATGGCGTAGGAGATCAAGTTGTCCACGCGTTAGATTCCGTTTCTATTGATATTGATTCTGGTGATTTTGTCGCTATTGTCGGTGCATCTGGCTCAGGAAAATCTACCTTCATGAACATGATTGGTTGTTTAGATCAGCCTTCTAGTGGCAGGTATTTTCTAGCGGGCGAAGATGTGGCATCTCTTGATCCAGATTCCCTAGCGGATATTCGGAATCGGCGGATCGGGTTTGTATTTCAACAATTCAATTTATTGAATCGTACATCCGCTATTGAAAATACCGCACTCCCACTTCTATATGCTCGCTCAGGCCCTTTGGCTGGGCTTAGTAAAGAGGAGCGTTTAGAACATGCAAAAAAGCGTTTAGAGCAAGTTGGCCTTGGAGATCGGCTTGATAATATGCCAAATCAACTTTCAGGTGGGCAGCAACAAAGAGTAGCAATTGCGCGTGCATTAGTAAATGACCCCGATTTAATTTTGGCTGATGAGCCAACTGGCGCACTAGATTCCAAAACTACTGCGGAAGTAATGGACTTATTTACAGAGTTGAATAATCAGGGAATGACGGTGATCGTAGTTACCCATGAGCCGGATGTGGCAGCTTATGCAAAACGCACTGTTACCTTTAAAGATGGCAAGGTTATAAGTATCAAAATAAATCACGCTTAATATGAAGATTGAAATTGCAACAAACTTGGCCATAGCCTTTCAAGCACTGAAAGTCAATAAGCTACGTTCGTCTCTAACAATGCTGGGGATCATTATTGGTGTAGCTGCAGTCATTACGATGATTGCTGTTGGTGGTGGTGCGCAGGCTCGCGTGAAAGCTCAAATCTCTAGTCTCGGCTCTAATTTAATGATCATTATTCCAGGATCATTATTGCAATCTGGGGTACGTCTTGGGACTGGAAATGCGCAAACTCTGACTGAAGATGATGCAAATGCAATTTTGAGAGAAATTCCTGAGGTTGCCTATGCTGCCCCAATTAGCAGGGGTGGTGGTCAAATCATTTCTAGTAGCAATAATTGGGGAACAACTATTTATGGAGTCAATCCTGATTTTTTTGAGGCCAGAGAGTGGCCACTCGCTAGTGGTCGAATGTTTGAATATGCCGAAATTGCAGGAGCAGGGAAGGTTGTGATTCTTGGCCAAACTGTTGCTAATCAGTTATTTGGCAGCGAAGATCCAATTGATCAGCAAGTCAGAATTAAAGGCGTCCCATTTACTGTGATTGGGATTACAGAAAAAAAAGGGCAAAGTATGCAAGGACAAGACCAAGATGATGGCGTCTTTGTTCCTCTATCAACCGGTAGACGCAGAATTTTTGGTGAGGCAATGGGAAGAATTGCGAGAGTTGGAAGTGTTGCTGTGAAGGTTCAAGATGGCAATGATATGAAAATAACGGAGCAAAAAATTGCTGAGCTATTGAGACAACGTCATCGAACCCAAATAGGTGCGGAGGATGATTTTACGATTAGGAATCTTACAGAAATACTGGAGGCTCAAGAGGCGGCTAGCAAAGTGATGTCAGCATTGTTGGCTGCAGTAGCTTCTGTCAGTCTTTTGGTTGGAGGTATAGGAATCATGAATATCATGCTGGTATCCGTAACAGAGCGCACCAGGGAAATTGGGTTGAGAATGGCAATTGGTGCAAAGGGCAGAGATATTTTGGAGCAATTTTTAGTGGAGGCAATGACCTTAGCTACCCTTGGAGGGTTGATTGGCATACTGCTTGGTTTTTTGGCGTCCGAACTGATTGCGATATTGGCAGGATGGGCTATACAGTTATCCCTGGTCTCTATCATTTTGGCAGTAGGATTCTCGGCGGCAATTGGTATTTTCTTTGGATTCTATCCGGCAAAAAAAGCGGCGATGATGCAGCCAATTCAAGCATTGCGTTATGAATAGCTATATTGGCTTTAATGTCTCAACTAGACTTTGGTAGTCAATTCATACAGACATTTCTCTGGGAAACGCTGACCCTCTAATGAATACTTTGGAGCAACGAAGTGCTACACGGTTGTTCCAAAATTCCTTTGGTTTTCAAAACCAAAGAGTGAGTAAGCGGCTCTTCTAACTTCATTAAATCCACTACACAAAACGCTACGCACCGATATTTAGGAGACGTAAGCCCTTGAAATCTTAACGGTTTTCTTTGGATATCTGCTCTCATAATCCTTTGGTCCCAGGTTCAAGTCCTGGTGGGCCCACCAGAAAAGCAAACCCTCATCAGAAATGGTGGGGGTTTTGTCTTTTGAAAGTTAATCCTCTAAATCCTCGCTGCTGTCATCAACTCTGTATTCCACTTTAATTTTCTTGAGCACCGGATGCAAAAGCGCATTATTGTCTTTCGCAGTCGGGTCAGTTAAATAGCAATACCCATAAAAGAGGATAGGCTCTTTTTCAACAAGCTCACGATCTTCAGTAGTGAAGGTAGTCATTTATGCTCTCCCTAAATAAATGACAAGTGGTTACCTATGGGCTGTTAGAGCAAGCTGAGGTGACCGGAAAGGAGCAGAATTGCCCTTCATCTCCCATAAGTAAATCTGATTGTTAGGGATGAAATATGACATATCTATCTTTATTAAAATATTTTTTAGTAATTTTAAATCGTGAAATTGTCACATATGAGAGTGATTTGTAGGCGTCCAATGTGACAAGAATTTTTAAGAATTCATATAAATGTCATATGAAAGGTAGAGCATCTTATTCAAATTCGTTGCCAAATTGATGGAGAGAATAAATGCTAGATCAAAATCTAAATGAGCAGATTATTAACTTAAGAAGAATGGCTGTCGAGTATTTTCAAAAAGCGGCATGGAATCAGTTGTTAGCCTTAGACAACTATCAGAAGAATAATTTTTTAGCTGCCGAGCGTTTTGCGCAACTCTCTTTTGATGATCAAATGAATGGGGTAGAGTGTGCTGAGTTAGCTGATGCCGAGTCACTTCAATTGCTTGATCTCAATATTGAGGAAGAGTATTGAGTATTACTGATTTCTTATTCTGTCTAGAAATTCTATTGTGAAAAGAACATTTCTATGCTGCTTACTGATAGGTAGTCAATCTTGTTTTGCTCTCACTGAGCTGACCGCCTATGATATGCAGGTCTTAATAGAAAAAATAGGGTCTAGTTTTAGGATTCAGACTAGCTTTATAGCGCCAGTTAGTCAGTGCGAGGCTTATGCCTTTTTGACGGACTATGAAGACATAAAAGCAACCCCAGGCCTTGTTGAGTCTAAGGTGCGCAAAAGAAATGGCAATAGGGTGACAGTAGAGAGGCTTATTGAGGAGCAAGTTTTATTATTCCCTATTCAACTACGATCTGAGGTGGAGTATACGGAGCTGCCAAATCAAGGACTCAATTTTATTCAGACTAAAGGCGATCACAAGGCTTATTCTGGGACATGGCGACTTCAAGCCAATGAAAAGGGTGTGTTGGTACGTTATGCAAGCTCAATCACGCCTGATTCTGTAATTCCCGCTGGAATCATAGAGTATTTCATTAGAAATAATATTCGCAAGAGTTTCGAAAAAATAGCTGAGGAGATGGAGCGTAGCCGCGAGACTCTGAGTTTGGCTTGTAGATAGCTTATCGCTCTAGCGAGTATTCAAATAAGGCCTCGCCCATACGAATATAGTCTCCAAGATTGAGACTTGGTAGTAAGCGATAATTTTTGGGAGAAAAAACAATAATCGTTGAGCCGTGTTGAAACCAGCCTAATTCCTCACCGCGAGTGACGGTGGCATCGCAGTCAATTTCATTGGGGCCTTTGTACTTTAGATGAAAAAGTAGATTAATACAGTGCATGCGAATGCTGGCAACAAGAATCGCTGCTACAGGCACCAGAGTTAAAGTTGTATGTTCGCTTCCCTTATCTACACGATCTATCTCACACTCAATCACGGCTCTTTCATTCTTACAAAAGAGTCGTTCAACACGCTTAAGTGCAATCGGGTTTACATTCCAGGTATCACCAGAAATATAAGTAATTTTTTTGATTCGCATTGCCGTTGGGGCATGAAATCGGTGATACATACTTGAAGTGAGGCGTAAGGTTGCATATTCGCATCCCTCATAACTCTTTGCTAGGCTTTTATTGGGTATCAGGTCTTCTAACGCGTAAGGAAAGCCTTTGGCTTGAAAAATTTCACCATTGCTAACCCTTCCGAATGCTCCAATCAGAGCATCGCAAGGGCTTACTAGATTATTAAAGTCTTGATTGATTGGTCTTGCATTGGGCTTAAGTTCACGTGTGAAGCAGGCATGCATGCTTTTAAAGTGCTGATTCTTTGCCTCGGATAAATCAAGTGCAGAAAAGAATTTCCATACCTGGATGGAGGTATAAGCAATCACTGGGTTTTCAATTTGACTAAACCAGCCAATAAAGCGAGTAAGCGCATTACGCGGAATGCGATTAGTTAGCAGAAAATTCAGATCTTCCTGGGATAGTATGTTTTGTATAGCTTTTTTCATTGACATAATTTTGTCAAACAAATGAAGTAAAAGTGTCAAGAAAGAACAATTGGAGTATTTATGAATAGTTGGATCGTACCAAGTATATTCGGAGCAGGCTTTGGAGTGTGGATTGTTCAAAAAGTCTATACAAGATTACAGCTATCAAAGGCAAAGCATCCCTCTTTGGCAGGGCACTCACGCATGGCAAAAAGGGTAGCTCGTTTAATACCCTTTTACTCCTTTGATAAACAATCCTTTTTTAAGGTTGATGGTGCGCCAGATAATATCGCCTCCTTAAGAGAGGCTGGTTTTATGCGCCTGTCGCACATCTACCGGGAGCGCTTTGCAAAATCGGTTGCCTTAACAAATCAAGCGGCCCAAAACATATCAGATCTGCAATTTACAGGTAGGTATCGAGTACCCTTTCAATTTAGCCCTTTTGTCAGCGAGCATCTGAAATCCGGTAGCTTCATGCAGTCGTCATCTGGAGTGACCTTGACTGACTTAGATGGCAATCTCTTTTATGACTTAACTGGGTCATATGGAGTCAATGTTCTCGGATATGACTTTTATAAAAAGGCCATTGAAGAAGGGGCTAAACGTGTATCTGAATTGGGACCTGTTTTGGGGTTCTACAACCCCATTGTTGAGGATAATGTAAAGCGCTTGACGGCCATTTCGGGCTTAGATGAAATATCTTTTCATATGTCTGGTACAGAGGCTGTCATGCAGGCGGTACGTTTAGCTCGTTACCATACAAAGCGTAGCCATGTAGTGCGATTTAATGGCGCCTATCACGGTTGGTGGGAAGATGTGCAGCCTGGGATAGGTAACCCACTTCCTCCTCGGGAAACTTACACACTGAAGGAGATGGATCAAGATACCTTGAGAGTACTACGCAATCGAAAAAATATCGCCTGCGTATTAGTCAATCCACTGCAGGCTATGCACCCCAATAAAGGAGCGCCTGGTGATTCATCTCTATTAGACAGCTCGCGTACTGCACATTATGATCGTGCTGCCTATACCAAATGGCTCCAGGAGCTAAGGGAAGTATGTACAAAGAATGGAATTGTTCTCATTTTTGATGAGGTATTCGTAGGGTTTCGTTTGGCTCAGGGCGGTGCTCAAGAATACTTTGGCGTAAGGGCTGATATGGTGACTTACGGCAAAACCTTGGGCGGCGGATTGCCAATTGGCGTAGTGTGCGGACGTAGCGACTTAATGAAGCGGTTTAAGCAAGAAAAACCGGCCGATATCTGTTTTGCAAGGGGGACGTTTAATTCGCACCCCTATGTAATGGGAGCGATGCAAGTATTTTTAGAGCAACTTGAAACACCAGCCATCAAAAAAATGTATGAAGATTTAGATGGAGTTTGGAACCGGCGTGCCAATCACTTCAATGAAAGATTGATTTCATTAAACTTGCCAGTCAGGGTCGCAAACATGTCTAGTATTTGGACCGTCTATTTCACTGAGCCGAGTCGCTATAACTGGATGTTTCAGTACTACTTAAAGGAACAAGGCCTGGCACTAAGCTGGATTGGAACAGGAAGATTTATTTTCAGCCTGAACTATAGTGATGCAGATATGCTGGCCGTTTTGGAGCGCTTTATTGCTGCGGCCCAATCCATGAAGCAGGATGCTTGGTGGTGGAGTGGGAATGGGCTAAGCAATAAAGCAATTAAGCGTCAAATAGTCAAAGAAATGCTATTTAGAAAAAATAGAACCCAGCAGCCTTACATTAGGATTTGATTGGGCCCAGGTTTTCTTCGCTGAGTTCAAGATGATCCATGGGATCAATGAGTTGACCGCGTAATAAATACAGAGGTGCAGTCGCATAAATTTTTGCATCATGGAATGGGTCCGTGATAATTTTGGTCATCCAAGCAAAAGCGGCCTCAACGTCATGAATGAAGAAAAGGTGAAAAGTGCGGAAAAGCACACCACCAACACCAAGCCAGAGCCATAGGAGACCAGTTTGTCGAATAAAACCCTCGGTGTTCGTGAAGGTATTTAGGGCAATAAATTTTTGCAAGAATACGGGATTCAAGTACACCAACACCGGAATTGCGGCCCAAATAGATAAAAGAACAACCTTTCTATTGAGGTTGTAGCCTACTTTAATTTCTTCTTTGTACTCATGAGTAGCTTTATTAACCTCGTCATATCCTTTTGGCTCAAAAAAGAAATGGCCACTTTGACGAGTTGTCATAGCAACTAACCATGCGAGCAATGAGGCAGCGATGGGATCAGTAAACAGTAAGCAGTAAGCTGTCAAGAAACTCAGAGCACTAACTAAGTGTAGCGATTGATTGATGCGGCTATGGTGGTAATAGCGATGATCATCCCAGCGCTGTTTTTTTAGGGTTTCAAAAAATTGAATCAATTTTGGATCCTCTGAAGATTAAGTACAACATTACAAAAATATGAATGTCACCATATTTACAATTTAATTGTGACAATTTGGAGACATATAAAAAATTTAGCCTGTCATAAAACTGTTATTTTCTTAGAGAATACTCAGCATCAATGACTTCAAATGCCATGGGAATAGACAGCAATCTAAAGCTTAATGCTTCAGTTAAGGTTGCTATTGTTACGGAAACATATCCTCCAGAGGTTAATGGGGTAGCTAGCACAATCGCTCGCTTCATTCAGGGTTTGGCAGAGATGGGGCATGACATCACGCTCATCCGGCCTCGTCAGGGATTAAAAGATAAGCCCAAAAATGAATCTCATTTCAAAGAAATACTGACATTGGGGGTGCCCATACCAGGTTACAGCTCCCTAAGAATGGGTCTTCCCGAAAAAAATATGCTGTTAAAGCAATGGACTTCTGATAGACCTAGTCTTGTCCATATTGTTACCGAAGGCCCTCTTGGTTGGTCGGCTCTCGAGGCAGCTAAAAAATTAAATATTCCTATTTGTTCTGATTTCCGAACTAACTTTGATGCTTATTCAGCCCATTATGGAATTAGCTTCCTAAAGAATCCTATCCAAAGGTATCTGCGTTATTTTCATAACAACAGCAACTTCACCATGGTGCCCACTCAGGAGCTTAAGAATCAGCTACTCAGTAACGGCTTTGAGAGACTCAAAGTGCTTGCTAGAGGAGTAGATACTGAGTTATTTAATCCATCTAAGCGTAGTCAAGACTTACGAAATTATTGGGGAGTGAAAGATCATGAAAAGGTGGTCTTGTGTGTCGGCAGACTTGCTTCTGAGAAAAATCTTCAAGTCACTGTAGAAACATTTAAGGCAATGTTACAAGTTAATCCAAATCTAAAAATGGTTTGGGTTGGTGATGGCCCTGAAAAAGAGTCTTTAAGGCTAAGCTGTCCTAACAGTATCTTTGCTGGAGTACAGAGAGGCGAGGCACTTGCGAGCCACTATGCTAGCGGCGATATCTTTTTATTTTCGAGTCTGAGTGAAACATTTGGGAATGTAACAATCGAAGCGATGGCTAGTGGATTAGCTGTTTTGGCATATGACTATGCAGCAGCTCGACAATTTATAGATCATGGTAGCAATGGATTTTTAGCTAGTCCAAATGAGGTCAACTCCTTCATTTCAGCCGGCCTTGCGCTAATAAAAGACGATATTGATATAGAAAGTTTGAGAGCTCGTGCAAGGCAAACAACTCTTGAAATTTCATGGGGCCAAGTGACTCAAAAATTGGTAAATAATTATCACGATTTAATACTCAATTCCCATTCAAAAGATAAGCTAGCTTCGTCGTCTGTTTTGCGAGAAATTTTTATTAAGCAATGAATCGTATTTTCTATACGATAGCATTCTCACAATTTTTATCATCACTGGCTGATAACGCGCTACTGATAGTATCCATTGCTCTTTTGGTTTCAATGCAAGAGCCTGATTGGGTATCCCCTTCACTTAAAATTTTTTTTGTACTTCCCTATGTTCTTTTTGCCCCATTTGTAGGCGCATTTGCAGATTCCAGGCCTAAAGGCCGGGTGATGTTGATTGCTAATCTGCTCAAAGCTAGTGGTTGTGGTCTGATGCTTTTTGGTATGCATCCCTTATTAGGATATGGCATCGTGGGGATAGGTGCCGCCTTATATGCCCCTGCAAAATATGGAATTCTGACTGAGCTACTACCCTCCGATAAGTTGGTAGCAGCCAATGGTTGGATGGAGGGGCTCATTATTGGTTCAATTATTTTTGGAACTCTATTAGGAGGATTTCTGATTAGTGATTTTCTCCATGATTATTTCCAACTAGTTAACCTAGATTTCATGAAGGGTAATATTTCAAGCTCTGCAGTAATAGCCATCTATTTGATTTCAGCTATTTATACTGCGGCTGCTTTACTTAATGTGCCTCTATTGAAAGTAGGATCTTCCTATCAACAGTTGAACCTACATTGTGGTAATTTGGTGCGGGATTTTTTCACTTGTTTTGTGAGCTTATGGCAAGATCGGTTAGGTAAGCTTTCCTTAACTGTGACTACATTATTCTGGGGTGCTGGAGCAACCCTACAGTTCCTGATGTTGAAATGGGCTGAATATGCCTTACACATGAATCTTTCTGAGAGTGCTGCTTTGCAAGCTGTTTCTGCAATAGGTGTGGCGGCAGGGGCTGTTTATGCAGCATATAAAGTCTCTTTGAAGCATTCCGCTAATGTATTGCCATACGGGGCACTGATGGGCTTAGTAGTCTGTTTAATGGGAATGTATAACGATGAACTTTTACCGCCCATTATTCTCTTTCAAATGCATTCAATCCAATTAACTCTAAACGATTTACCTGCCTACTTTTTATTGATGCTATTAGGCTGGCTATCAGGTTATTTTGTAGTGCCAATGAATGCATTATTGCAACATCGGGGTTATTCGCTGATGGCAACCGGCCAATCCATCGCTATTCAGGGTTTTAGTGAGAACTTAGCAGTGTTGTTTATGCTTTTCATCTATTCTGTTCTCTTGTGGATAAACATCAGTTTGCCACTCATCATTATTGGCTTTGGTGCTACAGTCTTTTTAGCTATGGCACTGATCATGCATCAGTATTTCGGGTCTAAAAATAGTGCTCTTAATGCGATTTCCTAATAAATTAACCCCTTTACTTGTAACGACCTTGCTTTTAATAAGCAAGTCGGGATTTGCACAGGAGGTGCAGTTCGGCGTGAGACCGTACTATCTAATAGATGCTATGACAGATGGACCTTTGAAAAGTAAGCTAAGAAGCTGTGCTGGACAGGTTCCCCGTCGGTCTTTATTTTCAATAGCCCATCGTGGTGCTCCTTTGGAGTTTCCAGAGCATACAGTGCAGTCAAATAAAGCTGCCGCATTGATGGGGGCTGGTATTTTTGAATGTGATGTTACTTTTACTAAAGATAAGCAGTTGGTATGCCGTCACGCACAAAATGATTTACAGGGAACTACGAATATCTTGTTAACCAATTTACAAGACAAGTGTGCAAAGCCATTTACTCCGGCGAATGGCTCTGAGCCTGCGGTAGCAGAGTGTCGTACAACTGATATCACCCTAGTCGAATTTAAATCTCTGCGTGGAAAAATGGATGGGTTTAATAAAAATGCCAAGAATATTCAGTCCTACATAGCAGGTACCCCCGCCTGGAGGACTGATTTGTATTCTGAGGCTGGGGGTACTTTATTAACGCATCAGGAATCTATTGCACTTTTTAAAAAATTTGGCGGTAAATTTACTCCTGAGCTTAAAGAGGCGGTGGTGCCCATGCCTTATTTAGGTTTTACACAAGAGCAATATGCACAAGCGCTAATTAATGATTACAAGAATGCTGGTATTTCTCCTAAAGATGTTTTTCCACAGTCATTTAATTTGAATGATGTGATTTACTGGATTCAGAACGAACCAGAGTTTGGAAAGCAGGCGATTTATTTGGATGGTAGATATGAGCAGAAAGGATTTAATACTGCTAATCCTGATATGTTGAAGCCAACCATGCAAGAGCTTTATGCAAAAGGGGTACGTTACATCGCTCCCCCGATATGGGTTTTGTTGACAACTGGCAGCAATGGAGAAATTATTCCGTCGGCTTATGCTAAAGCAGCAAAAGATGCAGGTTTAAATATCATTACATGGTCTCTGGAGCGCGATGGGCCAATGAATAAAGGCGGAGCTTGGTATCACCAATCGATAAGATCAGCAATAAACTCCGACGGCCAAATTTATGAGGTTTTAGATGTACTGGCTAGGCAGGTTGGTGTCAAGGGAGTATTTTCAGACTGGCCTGCAACCGTTACTTACTACGCTAACTGTATGGGGCTTGAGTAAATGCAGGATTAATCGCCTATTGAAATAGTAGATTTTTAAATTACTTAAATCCGCGACACCAAAGCTTATACATAGATAAAAAGACGCTGTAAATTCTTAAAACTTGGTAGTTTTAATTAAATTCTGATGTGAGGATAAGTGAACCATCTTTAATTATGGTTGACAACACTCCGGTCTACATAGGGCTTAAATTTGGATGTTTTATTCTTTAAAAGGACGCTTGTGGGGATTGAAGCATGAAGAGCCAATTTCGCTTAGCCATAGTCATTTGCTCTTTGAAGTAGGTGCCCCAATTAGGTGGCTCAAGGTGCAAGTTTGCTTCTGAGTCGCCCATCATGTTGATTGGTAGTAGACCGTGCTTTTCGCATAGCCTCTTGATGGGGCGATTCCAGCTAATGCAATGCATGAACAAGTCTTTGTAGTAGCGATTGCGCGCCCAAGTAATAGCTTCATCCATCATGGCGCTGGCGACGCCTTGCTTGCGATATTTCGGGCTCACAATTAAGCCAAATTCTACTTTTGTCTCCCGCGAAGCAATATGAATGGTACCTACCCACTTACCATCAATCTTTGCCACTAAAAAATGATGATTTTTAGGGTCACTCGCAAACTGTTTTACAAGGGCATCAATTGATTTTTTGCCCATCGAATGACCAAAATAGTTATGGAGAGTTTGTGGATCTTGGAGTTTTAACCAAGATCCATATTTCACAAACTGATCTCGCAAAAGAAATTCAGTCGTTAGCATTTGATCACTCAATGTGAGTATGCGTGTTGTAGTACTTCGCTTGTTCTGTTCTAGCCTCTACCCATGCGTCCCAAAGGTCTTGGAATATCTGCTCTATTTTTTTCATGAGTTATAGCCCCCTAGAGGTGGTGTAGTGATACAGATAGTCTCGGGTCAATTCTTCAACTTGCTGATGACTATTGGGGTTGCGGCTATTGATGAATTGCTCTAAATCATGGCTTTTGGGCTGGTTTCCAAAAACTTGATTAAAGAGGCTCAATAATTGTGTCATTTAAGGCTCCTTATCTAGATTGTATTAGGGTTAATACTTATGTAGATTACCACTCTTTTAAGTATGTTGCATGACAGCAAAATAATTATTTCTCACTCGAACCCATCAGAATGACTTAAAAATGCAGTATTTCCCTCTAAATTCTATTGGGGATCTTAAATGCACCAATTTAGAGTGCATTTGAACTATGACAAGATAAATTTACTAGATAGAATGTAAATCTCAGCCGATTTCAATCAGAGAGGACATGAGTATGGGCGCATTGCAAGAGACTGTTGAGAAATTAAGAAAGACTGGCACCATTGATTTGGCGGACTTCAAATCACTGCGGGTTGATGAGCTAGAAATGCTCTCAGAAGAAATTCAGTACTGGTGTCTTTATGGCAACGGTAAACCCGAGAAGCTGGGCAAGAAGCATAAAAATCACTAAGACCTAATCCTCTAAATCCTCGCTGCTGTCATCTAATCGATATTCCACTTTTATTTTCTTTAGTACAGGGTGCAAAAGCGGGCTTGAATCCTTTGATGATGGATCAGTCAAATAGCAGTAGCCATAGAAAGGAATGGGCTCTTTTTCGGCCAACTCGCGATCTTCAGTAGTAAAGGTAGTCATAGTGCTCTCCCTAGATTAATCAGATGTGGTTACCTATGGGCTGTTAGAGCAAGCTGAGGGGGCTAATAAGGAGCAGAATTGCTCTTCATCTCCCATAAGTAGCTTTCATTCTCAATTGATAAATGTGACAAATCTATCGCAAACTGAAATATTTACCGGTACATTTTATGAGGTGAAATTGTCATAATTGAGCTTGATAAAAGCGCCTCAAATATGACAAAAAGGAACAAACATTCACATAAATGTCATAAGAAAAGTAGAGCATCACAGTCAAGTTCAATGATTCATTGAAGGAGATGTAAATGCTAGATCAAAATTCAAGTGACAAGATTATTCAATTACGAAGAATGTCTGCCGAGTACTATCAAAAGGCGGCATGGAATCAATTATTAGCGCTAGATAACTATAGAGAAAAAAACTTTGAAGCGGCAGATCGTTTTGCGCAGTTATCCTTTGAAGATCAAATGAGCGGGTTAGAGTGCGCTGAGTTGGCTGATGCTGAATCATCCCTATATCTTGAGCTGGAGGAATAAAGTTGACTGTTCGCGTTAAGGGCTTTTGGTCTAAATCAATTATTGTAATCACAGCTTGCATATATGTTCAGACGCAAGCAATAGCCCTTAATGTTGCTAGGAGTGATATTTTGTTACATATCGTTTCTCAGTGTGTAGATCCCTCTAAAGAGAATTACTGTAGTAACTGCATGCTTCCTAGGCGTGATAGTAGTTGTGGTGTTTTTGAATGCGAGAAAACAAATGAAGTATGGGCACTCAATTCAAAATATGCCACTATAAGAGATATCAAAATGTGCGGATGCCCTACTGATTTTGTTCATGGGCTTGCTATGCCGCGAGAAGTTGTTACTGGTGTAGAGGATTTAAACCGACAAGAGGATATTTGGCAATTTGCTTGGGATACGGCTATTGAACGAATTGAATCCGAATCAGTCGCATTAGCTGTAAACCCTAAATCACAGCGAACTCAAAATCAACTTCACATTCATTTGGTAAGGCTGGATAAAAATGCGAGAGCCAACTTTTTGCAACACTCACCCCTCTATGTCAATAATCTGGAGCAGGTATGGGCGTTGGCAGAAAAAGATGCAAATGCTAAAGGAATCAATGACTATGGTGTATTAGTGGCCCAGCAATCGCCTGGCAAATATCTAATCATCACTACACCAACTAGTCCTGAAGCGGCATTTACTCAATGGACTTGTAATTAGTAGGATGGATATGCAATTCTTAAAAAATAAGCCACTTAAAGAATTAAAAATATTAAAAGAGGCCTTAGTTCGGGCAAGGCAAGAAAAAGGACTTACGCATGATGGTTTAGCTAAAGCCGTTTGTCTTAACAAATGGCAGATTAAAGAAATGGAAGAAAGTGATTCATATCTCTATTTCTATTCAATGCAGATTAAGATTCATGCCGCAAGAAGGATTGGGAATTATTTAGGGCTAATAGAATCTGACTACTTAAAGAATTTAGATGATTGCGTATAAGTGTCATATGGACCTGTTAAATTGATGAATTATCTATAACCGGAATAAAAGTAATGAATAAATCAGAATTAATTGAAATAATTGCTACTGATGCCGATATTACAAAAGCATCAGCAGATCGTGCACTAAGTTCAACAATTGAACATATTATCAAGTCCGTTACTAAAGGCGATGATGTTCAGTTAATTGGTTTTGGAACATTTAAGTCGGGCAAGCGTTCAGCTCGGATAGGACGCAATCCTCAGACAGGTGCTGAGATTAAGATTCCAGCCGCTAAGACAGTTAAGTTCACAGCCGGCAAAGCATTTAAAGATGCCGTTAATAAGCGCAAATAAAAGCGAATAATTTTCAATGGGGTGGTAAATGAATGTATATGAGTCAGATATCTTAGGCCCTGATTCAATTCCACCCCGGGGCACCAAAAACCACAATAGCCCACTTGTTGGGCTATTTTCTTTTGTAGTTTGGCAGAGTGAGAGGCCATAAATCTCGCATATCTCCATCAAGAGGCGTCCTCTAAAAGGACAAATTAAATTGCTAGAAATGCGCTATTTGTTCAATTGGCGATTGGTTGTAGATTGCTCAGCAATGTTGATGCCACCTGAAACAAAAGGTTTAACTCCGAGCGCAACATGAAGCTCATGAGGATAAATTACCTTACCATTCGTAATTACAGTAGAGATTTTTCTAATATCTTCAATATTGGTAGTTGGGTCGCCATCAACAATGATTAAATCAGCAAGTTTATTAACTTCAATAGAGCCTCTATCATGAAGTGTTTTGCTAACCTTGGCGCCATTCCAAGTTGCAATTTGAAGGGCATCTGAAGGGGAAATCCCAGCCTTGACGTAAAGTTCTAATTCGCTATGCAATCCAAATCCTGCCAAGGTGTCAGTACCTGCAACAATAGATACACCGTTTTTATGAAGTAAACCCACAAACTCAATCATTTTGTTATAAGAGTTCTTGTATCTATTTGCAGTTGTGATATCTGGAATATTCATGGTTCCAGTTTTAAAACTACGCTGGAGATCTGGCGGCAAATGTTCTGAAATGCTGGCGAAAGGGTCTGCCATTTCGCCATCTTGTTGCTTGATAAAATCAAAGGCTGATAAGGTTGGATCAATAGTGATTTCTCTATCTTTGAGTAGTTTAATAAACGCTTTTACTTTCTGAGAATTAAAGTCTATTGAGCCAGTTTGCTCAGCTGGTAAATAAAATCTTTCTAATGTTCTTGTATCGGTCAGATTGTCACTTAAAAAATTGAGCACGACTTGATTAATGTGATTTAGTTCATTAAATCCAGACTCAATCGCTTCATCAGCTTTCATAAACCCAGGAACGTGGCCGCCAACTGTCATATCCTTTTCATGGGCGTAGACACTGGTTTCTTTGACTAATTGATTGGGGAAAGAGCTATAGATTTTGATATGACGATAACCGTGCTCAGCATACCAATCGACTGCTTGCTTGGCCTGCTCAAGATTTTCGATCATGATTCCATCGGAAGAAGAATATTCACTTTTCCCCTCTATGAAACCAGCGGGAATAATATGTGGAAAAAGTAATTGATTGTTTGCACTATCTCTAATAATTTCTTGAACTTCAGTATTTGAATTACCCATGTCGCGTACTGTTGTCACTCCAGCAGACAGGTGATATAAGCCGGACCACTTATTAATATGGGTATGCATATCAAATAGTCCAGGCAAAAGTGTTTTTCCTGTGCCGTCTATAGTGTCCCCTTCAAACTCATATGAAGAATTCGTGGGGGTTATATTGACTATTCGTTTGTCGTCAATCAAAACATCATGAGGCTCTGTTAGAAATGCATTCTTACTGTCAAATAAACGAATATTTTTAATTAAAAAAGGCCTATAGATTGGGTGTTGAAGTTGTTGGGCTTTTTGCGAAAGAGTTTTTTGATTGGCTAGATTTTGTTTTTCACTAAGTGCTGTAAGGCTTTCTTCCCAACCTTTTTCAACTAGGTATGAATATCCAGGAATAATGGCGGCAAATAATCTGGGATTCTTTCCTGAAGTTGCCCAAAAAAAATCTGGCTTTAGGCCTATACCAACCTGCATAATTAGCTTCACTTTTTGCCGCTGTAAGCCCTTTTTGAGCATGATCTCATCGAGCACTTCCTGTTTGAGGCCGCCCGAGGGTAGTAACGGCAAATAATTATTCTTACTCTTGCTAAGAGCGCCGATCATTAATGAGTTCACCTCCCAAGAAGAATTCATGGGAAGATAAAATCCGTTTTTATTTATTTTTTTAGAGCCATCTTCTGAATTTGAGTGCCATTGAATGAAATTATTTTTGATGGTAAAGCTTTCATGTATTTCTCCGCCCATTTCAGATGTGCCTGAGACACGATAGTGCTTCATGGTCCCATCGGCGGCTAAAATAATGCGTTCTTTTAGCGTTGGCCCTCTACCATTTTCTTTAAAGTTAAAGTTAACGTCGATCCTATTGCCGTGACGTTTAACAGTCTGGTGACCTGCTTCGACCCCATTTTCTAGAAGGATGACATATTCCACTTCTGAGGAGTTAGCCAGAATAGGAGCCCATATTAATAAAAGGGCTAATAAGACTTTTCGAAAGTGGATCATAAGATAGGTGGGGGCAAGAACAAGGAGGCAAATATACGCAATCTTTGTTACTTGGGCATTACATCAATTCATTGATCGGAGGTCACCAAGAGTTTCAATAACCCATTTGCTAGGCTATTTTCTCTATAGCTTGGCAGGATTAGGCAACATTAGTCCTGGACATTTCAATTAAAAAATGTCCCCTAAAAGGACATATCAATTAGACCTCTTTGCGCCAGTCGAAATCGTTTTCAACTACAAATTTGGCAATTGAGATTTACGTTTTGAGTTTGTCATCAATAGGACTTTTCCTATGATTCCAGTAGTTGGAAGCTCTGGTAATTTTGGCAAAGGCATTATTGAAATTTCTTTAGCAGATTTTGCATCCACTCCAAGTCCCATAAGAATTTGGCAAGCCACGATATCCTCATAGCCTTTTGATGGGGGGTTCTTCAACATTGCATTTATGGCGGCCTTGACAGAGCCAACTAATATGCCTACGCCAATATCGGTAGGGATATCTGAAAACCTTCCTTGTTTGATTCCGGCTTTAATATCTTTTTCGATATCTTTCAAAATCCCAGTACTTTTATCAATATTTGGCCACTCAGTTTGTAGTAATAATTTACCGAGCATAGGAACGTTGACCGCTAGCCGGATTCCAATGCGGGTCATAGATGCGACCGCAACAGCTGGATCAGTGAATGTTGGCTTGAGTGGGGAGAGAAAATCTACGATTTGGTTTGCTAGATTTAGACCAAGCACCTTGAATAAACCGGTGGTTCCCGAAAAGTACTTGTAAAACGTACCCCGAGAGGTATCAGCATACGTATAAATCTCTTCAATGCTGATATCTTTTACCGGCTTTTCCGAGCTCAGAATTAAGCCGCTTAAAAGCAGCTTTTCTTGGGTCTCATTTCTGCGCTCCTCCGCAACACGAGTACGGTGATCTTGAAGTTCTTTCATATTCACAATCTTAACGTCTGATGATTGGTAAGCAGAAAAAGTAAGGATTTCAAAAAATTTTCTTGATTCATAATATACTATTTGTCAAAATGACAATATGTTTAATATGATATAAAAAAGGAGACTAAGTGCTAGAACTCAATGGAATGATTCAAGAGGCTGAAAATCTCCTTAATCTCGGACATTTTGTAGAAGCATTTGAGAGATTTATGGCTCTTGAATCAGGAGCATATGAGGCCTCATATTTACGTCCATGCCAAATGGCACTCTCAAATCTATTAAAACAACCACAACTCAACGAGTTATTTGAGGCGCTTGAAAAGGAAGTTGTTAGAAATAACCCCCATGCTATTTTTAATTATGGATGTGTAAAAGCGCATCTAAAGGAATTAGGCGCGGCTCGCCTTTTATTAATGAGGGCAAATGAGATGGGAATTAGTGCAGCTGGTGAGTTGCTTCGTAAAATTTAATTTGCTTAGAGTAAATAACGTGCAAACCAATATATTTTCCCCTGAGCTAATCAAAAGCCCTCAAGCAGACTGGATGATTCCCAAAAAATATGTAGGAAGAGCTATTACCCACATCTATGAGAAACAGTCAAAAGCAACCATTTACCTGGTTACTGATTTTTCAAAACCGTTGCCTGTTGAAATTGTTAGCGCCAATGATCAACAGGGATTGCTGATGCGGCCTATTGATAAGACTAGCTTGGTTCCCTACATTGACGCAAGTTGTATTGTAGTTCTGTGTGATGAACACGGAAAGCATCAGTTCTTGGTCAATCAGATCAGAGTCATGGATGGGCTTTTACAAGCTCCATTGCCTAATGAAATGATGAAAATTCAGCGTCGAGAAGATTTTCGAGTACAAGGACCAGCAGATGAAAATTTCAAATTAATTTTGCATCTAGGGGCTGGTCAGGAGCTAGAGACAAAAGTAGTTAACATCAGCCGTAAAGGCATTTTGATTGATATGCGAAAAGGTGTAATTGAGCCTGAGATTGGACGCGTTTGGTTTAATGCTTACTTTGAGAGGTTAAAGTCAAGTTCTGAATCGTTTACTTTGGAAGTTAAAAGGATATCCCAAGGAGCTGCAATTGATCGCATTCGTTGCGGTTGCGTGTTGCAAGATCCTACCAAGGGGAATCTAAAGGATTTTGAAAGTACTTGCGATGCTATCAATGACAGCAGGGCCTCTGGAACTCTGAATCGCTGGCATCATGAAGTCAGCTGGATTGAGTCTATATCGGTCTAGCCGATAATTGCATGATTCAAGCAAGATATTTATGTCAGGAGCTAAAGTTGAATTTGTTGAGGCAACTCTCTTCCGATTTAAGGCAATGCTTGGCTTGGGAATCGCTGATATTTTTCTAATTCATGATAATTGGTGGATGTTTTTCTTTTTGCTTATTTTGGCAATTTTTTTTGAAATCACATATCACAAGTTATATGAGGTATTGCTCCACAACCATAGTGTGAATGAGCATAATCGTAAAATTCATGAAACTAGAGCAAACCAAAAAATGCTTGATGAGATGCGTAGTCAGCAATAGCCTTGACCTCAAAAAATACTTTAGTGCAACGAAGTGTTAAATAGTTGTTCCAAATTCACTTAGTTTTGAAAATCAAGAAGTGACTCAGCAGTTCTACTTATTACATTAAACCCGCTATACAAAAGCTACACACTGATATTGAGGGGGCACAACCTCTTGGAATCCTGGTAGTTTTCTTTAAATTGCGACCCACCCTAATTGGGGTCATCGTAGAATATGACTATAGTAATTCGTTTAGTAGTCACTTATCAATTTTCTAAGGATTTGAAAATGATTAAAAAAATCTTCGCAGTCTCACTTGCAACTAGCCTCGCATTGAGTCCAATAGCTGGAAATGCGTGCACAAGTTTTCTGCTAAAAGGTAATGACGGTGGCTATGTATATGGCCGTACGATGGAATTTGGTTTGCCGCTGAAATCACAGCTCATAGTTATTCCGCGTAATTATCAGGCTTTAGGTGTTGGTGTCGATAGTAAGCCTGGTTCAGGCTTGAATTGGAAAACCAAATATGCAGCAGTGGGTATGAATGGTCTCGGTTTGCCAGTATTGGTTGATGGAATGAATGAAAAGGGTTTGATCGGAGGTTTGCTCAATGCGCCCAATACCGCTGAATATCAAAAGGTGAGCCCTGCAGAATCGGCAAACAGCATTGCATCTGTTCAAATATTAATGTATGCCCTAACCAATTTTGCAACTGTTAATGAAGTGAAGGCTGGCTTTGAAAAGATTAAAGTAAATCGTTCGATTATTCCTTCGTTCCACAATCAATCAGCGCCAGTGCGTATGACTTTGCATGATGCTCAAGGTAAAAGTATTGTGATTGAATACCTAAAGGGTGACTTAGTTATTACTGATAATCCCGTTACCGTCATGACAAATGATCCTGCTTTCAGAGAGCAGTTAAATACTATTGGTAACTATGCCAACCTAACTCCTGTTGAGAAAAATCCTATCGTCATTAATGGCGCTACTTATAGCCCTCCCAGTTCAGGGAGCGGTCTACATGGTTTGCCCGGCGATTACTTGAGTCCTAGTCGCTTCATCCGCGCCCTATTTTTATCAAAGTCTGCGCCTACCAACCTCAGTACCGATCAGCAAACGCATACAGCCTGGCATATCTTGGGAAGTTTTGATATTCCGCCTGGCGCCATCAGTTTGCCTGCCACTAATGCTTATGGTGGTGGAGCCGGTGGAGTGGAGATTACGGAGTGGACCGTTGTGGCCGATAGTAAGAACATGAAGTACTACGTCAAAATGTTCGAGACCACGAATGTTCAGGCCTTTGACATGAAGAAAATAGACTTCAACGCGAAAGAAGTTAAATACTTTGATTTGAATAAGCCTCAATCCTATATTTCGATCAATTAGATTGATTGGTCGATATTTTTAGGATTGGCTTAGTTAGGCCAGAGGATCCATAGTTCTCTGGTCTCAGGTTTAAGTTCTGGTGGGTGAACCATTGAAATCGACCTCTTAGGGAGAAATTTCTAAGTCGTTTTACCTCGTGGCACCTCTGAGGAGGGGGATTGGACTTATCCTAGGGCTAGGTCTGGCGAGCAAAAGCTGTTCTTTTGGTCAAAAGCGCCCGAATTATTGGAGTTTTGGGGTTAATTTGATAACATGTATGCCCGCACGAAGTTGCCCGAGAGTGCAACCCCTTAAATTGATGTTTTCAGTGCTGATTTTTAGGTTCTCGAACTGGCTACTTTTAAGTCATCCTAAAGATCGTATGAACCCTTGCAGGAGATTGTATGATTTTCAAAAAAAACCAATCGATTCGATTTCTAAAGCCAACAATGGAGTCCTTTGAAACTCTAGTGGGCCCAGCAACTGAGGTTCACGGAAGAATTGTTGCCAATGAGAGCGTCAGAATTGATGGTCGTGTGGTTGGGAATATTGAGGCACGCAAAGGTAAGAATGTCAGCATTGCCCTTGGTCGCACGGGCCAAGTAGAGGGTGATATCTATGCCTTTAGGGTTCTGGTTGCAGGCAAGGTGGAGGGCAATATATACGCTATTGAGCGCGTTGAGCTTCATGAAGGCGCAGAAGTACGAGGTGATATCACTTATGGCCAACTTGGAATTGAGCATGGTGCAAAGTTAAATGGTTTAATGATTTCCAGAAGTGGTGAAGAGCCAGAGGGAATGGCTGATTCCTCTGCTGTTTTTCAGGCAAACTGGGCAAAGATTAAAAATACATAACATTGCACCTATGCACATGGTTGCTTTATATCATCAATAGGATATATGGGCTTATTCAGTTCGAGGGCTAACTTACCTCAATTCATGCATCAAGCTGTATTTGATGCAAGCATTTTTGATTTTTATCTTGCGCGCTTTCAGTTTGAAACTTTTGATAGTTTTTGGCATGCCAAAACTCGCCTGAATGACGGCACTGAAAAGCGTTTGATTGATACCTTATTCTCCCAAATACCTTCCTATCCAAAAGATTCTCTTCTTAGATCTCAACTATCACAGGGTTGCTTGGATTTGGAAAAGTTTTGGTTCAATAAGTACGGTATTAGTCCTGAATCATTAGTTCTCTTTGCTGGTATCCGCGCCCAAGCTGATGGCGCCATGAAGGAGTCTTTGGCGGAGGAGAGTGGCTCCCAAGATCAATCCGATGATCTTTTATCTGTACGGAGAGCCGATGATTTTTTGAAAAATCTTCGCGAATATGACCTGTCCCTCTCTAAGCTTAATTTAGGCAGCTTTGATGAAGAAACAAAGACTCACTTCCTACTGAGTGACTTAGATGATTCTTTGGCACCAAGCTTTAGATATCGAGGCAGTGTCTTAAAGGTTATTGAGCAAGATTCTTATGCTCAGGATGATGATGTTACTTGGGGAAGATGGACGCTTTTTCGTGATGCCACTGGGTTCGTCGATATTTGGATTGTCAGAATCGAGAGTGGCAAAGCAACGGTGATGAAGATCATTTCTAGACTTGCTGATGGATCTTATAAATTAGATGAAACCCCACTGGGTATTCAGTTTGATTCTGAGATTTTTAAGGCTATTGATAAGACAATAATTAGTGCTTTTGAAAATTCAGAGGCCTACAGTGTTGCGCCTGGCTACTATCAAATGATTTCGATGGTTGAAGCGCTGGGGGGCTAGCCATCCAGATGGTTATATCTGGATGGTCCGAGCTGGTGGGTGAAAGTAGCTTATTCGTTTTCGCCGTTATCTCTATTGCCACCATATGGTGAACCAGAGTAATTTTGTGATGATGTCATTGAGTCAATAACTCTTAACTCGCCGCTTAGCTTCGCACCCTTTTCAACGCTCATCTCGGCGTATTGGGTAAGTCCTGTAATTTTAGCGCTTGAGCGAATGTTCAAGTGGTTGGTCACATGAAGTCCTTGCGTCACTTCTCCACGGATTTCGACAACTTCAGCATTGATTCTGCCGTTTACTATTCCAGACGTATCAACAAGTACTTCTTTCGTATTAAGCTCACCCTCGACTAGGCCGGCGACTACTGCCATTTCGGGGACTTCAAAAGTTCCTTTTACGATTACACCTTCGCCTACAAATAATGAGCCCTTTGGGTTGTTATCGACCATGTTTTTTCCTATTGATGAATGAGAATGAATACGAATTAATGTTACAGACTATCTTAGAAGAGAATCAGTGTCTACTAGTTATCGCCCAATAGCACCCGTTATTCTTGGGGTGGAACCCCTTTTTTGCTTGTGTTGGGTGTGGCGATCTCAGAGAATTGATCTTTCAGCGTATTTAAGGTGCTGATTTTTGATTCGATGAGAGGTAGTTGTTGTTGTAGGAGCTGTAGGTTCTGGCGGTATTGTGACTCAATCTCATCAAGCTCTTTTCTGGTGATAACGCCCCCCATCTCCTTAGTCATTTCCGGACTGAACCGAATGGCAACTCGAAAGCCTAAAAAATGAATGCCAATCCCGATGAGTATGAAAATACTGATAGATAAGAGCGAAATTTTGATTACCGATCTTCCGGTGATCTTGATTTGCTTCATTGTGGACGTTGATCCAGATACCCAAATTATTTGCATTTGAACGAGCTTATATCCAATTGAATGCTTTTAAAGCTAATGCGATATTTTCTCTGAAATTAGCCGTAATACACAGATTTTTCGATTATAAACAGCGAAAAAACGATAGATTTGGTAAAAAAAGCATTAGTATGTCGATAATTTGATAACACACGGACCTCATCCAAATGAATCTGTCGCGCCCCCCAGAAATTTTAGGCTCAGCATTAAAGGCTGCCAGGGAAAACAAGGGGCTTGAGCATAAGGAGTTGGCAACCGTATGCTGTCTTTCTGCAAAAATGATTCATGAGCTTGAAGATGGGGGTATGAGCTCTTTCTATACTTTTGAGCTCAAGCTGGCGGCCGCTAGGCGTGTAGGGGCCTACTTAGGAATTCCTCAAGAGGATTATTTGCTGCAAAAGCTTGTAGCCGATAGTAATTTGGCGGTTCCTGAGGGGGTTAATGCTAGTGCCTCAGAGCTTGCTGAGACTCCTAAAGTGATGGAGCCTGTGAATAATCCTGTGTCAGAAAAGAAAACGCACACTGAGGATCCTCTCCAAAGCGATTCTAAGCACCTTGGATTGCCATCAAACCAATCCGCTTGGATGGGGCGTTTTAAAGTACTCTCCCCTGTGCTGATTATTTTCCTTGTGGCAATCCTTTATGGAGTGGACAAGCGCATTGATTTTTCCAGCCAGATTCTTTCAAATATTGGTGAAATGAGCAATCGACCAAAGGACTTGCCCACAGAGGCAGTTGCTGGTGTTGGTCCCAATGCTGAGGCTAAGTCTGATCAGACCGAAGCCCCAACGAGCGCTCCCATCGCGGTAAAACCTGAAGAGCAGGTAGTAAAAGTCGCGCAGCCGTCTCAATGCCCCTACACAAAAGACGATCAGATTCCTAGCTTTCAAGCCCTAAGCCCATCCAAGGCGGGGGATGTAGTCAACATCAAAACTCTCGTGAAACAAACTATTTGTGTTATTGACGGTGCTGGAAAGGAAGTGATCACTAACTTCGAAGTGAATGCTGCCCAACCTTTTAAGGGTGTTGCACCATTTTTGGTCTTGAGTCAGGACTTGGACAATATTGAAATGTATTATCAAGGCTGGAGGGTAAGACCTCCCAAGTCTGGAATGAGGCAAATTAAACTGATTGAAGTCGGCGTTCCAGCACCCTAATAAATGACAGCATCCCTGGAGGCGTCACATGTTTGAATTTTCGAAAAAAGGCCCAATGGCCGATACCCAATTGACCTACTCAACCACGATAGGTGCCAGGTCTTCCATTAACGGTAACTTCTCCCACTACGGGAACATGCTCTTATTGGGTAGTCTTAAAGGGGACATTGTTCAAGAAGAAGACTCTTCCGAGGCCAAAGAGGGCTTTACGGCAGTCATTGGTAAAACAGGCTATCTTGAGGGAAATATTCACAGCTCGCATGCAATCATCATCGGCAGAATAGAAGGTTCCGTTTATGCTAAGGGTAGGGTAGAGGTATACCCTGGAGCAATTGTGCATGGGGACATTACTTACTCTCAGATTAACGTGCATCCAGATGCGCGAGTTGATGGAAATTTGAAGTGCCTATTATCGGAGTCTCTTGATCAGGCAGGTCAGCCTCAGAATCTTGGGCTTGAAAAGTCCAGTAATGTCTTGCCAATGACCAAGGTCGAAGGCCTATAAATATGTTGATGGGCTGAGTATGGGAGTGACACCTGAGAGTCAGATCCATCATCTCAAAGAGGCGCTAGAGGAAGATTCGCCCAAAAGAAAGCTACCCCTATACTTGCTCATTTTGTTTGTTTTGTTTGTAGCTGCCGGCGCATTAATTTATGGTTATTTTTATAGAGACTTGCCGCGGTGCTCAGACGAGTCTATTCAAATTTTGCTGAATGAAAACTTGAGAAGTAATGAATCCTTGATTAATGATTCTCAAACCTTGGAGTTTGCTAACTTTAAGCAAACCAGCCAAGATGGTGTCCAGCGCAATTGTATGGTGGACCTGGTTACTAACAAGGTTGGGTACAGAGTAAGTTATCGAATTATGAATGAGCTACAAAAGCAGTCGGTGTATGGGCGCATATTTGGGGTGGCGAAGTATGTGTTAATAGTTCAAGGGGTCGAATTAGCCCAATAAGATATTACCTTGGTTGCCATGTGACAACCTTTCTTCAAAGTAAGAACTTGCCTACGATATACAGCATGAGGCCTATAAGCAAGAGATAACCAGCGACTTTTGCCAGCGCTCTTTCAACACCCTTTTGCACGATTTTGTTTTGAATATTTTCGTCGGCAACGATATTTTTAATGTTCCAAAGATCCTTTCTGATGACATTCAAGCTTTCATCGGATTTACGATCTCTTTGCTGTAAATTGGCGCTAATGTTTGCTAAATGGGCGCTAATTTCTTTTAGCTCTTTTATTGCGTCATCCAGATTTCCCATTAGTGCTCCAAATCAAATGTCGCTCTCTGAAAAATTTTCCATTGCAAACATTGGTGGTTAAAGTTGATGCCATAGATTATTACAAATCTTGTTGAGGGGAGGGAATATTGCCAATATTTTCATCAAAAAGAGGCGAAATTGTGGCAACTTTTGATGAGGCACTCCATTCCCAAAGGCCTTGGTCGGATATCGCTTATTAAATGAATTGCATTATAGTGTTGTGATGCATCTAGATAATATGACTTCAGCATCACTCCAGATTTAAAAAAACCTGATTGCATGGATAAAAAAACACCTCAATTAATCTCTAAAGCGACCGGTTTAGCTAGAAAACTAGTTAAGGCGTTTTTGTTTTTGTGCCTTTTTCTCGTTCTGCTGTACGCCGCCTTTAAGTTTTGGGAATACAAGTCTATTGCGGATAAAAAGGCTGAGCTTGCAAGCATTAGAAGTGAGCAAAAGCATCAATACGAAGAGTTGAGTAGTGATATTGCAATGTATGCACCTTTATTCATTGGCACTTCATCGCTAGATTTTGTTAAACGCGGCAAGATAGAATTTATTTTCAAGTATTTGCTTGGAGAGGATTTGCCGGTATTCCTAGAGGCAATGGAGCAAAGCTCCCCACTAGTATTTTCTGGCAACCTCATTTTTGGCTCGGGATGTAAAAAACAAACGTGTGGCGATCTCAGAGCGGCATATCTGTTGGATACAGATAGAAATGAATTTATTGCTGCCATCTTGGAAAACGGTAAGCCAATCTATTATGGGTTGGCAGACGGGAAGCCTGCACCCGCTGCTTTCGAAAAGTGGGCCAGCATTCAGGCGATTGAGGTGGCTCAATGATGAATGCTAAATTCACTTTGCAATTTATCTTGTGCTCACTCCTATTATGTAACTCAGTAGCGCTGCCTTATATCAGTAGCGCCCATGCCAAATCCGATCATGATACGGCGCATGCAAAGTCTGAATCGCCAAAAGGTAAGTCTAAAAACGATAAAGACATTGTTATTAGCAAGAACTCACAGGCCACAATCTATTTGCTTTCAGGATGGGGTAAGGCCGATGAGCCATTTGTCTGGTTTACCCTCTCCGCACACTATACGGGGGAGCAACTGGCTCCAAATGGAAAGCCTTTTAATCTTTTTAGTATTAGTGGGGCTCAGAACTGCGAAGAGAAGAATTTTTTCTACTATCGCGTCTCTTATATGTTTTTTGATCAAAAAACCAAAAACTTAGACGAGGTGTTCTTGAAAAAAACCAAAACGAATCTGATGAGTATTGAGTCTGACAGCATTGAGTCTGAGGTTCAAAAGATTATCTGTCATTAAATCTCCAAGCTCAGAGCAATTAAGATTTGCGAAGATGTACCGGTGGAATCCGCAGTAGCTCTCGATACTTGGCAACGGTACGTCGTGCGACTATATAGCCCTGATCGCTGAGAGCGCTGGCAATTTTGCTGTCGGAGACAGGCTTGCTTCTGGATTCCTCTTCAATCATCTTTTTGATCAAGGCTTGAATTGCGGTTGAAGAAATGGCTCCACCATTTTCGGAGCTCAATTGACTGCTGAAAAAATGTTTAAATTCAAAAATTCCGAGCTGGCAAGATAGATACTTCTGAGTAGTAACTCTCGATATCGTTGATTCATGCATTTGAACTGCTTCTGCAATTTCCTTCAGAACCAGAGGCTTCATTCCTACAGCTCCAAGACTAAAAAATTGCTGTTGTCTTTGCGTGATTTCTTGAGCTACACGAAGGATGGTTTCTTCTCTTTGGACAATATTTTTTACCAGCCAGCTTGCCTCAAGCATCTTTTGCTTGAGTGGACCATCAATTTTATTTTGACCATTTTCCTTAAGGATTTTTGCGTACTCATTATTTAATGAAATCCGAGGCCTAGCATTTGGATTGGATTCAGCAACCCATTGACCTTGCTTGAACTTGACTACTACATCGGGAATTACCCAATGCTCAGTTTCTGGCTCAAACTCTGCACCTGGGTTATGTTGCAAGCTTCGTATATTTGCTACAGCCTTAAGTACCTGATCCTCTGGTTTATTGCAGATTTTTTTTAGTTTGATCCAGTCCCTAGAGCCTACCAAATTTAAATGCTCGTTAACGATTAAATTTGCCAGCTGCCAGGATGCCGCATCCTCTGCCTTATTTTCCAGTATTCGGTTAATTTGAAGTGATAGGCATTCGCCAAGAGATTTTGCGCCTACACCCGGAGGATCAAGTGTTTGCAGTACCTTGAGGGCAGATTCTATGGCTGCTCGGCTGTATTCCTCAGTTGAATGCCCGCCAAGATCTGCATGAATCACCGTAAGCTCATCTAAGAGATAGCCTCTTTCATCTAAACATCCGGCCATATAAGATATCAAACGTTGTTCTTGAGGGCTGATGTTGAGTAAATGTATTTGCTCTTCCAGATACTCCAGTAAGGTTTGTTTGTGCGCTATGCGCTCGTAGCGCTCCCCCCAATCATCATCCTCATCTTGGGTGCCTTTGCTGTTAGCCCAATAATTTTGGAACCCATCAAAGCGTTCATTAGATGGGTTTAGAGATGACTCTATTTCGGCATTTGGCTCAAACTCAAGCAGCGGGTTATCTTCCGCAGCCTTAGCCAGCTCTTGCTCTAATTCGACATTAGATAGCTGCAGAAGTTTGATCGACTGCTGTAACTGTGGAGAAAGGCTTACCTGCTGGTTGACCCTGGTATTCAGCGAGATGGCCATGCTATCTAAGACTCATTCTTCATCTTCATCAGGACTATTTGCATACCCTAGTGTAATAGCCCATTGGCCGATATTTAGGCGCAATATGCTTGCAGCTTGTATTTTTTATATCTGAATGTAAGTGTTTGCTATCGATTAGAGCTTCTCGCAGGAAGGTTCTTGATGAGCAATCATCTCCTTTTGCTGATCAGCGCCAGAAAGTGGGTTAAAAAATGAAAATAGTCATATAAAATAATGGCTTAGGAGTATTATGACCCTCATACACAAACTAAATTGACATTCAGGTTAATCATGAACGGGATTTTTGCCGTTATGAGTTATCCAGCTATCTTAAATTGAGATTTCATATTATGAAAAATCCAGTCATATCAGAGCACCGTATACGTGGAGAACGCTTCTATACCATTGAAAAAAGCAACAAAATTGCTTTTTATACTACCAACATTGCCGCCGCTCGCTACTGGGTTAAGCATGTGGTTGATGGTGAGAATGTTTCAGTAGACTCAGTTCAGCCAGAAATGGACAGTCCGGAGAAGTCGTAACTATCCAGATTAAAAGAGCCCGTTTTAGCACTCCCACGAACCATCATTTAAAGCGCTAAAAGAATCAATATCTCAAGGATATCCGTATAATTACCCATTTATGTGGGTTGGGCAGCATGGGCGATTGCTCCTTGAAAACGATCATTTTTGGTACTTTTGCAACCGTGCTTGCCAGTAGCGCAGCATATGCTCAGGTTAATGAAGATCTCACAATGGTTGTGGATGGGAAAAAGTTCTCAATTGCGTATTACAAGAGTTCCATAAAGTCTTTGCCTCCAGACTGGAAGAAGGTGTGGGTTATCACCAATCGCAAGAAAGATTCAGATGCAGCGCCTGAGAGAGTTCAATCTAGCAGGCGTAATATCTTATTCAATTGCGTTCGCAACACCTATTCCACCCTAGCTGTAGTCAATTATGCTGAACTGAATGCAATGGGTAAGCCCACCTTGCAAACTGAATCTGGCTTTGACCTCAATGATGATCCAGTCCCAGAAGGCACCCCATTAGCAATTATTCAGTCGCAAGTTTGCGGTTCTTAGTTAAGTAATATTTATGAAATTTAATATTTTTCCGCCAGAGGGTCTTAGCGCAATAGAGCCTAGGTTTCATGTAGAACCTCGGATGATCGCCAAGACTATTGAGAGAGAGCTGCTTTATAAGAGTCCGCTAGCTGGTCTTTACTCTTTAGATGGGTCAGCTAGCGCAATCCCCGTTAGCCTTCTGCGGGTTCATCAGGGCCTGCTTGTGATGAAGCCAGAAACCAAGCCCGAAAGTGGATTTTCTGGGTTAATTGGTAGCCAGCGCATTGTTGTGCTGTGTGGTGAAAGCGGCAAGATGCAATTTTTAGCCACTGGTATTCGTTTGGACGAAGAGGGCAATTTAACTTGCCCAATGCCTGTGGACTTGATTTTGATTCAGAGACGCAAAGAATTTAGAACGCTCGGTCCTGCTGACGAGGATTTGAATTTCGTATTGTGTCTTGGTGCCGGACAAGAGCTCCTGACAAAGGTAATCGATATTTCCGATCATGGGATTTTGCTTGATTTGCGTTTGGGGGCTACTGAAGTGGAGGTGGGCCGTTATTGGCACTCCGGTTATTTTGAGCGTTTAAGGTCCCGTTCTACAACCATTGATCTTGTGATTAAAAATGTTCGCCCTGGGGCAGATATCGACAGAGTGCGGGCTGGGTGTGAGTTATATGAGCCCAAAAAGCTAGCGCTGAAAGAGTTTGAAAGCACTCGCAGTGCAATAGAGAATGCCCGTGTTCAGGGGCGCTTAAATCGCTGGTATCTAGGGGCTTCCTGGCATGAATAAATACATTTTTAACCGCTTAACTAATTTTCTTGCTATAAATTTAAGATGAGTTTTTTTGCCAACCTAACCACGGGAAAATTAATTGTGATCATGAGCGTACTCATGTTCATAGCATTGCTTTATTTTTTCATACGTGATTTTTACGGCAAGGTTTTGCAAGAAGTTCAATCAGAAAAAGCTGGGCCAGTTGAGCCGGTCGAAGTGGCAAGTCTTCAAAAGACTCATCAACTTGAAGAGGTGATTAATCAAAAAATCGCCAATATGAAGCTGGACCTCATGGCCGAAAGGTTGCGCATTACTTCTACTGCTGAGGTTCTCAAGAACTTGGCAGTTGAACGGCACTTGCCAGAAACCATCTATCAGATTTATTTTGAGACTCGCGCTTTCCCTAAGAAAAACTTAGAAGCTCAACAAACAGATTTAGAGTGGCACGCTCAAGCGGGTATTTCGGATTTAAAGGTTGAGCCAATGCCCTTGGATGATGGCACGGTGATTCACTTTACATTGCAAAATTATCCTTACTCTCTGACAGCTGTTAATCATCGCTTTGCTAGAACATATTTTGTTGAGCTGACTTTGCGAGATGTGGATGATGTCAGGCTATTTGTGGTGCGAATCAAGGCTAATGAAACTAATGGTCGGGAAATCCTCGAATCGGCCATCATTGAGATGAAGTCGGGTGAATGGATTGATGATGTTGCTAGCTGTCGCCTACTGATGGACAAGCGTAAAACTGAAGTGCAGTTGATGGCAGAGCATCGCGAAGTTGAATTATTAAAGCAGAGATTTGTTTTAAATCATTCCGGGAATAAAAGCATCCCCAAGAAAATTAATCTAGCACCTAAGAAAAATTAGAACATCGTGCTTAATTTTCAGTTTCCTCGATCTCGAAAGGGAATCTACTTCTGGTTCTTAGCCTTTTCAAGCTTTTTACTCGTAGTGTCCCTGATGACCTTATTGGGAGCAGCAAATGATTTATCAGATGCCTCCTCAAGCCTAAAAAATCTCAAAGTGGAGATGCCCAATTTAGAAGATTACGCCAATACACAGGTAATTGATTTTCGTATTAACGGCAATGCTAATCAGCGACGCTTAAAGGCAAGCGATATCCCTAAACTTGCCAAGGACGCAGTTGTTCCTGTTGGACTCGATGATGCAGTAAATAGAGCTTTTGAATTTTTTGCTGATTTTGAAAATAAAAGATCAGCTCCGATTCTGACCATTACACCTCCTTTGGTGCAGCTTGTCGAGCCAGGGTCTCCTGCTGAACTTGCGGGGATAAAGCCAGGGGACTTAGTCCTGTATGTAAATACCTTAAAAATTGAGTCAGTCATGGGTTACTACATGGCATTTAATGAGAAGCCTTTGTTTGAGGTTGCCCTTAAGGTTTTAAGAAATAAAAAAGATACCCTCTCTTTTATATTAAAAAATGCATCTCGCTCGCAAATTACAGGGGTCAATAGCGGCATTAAATTTGTTGCGCCTGGTGAGGTGGTCTACTTGAGCGAAGCTGTAACAAAGGGTTGGGCCGAACAATACCGCAGGGAAATGTTGGTGGCTATCCCATCAGAATGGCGTTTAGAGGCGGCTAACAATCTAATGCAAAACGCTAAGCGTTTGAATTTGATTGCAAAAGGCGTTGTTGACCCTAGTAGTGCAACGCCAGCAAAGATTCAGTCTCGGGATGTTCTTAATTGGCAGCACAAAAAAGTTTTAGAGAATATTGACCTCTATTTCTCACAAAGGCGAAAAATAGAGAATTCAAATTCAGCTTATTTATCTAATATGGGTGACGCTATTGTCGGATTTATTTGTAGCTTAGTGATTTTTGCGATCGCAGTTGCCTTGTTTTGGTATCAGCGACGGATGCAGAGTAAAAGAAAATGAATTATTTGGATCAGCAAGACTACTGGCTGGGTTTAAGAATAAATGGTGAGCGATATGCTCTTTCAGCTGCATTTGTTCACTCGGTTTTCTTACATCACGAGTCAGAGCAAATGGTGAAAGATTTACGTGTGACTGGTTTGGTAGTTCATGAGGGCGAGCCTGTTTTTCTGCGAAATCACTTCCAACTTTTGCGCTATAAGCGTCGACCTGATAACGTGGCTCATTGGCAGCAGGTATTAAAAGGCAATACAGCCCCTTGGATTGTGGTTCTAAAGGATGGTGCTGAGAAAAGCTTGGGTTTTCGGGTAAATAATATTGTGGGCCCTTTTCGTGCTGAAGGCATTCAGGAGGCCTCGTATTTGCAGCACAATGGGTCAGATTTTCATTTACTTGAAATTTTGTAGATTCGACAATTTTGGAGTGGTAACTTCATAGTTAGACAAGATTAATATGAGAAAAATATATAAAAACCATGTCTTTCAGCGGGCCACTAAGCCTTGGCAGTGGTTAGCGGCGATCTCATTTGTAATTGCAATTAGCGCAAGCATTGGCGCATATTTTTCTGCACGCAGCTGGGTTGCCAGTGGTAATTATCTTGAGTCCTTGGATGTGAATCAGATTGAAGTGTTGCGTTTAATTCCTGCACTTAAGGATTTACAGAAACAAACCATGGGTAATTTCACGCTAGACTCGGACTTTTTTGCAGGCCTGAAAAAAACCGATCGATTATTAAAAACAATGACGGACGATATCAAAAAGCCGTCAGATGCAACGGTGTCGACAGTCAATTCAAATGCAATTCCTGCCGTGAGTAAGCCGGTGTCCACAAAAGCTTTGCCTTCCAGCGGCGGTAGCAAGCTGCAGGCTGCTAGAGGATCTTCCAGTGAGTTGGCTGAAGAGCCTGCTGTGCTTTCAAGTAATCCTATCGTTGCTCTTTTTCAAAAACTAGATTCAAAAATCATGAAGGTTGTTTTTGGAAAGCCAGATAAGTATGCCGAGTCTGCAACTGAGGAGAGCAGTGCAACACCTGAGCCAAAGCTGCCTAAAGCTGCTGATGTTCAAGAAGTTCTGATGGGCGCGAAGAATGCTGAGTTGGCAATTGGAATGGTTTTGGCGCAAGAAAAGGCGCTGGGAGGGCTCGCAATTCTAGCTAAATCTGCAGATGGTTTGATAGATCCCAAAGGCGCTTTAGAGCTCGATAAGTTACCGCTAGATTCTTCTGCGAGAAAGTATGCTGAAAGTCTTGCAGGTTTTACGAAAGCAAATAGTACTTGGCAAAAAAATATTACTAACCTTGAAGCAGGAGTTGAGTTGCAAAAGGCTTTAGGTGCGGTGATTGACCAGAAAGTATTGTTAGAGATAGAGGCAGGCAAAAAGTCTGCAGGCAAATCTACTCTTAGCCTTACGCAGGCTGCACCCAAAGTACATCAGACCCCTTGGCATACCCAGTTACCACAAGAGAGTGCCTTAGCTTTAAAAACGTACATTGCTAATATGCAGTCGGTTCGTGATTTTGCATCCGACTATGAAGCGCTGCGTAATATTGCTCAAAAAAACTCACAAAGTATGGCATTGTTTGACTTTAAGACGGCCGGCGGATTTTTGAGTTTGATTTTATTAAGCGTTGTTGCAGTGATAGGCGCTGGTATCGGTGGGGTGATATCCAATTACAACGCCATACAAAATGCTGCGCAAAACTTTGGAGATGCTCAGCGTACTTCTAAGATGGCTACAGCAGCTGATCAACTACTGGATTCTATAGATTTAGGACTCAGTAAGACTCCTGCTATGCAAGCGCCTAAATTTGCTGAAGAGGCTAAGCAGAAGGCGCCAGATGTTGTAGAAAAATCTCCGTCAGCGGCTGAGCCAAAATCGGTAGTACGGGTAATCACTGAATTTAGTCAAGACCTGAAAGACAAAGTTACTCTGATTGATCAGCGCCTGAAGGCACTAAGTCAGCTTGGTGTGAAGTTACGGCATTCCGTTAAAACATTGCAAGATAAAAGCGCTCAAATGCGTAGTGATGGCAATGATTCATCTCAGGAGTCAACTTATCATGTCAATTCCAATGCTGAACGTGGTAGTCCGCTTGATCAATTACAAGATGCCTTTTATGCGCTTAAGCAGCAGGGGGTTCGGTTGTATTTGGCAATATTAGATAATCATTCCAGTAAGCAGTTGGCCATTGAAACCGAGCAACTCAATTTATTGGTCGAGCGTGTTGAGGCGACCGTATCAAAGATGCGTAGTACTCTGGCAGCTGCTTTAGATCAAGCAACGGACGTCCAAAGTTCGGCACCAAATGTCTCTCTTGAAATCGTTGAACTCATTAATATGGATGCGAATCAAGCTGTACGCGACCTTGATCTGTGGCAAAGCGAGTTTGAGGATCTGGGTAAGGCAGTTCTCGATCTCAAGCGTGAAGTTAGCGCCTAATCAGGTAATTGGTGCATAGGGCATAAATCGATCATGGCCGAAGAAAAACCACTATTTTTAATTGATGTTGATCGGGCTATAGAGGGTCTCCAATCTTCTGCGCCCAAAAATCCTGATGCGCCAATCAAAATTGAATCATTAGTAATGCATTGTGTTGACTTGGCTAACGCCCTCGATGGTGCTGGTCTTGAGGAGTTGAGTGGCCTGGCTAATGAACTTGTAGAACAGTTTAAGGCTAAGCGGCCCCAAGCTTTCTTGCTGACAAACGATTTAATAGCCTTAGCGCAAGCTGAGGTTGCTATGATTCATTCTTCAGAAAATACCAGCCCACAACTGAATTCTGAGCAGATTCAGATGGCGCGGGATAGTTTTGCCAAGCAGTTAATGCGTGTAAAGCAGGGTGAACCTGTTTTACAGGAGTCTGATGTTCTCCAAATTGAGGAAAATCAACCTCAAGCCGTTCCTTTGCAAGAGCAGCATGTGGATGCACTCACCCCTCCCGAGTCTGAAGTTGAGGAGTTTGAAGATCAGTTCCCAAATCAAGAATTTGCTCCAGGACTAGTCAATAAATTGAGTCTCAATCGGGTCAGTGATTCTCCTGTTTCTGAAAACACAGTTTCTGCTGGCTCGAGTGTGCCTACTCAACTGGATACAAAAATTGAACCTGCAGCAGAGATGGCAACTAAAGAGGAGGCTTTAAACCAAACCCTCGATCGGACAATGAGCGAGTTGAAGAGTCTTTTTAAGCCGCGTGAGGAAGCTCCCCCGGTTCTCTTTACGCCCCCTGAGCCAAAGCCATTTGTAATCCCAGATAACGTTGCAAAGCCGATCGATCGAGCGAGCTCTTTTGATTACACAAGCCATAGTCGACATTCAGATCGACAATTTATCGTCGATCGAGCTGCTAACCTCAATCGTATACAGAAAGCACGCAGCTTATTGCTTAAGGGAGACGGTTGGAGCGGCGTGGAGGTGGACTTTTTGTTAGGGCGGCAGCAAGATGACTTGATTAGGGCCGGACAGCAATCTTTGCGGCACCACTTTGAGAATTTAACGGAAGAGCTTTTGATTGATGAGGTTTACGCTGATCCCGAGATAGCGCAACAGCTTTTGACAATCATGAGTATTTTGCCGCCTTGTCCAAGCATTTTTGCTGTCCAGCAAGAGCTCATGATATTTGTTGATTTAGACCATATCGACCTCTCAAATGAGCATCTATTAGCAGTTGGAAATATGATGGCCGAAATTGGCGGTACGATAGAAATTCATTCAAATGGTGTGCGCCTTTCATGCCCCTCCAGCCTATTGAGAATGCCCATGGCGTATTTTTCTCGTCATGGTGAAAACTATGCAGTTTCGGCAATTCAGTATTTAGGTGAGGAACCGCTTGAAAATGCCTCTGGTTCGAAAGTAGATCCCTTAGGTGAAATCATTCATCCCGCCAGAAGGGTGTTTATTCGTGCGGGCCATCAGGAATATGTCATTTATGCCCATGAATTTCTAGGGGTTCAAAACATGAATATCCATCAAAATATTCCTAAAACCCTAGAGCGCCCCTATTGGCTGGCTGGCATCGCTCTGGATGGTACAAATACGGCCTATTCTTGGGTGGCTTTAGATCGGTACGTGAGGTAATGCGCTTGTTTTACTGGGCCGCTCTATTGTTGTGTTTGATGAGTTCGATAGCTCAAGCTGCCTTATCGCCTGATCTTGAAAAGGAAATGAAGCGATACATCCAAAAAAGCCCCAGCGTCACTGGGCTCCGGGTAGAGCTGGAATTGCTGGATCCAGGTATCTCCACTCCACCCTGTGTAGGTGGGTCTGTAGAGGTGGGTACCGCGATGGGATCCAGAATTTGGGGGAGGACAACTTTACAGTTGCGTTGTGCCAAGGCGGCCTGGATGATTAACGTACCGGTCAATATCCACGTTTTTGGGGATTATGTGGTTGCAGCCCGTTATCTGCCCTTTGGTCAAAAGATTGAGCCTGGCGATATTCGGGTAGTCGAAGGAGACCTGAGTCTTTTACCAGATGATGTTTTGCGCAGCCCAAAAGGGGCTTATGACCGAGTTCTGAGCCGTCCTTTGCAAATGGGCTCTCCTGTTGGGCTAAACGATTTAAAGGAATCTACCGTAATAAAAGTAGGTGACCCAGTTCGAATTTTGCTCAGTGGTAAAGGTTTTGAGGTCTCTGGCGAAGGGATTGCTCAAAATGCAGGGGTAGTAGGGGATATGATTCGAGTGCGAATACCAGACGGACAGGTGTTGCAAGCTAAAGTATTGCGTCCTGGCGTAGTGGCGGTAGGCATTGAATAAGTAATGTAAAAGTAAGGCTTTTCCTTTAGAATTCTAGAACATGGTTATGCCTTTAAATGTTGAGGGTAAATGGGAGGTTTGATATGAAGGTGAACGAGAATGCGGCCTTAATACCGCAAAATTCTGGTGTCGGAAAAACTTCCGTCGGATCTAGCTCGACTGCATTAAATCCTTCTTCTTCAAATGCGGCCCCGGCAAATGTTTCTGGACCCGCCGTGAGCTTAGATATTGGCCTGACCGCAAAGTTGGCTGAGGTGCAAAGCGATAAAACAAATAAAGTTTCTGACGAGGCTTTGATTGATAAACTTCGCAATCAAATTAGTAGCGGCGATTTTAAGATCGATTATCAAAAGATCTCTCAGTCGATGTTAAAAGATGTAGTGGCATCAATCGGTCAAAAACCCAAGCAAGCCTAATAGCCCTGACCCATTTCTGCACATCACAAAATTAAAGTTGCAGCTTCCTCTCTATGACAGACCTTAGCCTGTCAACGTCATTTGACGGCCTTTTTGCTTATCTGCAGGAAATTACACATGCAGTGCATGGTTTGCGCGAAGCGCTTGAGTCTAACGATGTTGATCGCCTGCCTGCCGCTCTTAATCTAACGAATACTGCCTTAGGGGCTATTAATCTTTATCCCGGGGGTGCACAAGCCCTCAGACGAGATATTGAGCATTTTCCCGATGAGAAAAAAATGGTTTTAATGAAATTATTGGATGAGGCATCTCTAGATCATCAAATTAACGGCGATTTAATTCGTTTAGCGATGCAACGAAGTACAGCAATGCAATCTTTTATTGCCCAGCAAGCACCTAGTGCAACCTATGGTAGCGACGGTGGTGTTCCAGGATCAGTGGGTGGGGTTCTGTCGAGAAAAGTTTAATTTTAAGTTGCGTAGATTTTTTGGTCAAAGGGACGGCGGAAGGCTCACGTCATAAGGACTATACACTTGGGTGCTTGTATAAAAAAGCGATTATGTTCCTCAAGATCACAAAAAAGCTTGCTACTACCTAGTGCTTGCTACGCTGGCGGGATATGAACAAGCGCACCTAGTACTGATCATGTTTCAGCATGCAAATAAGGGTAACTATAAACCTGAGTTTGATGCAGTTAAATATCAGTATGGATAAATTCAGAATATGCGAAGACTATATAAGTACCTAAAGTGGAATAGAAAGCTGGGCTAAATCTGAATTTTAGGCTTTGAGTTTTGAGCGAATGCGAATCATGCCCTGAGTATGTAGTTGGCTTATTCTGCCAGGGGTAATATTCATTACTTGCGCAATCTCGCGATAGGATAATTCTTCTTGATAGTGCAAGGCAAATACCAATTGCTCATTTTCTGGTAGGCCCTCGAGGATAAGGGCAATACGATCTGCAAGCTGTGCCATCGCAACCGCTCGCATTGGGTCGTTAGAATTAGCGTCCGAGGGCAATAGATCATCAGACAGATCATCCAATGGCATCAGATGAACCATATTTGCCATAATGGCGTAATAAGATTCCATGGTCATTTCGGCACTAGTAGCAATCTCCTTTTCAGAGGGGTGCCTACCCAATTGTTGCTCTAGTTTGCGAGTAATCTTTTCAAGACTCTCCAGTTCGTCACGTTGATTACGCGGCAAGATATCGTTTCTTCGACAGGCATCATAAATGGCTCCACGAATCCGAGTTTTAGCATAGGCTTCAAATGCTAAGTTAGCCTGAGGCTCATATCGCGTTAGTGCATCCAGTAGGCCTGTAAGACCCTCTTGAATTAAATCATCGACCTCTACATTGGGGGGTAAGCGAGAGCAGATGTGGTGTGCAATTCGCTTAACCAGAGGTAAATGTTCAAGAATAACTTGGTTGATATCTATGGATTCGGAGTAGCTCGATGGCTTCAATCACGGCTCACTAATTATTTTTGTTGGAGGGTGCGGACTTAATCAAGCCGTTATTTTGGCAGATATTGCTTTAAAAAACCCCTGGGGGAGAACAAATTCTTGTTTTACGCCTTTGCTGACTGGGTTAAAGCTCATGTCATCAATATCAAGCTCTACACGCTCAGCGGTAAATGCTCTAATCCAGCCCATGAACTCAAGTGGTTGCTCAAGAGCCGATAGGGCAGCCTCGTGCAGTTTCTCGAAGGCTGCCGCGCCAGCCGCCTCATCTTCACCGCCCACCATGAGAACAGAAAATACTTCGTCCAGTTGTAAGCTGGCTAACTGACGAATCATCACCATAGCCTTCTGTAGCGAGATTTGGTCGATAGAGGTAACTAGAATGCGTTTGATGTTGCTGCCGTAGAAGGCAAGAACATTAGCTTGTGGATCAACGGTAGGGTAAATCAAGTAGTCAATATGAAATTCATAAGCTAGCATACGCTGATCTAAGGGGGGGTATTTAGCAAAGCGGTTGCCAATTTCAGATCGCAGTTTTGCGCCTGTGGCATACCAAAAATTTTCCTCGATTTGATTAATGCCTCTCGGTAAATCGACTGAATTAGTAAACACTTGACCTAGATCATAGCGAACGGGATATAAAAATCCTGACATAGTTTTGCGATCCGCCAATGCAACTTCATCTACAAGCAATACTTTATGACCGTGCTGCTTAATGCTATGGGCAGTACCATGACCCAAATTTATGGTTGAGTCATGATCTAGGGTGCTAGCGATGCAGATAATGTGACATAACTCAGATCCAAAAATATCACGAAGTCCTGCAGCTTGATCGGTACCACCCCCATTACTTACATTATTCATGAATTGACTTTGCGGATCCAGTTACCTAAATGATCTGATAGAAGCGCGGGCACCTGCTCATCAGTAATCGAGAATGTTTCAGAAAAGGCTCGAATTGCCATGGCTCGGTGACTGAGGTAATTTACATCAGGCTGGCTAAGGTCCTCTGGAACGCGTTGGCCGTTAGATACAAACAGAACGGAAAGATCATGTCGAATAACTGAATCAATGACCGGCGCGAGGTGCGCAGCCTCATCAATCTTTGTAATGATGACAGAATCTAGTTTTTCGCCATGGGTGTCTTGCATGGCTTGATCATGCAGGTTAATGACTTCCTCTTGGGTGCGCAAATCAGTAGTGGAGCTCATCACTAAAATACGACGAGCTTTGCTTGAGCCATGCTCTAACAAGCTTGCCTGCTCAACCATCAGAGTATCTCGCTGACTAACGCCTGCAGTGTCAAGTAAGATAATCTTTCTATTAGAAAAGTCCTTGATTTTGGCGGCAAGATCATCGCTATCGCGAACTGCGGTAACAGATAGACCGAGTATCTTTGCAAAAGTTTTTAATTGTTCTTGAGCGCCAATACGATAGGTGTCTGTAGTCAACAGGGCAACTTGATTGCGTCCATAACGCAAAACGCAGCGCGCTGCGATTTTGGCAACCGTAGTTGTTTTTCCAACACCTGTTGGGCCAATAAATGCAAATACACCGCCGCGGTCAAATGTATCAAAAGCATGCGAAGTTTTGATCATGCATTTGACTTGTTCACGAGCATTTTTAATTAAATGTGCCAAGCTTAAATTTTCAGGTAAATTTTGAGAAATTTCAGCGCATAGCTTAGGGGAAAAGCCGCTGTTTAGTAAATGCTTTACTACCTCAGTAATTTGGGAGTTGCCTTGTTGAATATTGCCCCAAAAACTACCGGCTACATGAGACTGTAGTAATTGCTTCACTTCGCTAATTTCAGATAATAGTTTTTCAACCTTTGGAGAGCTTGTCTCAGTATCTACTTTGGGGGTTACCAAAGAGGGAGGTTCTTGGGGTTCGGGAGCTTGGGGAGGCGGTGGATTAATGAAATTGCTTGGCGCAAAAGAGCGTTGTGCTTGAGAGGCATTTTGGGCGGCGCTACGAAGCGCGTTTAATGCCGCAACTTCTTGTGCGGCCTTGGAGGCTTGCGCAGCCCTTGTGTTGGCGGCTAAGCTGGCACTGAAAATCGCATCGTTATTAGAAGGGTTGATGACATTGATATCACCTCTAGAAATGCGCTCTGCATCATTAAAAGAGGTTGGTAAAAAAGCCTCTGCACCAGGAGCCCTAATGGGTTTTTCAACTCTTTTTGGGGCTCGAGCAGGATTACTTCGAAGCATTCCTGGCGGGGTTGGAGTAAGGGGTTTTTCTGTTGGTTCTGGAGCGCGGCGTGCGATTGCATTGTCAAATTTAGCTTGCAGGCCAGAGCGGACGAGCGAGCGTTCTGAAAAGGCGCTTGATTGTCCAAAAGCAGGGTCTAAGGCTTCTGACCTAGCTGACAAGTTAGATAAGTCTTGCGATGTAATAGCAATAATTTCTACGCCTTGATCGGTGTCCTTAGTAGAGAGCACCATGGCATCAGGACCCATTTCATTACGTATGAGTTTTAAGGCATCAGCAGTATTAGCTGCAACAAATTTTTGGGGGCCCATAGGATAACTCCGAACAAATGCTTTTGAATAATGATTTTAGGTGGTTTTGGCTGCCTGGGAACAAAGAACTTTATAAAAAGTCAGATTTGCTGTTGGCGGCAGTTCATTGAGGGCCAAGACAATCGCTTGGGGGCAGACCCGGCGGGCAATTCTGGAAATCGTAGTTCTAGTTCGGGTACCCGTAATGATGACTGGGGGCAAATTCTGGCTCTCCATTTCCTGGATGCCTTGAATGACATCCTCTCCAAACATGCGGGCCAGGGAGGGTTCAATCTGACCGTCGGCAGCAATAGCGCCAGCACCAATGGATTGCTCAATTAAGCGTTCAAATTCAGGCTGAATACCCAAGGCCTGATAACTAGGGCCCTCACCTAGAGTGTCTTGCACTATAGTGCGGCGCAATGCATAACGAATATGCGGCAAGATTTCAAGAGGATCGTTAAATTTGCCCGCAAATTCGCTGGTTACTTCCAAGATGGTGCGTAAATCCTTGATGGGGACATTCTCCTCAAGAAGTAACTGTAAGATCCGCTGCAGCTGAGCAACTGTAACAATTTTGGGAATCACATCCTCCACCAACTTGGGGTAGCTGACCTTAAAGTGATCGATCAAATCTTGTGTTTCTTGACGACCTAAAAGCTCAGCGGCATACTGGTGTATTAAGTGATCGAGGTGCGTGGTAATCACCACGGCAGGCTCCACAACGGTATAGCCCTTTGCAATCGCTTCATCACGTAAGTTACGTTCAATCCAGATGGCTGGCATCCCAAAGGTTGGGTCCTTCACTTCGATGCCGGGAATTTTTTCAGTGCCGCTTTGCTGAATAGCTAAAAGACGATCTGGCAAGCATTGTCCACGACCAATTTCAGCCCCGTAGAGCAAAATCCGATACGTTTCAGCATTGAGTTGCAAATTATCGCGAATATGAACCGAGGGAATTAGAAAGCCAATTTGGGTTACAAATTTGCGACGGATCGCCTTGATACGCTTTATGAGGTCACTTTCGTCTCCCTTATCGACAAGGGGGATGAGGCGGTAAGCGAGCTCAAGGCAGAGTGGCTCAACAATAGGGACGTCTTTCCAATCAAGCTCTTCATTGGTTTTGGGAAGTGTTGCCGCAATTTCGGCTGCGGCTGCTTCTTTCTTAATGCGCTGGTGTGTAATGTATGACAAAAGGCCAAAAAGCGCGGCAAATACCAAGAAAATAACATGAGGCATCCCTGGCAGAATGCCCAAAACTCCCAGTACAGCGGCTACTACTCCCAATGCATTGCTATTGGCTTCAAATTGCTTTGATACCTGCTCGGAGAAATTATCTTCTGTCGCAACCCGGGTAACCAAAATACCGGCTGCAGTTGAAATGACGAGTGCAGGGATTTGAGCGACCAAGCCATCGCCAATAGTTAGTGAAGCGAATGTTGAGAGGGCTTTGGCAAAGTCCATGTTGTGTTGCAAAATACCAATTAATAAGCCACCAATCAGGTTGATGACCAAAATCATGATGCCGGCCATGGCATCGCCACGCACGAATTTCGAGGCACCGTCCATGGATCCGAAAAAATCAGCTTCCTGAGCAACTTCGGCACGCCGGGTTTTGGCTTCTTCTTGTTTGATCAGTCCTGCATTAAGGTCGGCATCAATTGCCATTTGTTTACCCGGCATGGAATCTAATGCAAAGCGGGCAGAGACTTCAGCAACACGTCCAGAGCCTTTGGTAATCACAACGAAGTTGATAATGGTGATCACGATAAAGATCACAATACCGACTGCAAAATTGCCCCCAATCAGAAACACGCCAAATGCCTCAATAACCTTGCCGGCAGCATCAGTCCCTTGGTAACCATCCATCAATACGATTCTGGTAGAGGCAACGTTCAATGACAAACGTAGCAGGGTTGTGAGCAGCAAGACCGTTGGGAAGGCTACAAAGTCTTTAAAGCTTTTGATATTGATTGCTGTAAACAGGACAATAATCGAAAGAGAAATATTGAAGGTAAATAGAATGTCTAGAACAAATGCTGGCAATGGCACCAGCATCATGACTAGTACAAGCAACACCAAAATCGGGACTGCACCTTGTACCGAAGGATTCGGCAATCGAGCAGTGTCAAATCCCAAAATTTTCATGCGCTAAGTTCTATCAGTAAAAAGCCTGCAATTAGGCAGTATCGAGTATCAAAAAATTAGTGCTTACTAACCTACATCTAGTTACTAAACTTCAATTTAACCCTAAATATACCGTATTTTGACCTGAAAAAAGTTAAAAAGGGCAAATATTGCCTTAATTTGGGCAAATATTTCCCCGTTGCATGAGTCTAATTAGTCCAATTGATTCCCTGGTCCCCAAATAGTCGTCATTCACAACAAGTATTCCATTCGAACACTTAAATAGTGCATTTACTTAAGTAATGCGTGTCAATAGAATTTTTGATTGCAATTACTATGTGTATAAGCTTCGAGAAGGAAGAGCGGGCTTTTCATTTTCCTGTAAATGAAAAGCCCGCAATATTGAATATTTACTATTCTGAGGCAGTAAAGTAGCGTTAAAAGATCAATCATGAAGAAATCAAATCCAAAATCGATGGCCAAAAAAAGCCTAACCCAAAAGCCAATCATGCAATCGCCTGCTCAAGCATTAGTTGTGGAAGGTCTTGAGCTCCAAAAAAATAATCAACTATTTGAAGCTGCGCAGCTATATTTTGAGGCCTTAAAAATTGAGCCTAATAACTTTGATGCGCTCCATCTTTTGGGAGCAGTGGCGGCACAAAATAAAGATTTTGAGCAAGCTTTCATTTACTTTGGCAGGGCTATTGAGGTTAATCCGTTAATTGCTGCGGCCTATAGCAATATGGGTACCGCTTTGCATGATTCGGGCCGACCAAATGAGGCGATAACTTTCTTCAAAAAAGCAATTGAACTGCAACCTAGTTTCATCGAGGCTTTATATAACATGGCAGGTTCATATCAGTTGGCTGGTAATGCTGAAAAAGCCTTAGAGTGTTATGAAGAATTTTTAAAAATTGAACCCAAGAGAATTGAGGCTCTAAATAATCGAGGTAACGTATTGCAACGACTGCGTCGATATCGAGATGCAATACAAGCGTATGACAAGGCGATAGAGGTTGATCCTAGTTACCCTGGGCCTTTCAATAATCGCGGTAATTTGTATTACTTGCAAGGTAGATATAAGGAAGCATTGCAAGACCTAAATCGAGCATTGGAAATTAAGCCTGACTATGCGCACGCCTACAATAATCGAGGAAACGTATTAAAGATGCTTAATAAAAATGAAGAAGCCTTAGCAGATTTTCAAAAAGCAATAGAGTTGGATAAGTGTTACGCCGAGCCTTACCATAATCAAGGCAATTTTTGGCTTGACTTTATGAAATATGATGATGCCTTAATTTATTTTGAAAAAGCGCTAGAAATTAAGCCTGATTATGAATATGTTGTTGGCGCAAGACTGTATACCAAACTTCAACTCTGCAATTGGGAGAACTTAGAGCAGCAAACCGCGCAATTTATTACCAAAGCGGTCTTAGGTGAGAGGGTGGCCGCTCCTTTTCATGCAATTCCTTTGGTAGATTCCGGTTTAATTCAAAAACAAATTGCCCAAACCTGGATTGCCGATAAGCATCCAACTACCCAAGAGTTGCCG
>Ga0214202_1000072_pt1 | contig 48818 bp, 45 predicted proteins | sample TroBogEpilimnion_9_FD_153040 | JGI IMG/M metagenome (GOLD analysis project Ga0214202, IMG submission 153040) | Freshwater microbial communities from Trout Bog Lake, WI - 03JUN2009 epilimnion | ecosystem: Environmental > Aquatic > Freshwater > Lake > Epilimnion/Euphotic zone | place: Trout Bog...
GTTCGACTTGCATGTGTTAAGCACGCCGCCAGCGTTCGTCCTGAGCCAGGATCAAACTCTCCATAGAAAGTTGTGATCTGGCAAAAAACAAAACTAGCTTTTGCTATTTTCGTTTTACCAATTGTTTTTGTTTTGTAATGATCTCAAAAAGAGAAAATACAAAGGAATTTGGACTTACTACAGACATGTAAACATGCCTATATAAGCCCTTTTATTGGCATTCATTTTTGCACGTTGTTGAGTTCTCAAGGTACGAGCGCGCTCCGCTTGCGGCAATTACTCACCGTTTGCAGGGCAGACCGCCAAACCTAATGCATGTTGAGAGACAGGTCAATTTCGCATGAACCATCAAACTAAGCAGAAAACTTGGAGGAATTTCGTCACACGGCCTTTGGCAGTCCGTTACGTGAGCGAGAGAGAACCATAACCCCAACGGGGCGCAAGGGTCAAATCGGACATTAAACCCCAAATCGCTAAGGGTGTAGAACTAGAAAAGGCCTCAAACCATTGATTTATAATGGTTTGAGGCCTTTTTTCAAAAACCGTACTAAATCAGCTCTACCGCCGCCAGATCTCTTTTCCCCTTCCGGAGAAGCAAAAAACGGCCAAAAAGTAGGTTTTCTACGCTCGGCGCGAACTCCTCGGTGGTTACCTTGGCATTGTTGAGATATGCACCACCTTCTTTAACGATTCTGCGAGCCGCTGACTTGGAATCAACTACCCCTGTGGCCGCTAACAAATCGACCCAGGTCGGAAACGCTGAGCCCCTTGTTACGGTTGTCCTGGGCAGCTGGGAGAGCGCAGATTCCAACGTGCGTTCATCCAGTTCAGATAATTCTGCTTGCCCAAATAACGCCTTTGCTGCCTTCTCTGCGCCATTACATTCGTCAGCCCCATGTACCAACGTAGTTAGTTCTTGCGCTAGCGCCCTGTGCGCTTCTCTTGCACCTGGATTTGTCTCATGTTGCGCAACAAGCGCTTCGATTTCTTCCCGACTTCTAAAAGAAAATACTTTTAAATATTTAGGAACATCGGCATCATCAGAATTTAACCAGAATTGATAGAACGCATATGGCGATGTCATTTCAGGATCTAGCCAGACACTTCCACCCGCGGTCTTTCCAAATTTACTTCCATCTGATTTAGTCATCAATGGAATTGTCATACAGTGAGCGACGCCGCCTTCAACCTTCCGAATCAAATCAAGACCAGCAACTATGTTGCCCCATTGATCACTTCCACCAAGTTGAATTTTGCAATCATGCCGACGGTACAACTCCAAAAAATCAAAAGCTTGAAGGACTTGATATGAAAATTCGGTATATGAAATCCCTCCGCTTTCAAGGCGCGCAGAAACGCTATCTTTTGAAAGCATCTGATTAACGCTGAAATGCTTGCCGATATCCCTCAAGAAATCTAAGGCAGAAACTGGCTTGGTCCAATCCAAATTATTAGTCATTACCGCTGAGTTGTCGCCCAATTCAAAATTGAGAAACTTTGATAGTTGATTGCGAATTCGACCAACCCACTGTTCGACGATGTCTACATCGTTAAGGGTTCGTTCTTCATTTCGTCCACTCGGATCTCCGACTAATCCGGTCGCCCCTCCTACAAGCGGAAGTGGCTTATGGCCCGCCAACTGAAAGCGCCTCATAACGAGTAGCACGACAAGGTTACCTACATGCAGAGAAGGTGCAGTCGGATCAAAGCCAATATAGAACGCCGTCGATTGCCCATCTAGCTGCTTAATTAGCGCTTCACGATCAGTACTCTGGGCGATCAATCCCCGCCACTCCAGATCCGCTATTAATTGAGATGTCATGTGCTCATCATTCCCGAAAATCGATTCCGCTCGCTAGTAATCCAGGTCGAACTCGAACGAATTTTTGCTTCGAGCTGCTCAATCTGGGTAGTAACGCTCTTTGTAGAGGTCCCATTGATTGCGCCACGGGCTTCAATAGCTGATTTGGCAGATAGTGAAGCTCTTAGATCGTTGTCCAGACGAGAATCTACAGAGAAAAAATCCGAATCTGATAATTCGTGTACGTCCATTCCTTTGATATCGGCCAAGGCAACCGCCTTGCCCGAAATTTCGTGGGCATGAGCGAATGAGACATTTTTACGAACCAAAAAATCGGCGATTTCCGTTGCCAAGGCATGGCCCTTTAAAACATCAGAACTAATGTGATCGCCGTGGAAGGTGGCGGTGTCGATCATTCCTCGAACGGCTGGCAAAAGTGTCAGCAGTTGTTCAACGGAATCAAATACCGGCTCCTTATCCTCTTGAAGGTCGCGATTGTAGGCAAAAGGTAAACCTTTCAAGGTAACTAATAACGCCGTCAAATTACCTATAAACCTTCCCGTTTTTCCGCGAGCTAATTCTGCGATATCAGGGTTCTTTTTCTGAGGCATGATTGACGATCCCGTTGAGAATGCGTCATCTAAGGTTACCCAACCGAATTCCTGAGTATTCCAAATCGTAAATTCCTCACCAATGCGGGACAGATGTATCCCCAGCATCGCAAAAATAAATAACGCTTCGGCAACAAAATCGCGATCGCTCACTGCATCAATACTGTTTCGGGTTACCCCCTTAAAACCTAAATCTGCAGCAATAATTTCTGGGTTTGGGACCAATCCAGAACCAGCCAGTGCTCCAGACCCCAAAGGAGAAATTGAGTTGCGATCCAACCAATCTTTAATTCGATCGACATCTCGAAGCAAGGCATGTGAATGCTTCGCTAGCTCGTGTGAGAAAAGAATGGGCTGTGCGTGTTGTAAATGTGTGAATCCTGGGGCCACAACCGACATATTGTTTAAAGCCGTGGCATCTAACGAAACAGCTAAATGCACAACTTGATCAGCGACCTCAAGGAGGTGGTCAATGAGATAGAGCTTAAAATCAGTGACAACCAGATCATTTCTAGAGCGACCAGCTCTGAAAGCTCCCCCGAGTTCACCTAACTTTGCTGTTATTCCGCGTTCGATAGCGCTATGAACATCTTCGTCGCCATCGTTATAAGTAAAAGATCCACTTGCAACATCCTGACTCAATTCCTTTAACGCGACAACTATCTTCTGGGCTTCATCACTCGTGAGGATTTTTGATCGCTGCAAACCTTCGACATGCGCAATGTTTACCCGAATGTCATATTGAGCTAGCCGCCAATCAAAGTCAACACTTCTAGAGAGTTTTGCAACAGACTCGTGTGGTCCAGATGAGAACCTTCCACCCCAGAGCGCCATTATTTTCCCTTTCCGAACATGATAGAAATCTTCTTCGCCAACGCCGGTCCGCCATTCGCGGTCGAAGCGATTACTAGTACCGTATCGTCACCCGCCACCGTACCGATAGCTGTCATTAGCTCCCCCGCACTCATCGCCAAATCCAACGTACTTGCTACAAATTGCGCGGCTGCAGGCGGTGTCTTAATCACAACAGTGTTTCCGCTGGATGTAATCGAAACAATCAATTGCGAATTAGGCGTCAGAGTCGTAGTGCCTCCCAAAACATACCTAGATGCACCATCATCGCCTTTACCCCGCATCGCGCCAAGTTCTTGCAAATCACGACTAGCGGTTGCTTGCGTAACCGTCAGACCCTTAGCCTTCAATTCTTTGACGACATCTGCTTGTGAATGAATTTTTCCTGCCTGGATGAGAGTTGCAATCAATCTTTTTCTCTGCTCGCTCGGATTACTTAGTGACTTAACCATTCTGAGCCTCCCGCAAACTCTTCGAAAACAATTGCACGAACTCATTTATCTGCCGTTTTGTTACTACCAACGCTGGAGCAATTCTGATCACATGGGAACTCGGGGCATTCATAAGCAGTCCATTCTTCACAGCAATTGGAAGCATTTTTTGGGCGATATCAGTTTCTAGAACGATGCCCAATAAAAGACCCCTGCCCCTAACTTCAGTCACACCTGGGAGGGCGGAAAGCGCTGTTTTTATATGCATTTCGTGTTCCTTGATAGAGCTCAGTAAATTCTTCTTCACCAGATAATCAATCGCTGCATTTGAAGCCGCGCAGGCAATCGGATTACCACCAAAAGTGGAGCCGTGCTCTCCTGGTTTAAAGGCGGGCACCTTTTCGCCCAAAGTGATCATCGCCCCAAGGGGAAGACCGCCTCCGAGCCCTTTGGCAAGCGTGACAATATCTGGCTGAAATTCTTCAGATTCGAAACCAAACCATTCACCTGTGCGACCCATTCCTGTCTGGACGGCATCGATAGCAAAGAGTGCGCCATGATCATCACAAATTTCGCGGACTCCTGCCAAATACCCGTGTTTCGGAACTACGACTCCATTTTCCCCCTGTATGGGTTCCAGAATAACCATTGCAGTCTTCTTCGAGACCGCTTTGCGCATTGCTTCGAGATCCCCAAAAGGTACGAACTTTATATTCTTCAACAATGGTTCAAATGGTGTTCGTTTACTTTCTTGCCCCGTGATCGATAGCGCACCAAAAGTCCTGCCATGGAATCCACCGATCGCAGCAATAATCTCTTTTTTTCCTGTCAGGCGCGAAATCTTGATAGCGGCCTCGTTGGCCTCTGCGCCAGAGTTACAGAAGAAAACTCGAGCCGAAGAGTCCCCAATCAAGTCCTGTAAACGTTCGGCAAGTTCAATTCCCGGAAGATGCGAATATAAGTTACTGATATGTGACAACTGCGAGACCTGCGATGTTACCGCCTTGATAATGACTGGATGGGCATGACCAAGGATGTTGGTGGCTATTCCACCAAGAAAGTCCAAGTACCTTTTACCATTTTCATCCCAAACTTCTACGCCTTTGCCATGATCGAGGGCGATCTCGGGTGTCCCATAATTGTTTTGTAACGCTTTCTCCCAGCGTTTTTTCATTTTCATATCGTCACCACGGTTCCACCAATGCCCGCAAAAGCGTTCTCTAAATTCTCTAACTTTCGTCCATCGATAATGCGTGCACTTTTGGCACCTGACGTAAGAGCAGAAATAACTGCTTTAACTTTTGGAGCCATGCCGTCTGCAAAGGTCGGAGCTAGCTCCATGAGTTCTTGGAGAGAGATCTCCGAAATAAGAGTCGACGCATCAGGCCAGTTCCGATAGATACCGGCAACGTCGGTAATGAACAAAACTTCTTTTGCACTCAGTGCGCCAGCGATGGAACCAGCAGCGATATCACCATTCATGTTTAGCGCCTGCCCATCTGACTGAACGCTGACTGGTGAAATAACCGGCATAAATTTATTGCTGATCAGCAATTTAAGAAGAGTCGGGTCCGTGCTATTGGCTTCTCCCACCAAGCCTGCATCTACGGGACTGCCATCCACAATCGGAAAATATTTATGGGCTCGAATTGTCGAACCATCTCCCGTTGAAAGCCCAACAGCATTAACCCCACAGGCTATGAACTTGTTAGTCAAAGTGCGAAGGACTGAACCAGAGAGAGTCTGTTGGACAATTTCCATAACCTCTGGTGTTGTAACTCGATACCCAGAACTCATGGTTGTGGGAATGGCATGCACCAGTAATTCTCTATCAACTGCTGGGCCACCTCCATGGACAACTACAACTTCGCCACCCTCTTTATGAAAGGTGCTTATCGCCATGACAATTTGATCATTCGCTGCATCTGACTCCAGGACATGACCGCCGTATTTGATAACGATCATGCACCAAGTCCTGTCACAGAAATGCCCGTGGTCTCTTCAAACCCACACATCAGATTCGCATTTTGAATGGCTTGGGATGCCGCGCCCTTCCCTAAATTGTCGATGGCAGAAGAGACCACCAATCGCTGTGAATGAGTATCGATGGCGACTTGAATTGAGACTGAATTGGATCCAATTACCGCCGATGTCGCAGGCATGGCACCCAATGGAAGCACCGTGACAAAAGGACTCCCAGAATAAAATTTTGAGTAGAGGTCATGAACTTCAGAAGAAGAGATTTCTGTTTTAAGTTTTGCCGTCGTTGTTGCCAATATGCCACGTGACATAGGAGCCAGAACTGGCGTAAAGGAAACTATTACTTTCCCTTTAGTTAAAAGTCCAAGTGTTTCTTCAATCTCTGGCGTGTGCTGATGTACGCCCCCAAACTTATATGAGGACAAGGAACCCATAACTTCACTTGCTGAAAGATTAATAGCTGCTTTCCGACCTGCCCCAGTAGTACCTGACGAAGCAACCACTACGATATCGGCCGGATCAATACATCCATATGAAATCGCAGGCGCGGCTGCCAACGCAATGGCGGTGGCATAGCATCCTGGGTTAGCAACATGACTTGCTGCAGAAATCTTCGCACTTTGACCGGGGATCTCTGGAAGTCCATAAATCCAAGTGCCAGCATGAGTTCCTCCATAATATTCATGCCAAGAATCTGCAGAACTTAATCGATAATCTGCACCAAGATCAACAATCTTTACAGAATCCTTTACTTGTGAAATCAGTTTCGATGATTCTCCGTGCGGCAATGCAAAAAACAATATTTGGCAATCATTCATGAGCGAAACATCTGTCGCTTGAAAGGCGACATCTCCTAGATCAAATAACTGGGGGTGAACCGAGATAACCGAAGAACCTGCCTGGCTTCCTGCTGCGATATAAGAAAGTTCGAACTCTGGGTGCCGAGAAAGGAGACGAAGCAATTCTCCGCCAGAATATCCACTAGCGCCGATCACTCCCGTTTTCATGGGTTAAGAATAATGCATCCTGCATAATTATGCAAAGATTTGTATAATTATGCGCGAACGATGGCTCCGACAGAATTGGCAGCGGCCGCTACCGCCTCAGACCTATATATGCTTACTTCATCGGCGGTTAGAGTCCGATCCGGAGCCCTAAAAGTCATCGTGAAGGCCAAAGAGACCTTCCCCTCCCCCAGGTTGTTGTATCGATCGAAAAGTTGAATCGATTCCAATAAATCTCCTGCACCTGTGATCAGCGCCTTTTCTACATCCGCAGCCGACACCCCGCTATCTACGATCAGTGAAACATCTTGGGTCGCTGCTGGCATTGTCCCCACCAGAGGAGCTCGTTTTACTGAGACCAGTGGAAGTTCTGAGAGTATTACCGCGAAAGCACATGTCCTCGGCGGCAATCCGAGCGATTCCAAGACTCTAGGGTGGAGTTCCCCCGCATGAGAGACGGCCTTGCCGTTGACTTGAATCTCAGCACAACGTCCTGGGTGCCACGGAGCAAGATCTGAAGCAACGATCGTGCCAACGTTCCCAGTTAATTCGATGATCGATAACGCTTGGTTTACAGCATCAGACCAATCAAAGGACCTTCCCTTACCCCACCATCCATCTCGATCTAAAGAGCCTGAAACAACGGCGCCCACGAAGAGAGGCTGCGCAGGAACAGAGGCGTAAATATTTTCGATCGTCTCTTTCGAAGGACGTTCATCAATGGGAATAATCCCAACGCGAGCCAACTTTGTGACATCACGAAAAACAGAACCAATTTCAAAGATAGCTACATCTTTAGCGCCTCGTCCCAAATTGCGCTTTGCTGCTTCAAGAAGTCCTGGTAATAAATGAGTGCGCAGTAGAGGCGCTTGATCTGACATTGGATTTGCCAACTTAAAACTCGCAGCTCGTGGGCCAGTGAAACCAAGAATGTCCACCATCTCTTGGTTAACAAATGGATAGTTATAAACCTCTGAAAAACCAACATTAGATAAGTAGTTAGCTACGCCGCGCTTCCTATATTGCATTGGCGACAGAGTTGCAGATGCATGGCCTACTGGAAGTCGGCCCTCAATCGAATTTAGTCCGATCAGTCGAGCGACTTCTTCTACAAGATCCGTAGGATTTAATAGATCGCTACGCCAAGTAGGCGGAACAACCTTCCACTCAGCTTTCGATTCATCGGTGATCGAACACCCAACGATTTTCAGCTTCCCAGCAACCACGGCAGTCGCAACCGGGATTCCCAACAGCTGTGCTACAAAGCCTGGTTTGAATGTTATCTCAGCCATTTCGGGGACCGCACCTGCAGTAGCCGAACCAACATGTACAGCGCCGCCCAACTCAATGAGGAGATCTACTGCGCGGGCACTGGATATGGCTGCCAATGCAGGGTCAACTGAACGTTCTAAACGCCTGGAAGCTTCCGAAGAAAGTTTGTGGAATCGAGAATTTTTTGCGATAGACATTGGTTCAAAACGAGCAGCTTCAATCGCCATGTCAGTTGTAGTTGATGTCACTTCAGATTCCAAACCACCCATGGTTCCTGCCAACGCCAGTGCCTTTTTTTCATCCGCAACGAGTAGATTTTCAGGAGATAATTTTCGTACTTGATTATCTAAAGTTGTAAATTCTTTCTCGGACGTCGCACGTCGAATATGAAGTGAACCAGAGACTTTATCTCTATCAAAAGCATGAAGAGGCTGACCAAGTTCGAGCATGACGTAGTTAGTTATGTCTACAGCTAGTGAAATGGAACGCATTCCGCACTTTGCAATTCTGCGCTGCATCCAGATTGGAGATTGGGCATTTGGATTAAATCCAGAAATTGTTCTGATGTAGATCACGCTCGCCGCGGCGGAGTCATCAATCGTGACTTGAACTCCTGACTTGTTGATGTCGTACTTCTTTTCATTAACATTCTTTGCAGGATCCGTATAAGTCACATTGAGCGAAGAAGCTAGTTCGCGTGCTAAACCTCTGATAGATAAGGCGTAGCCTCTATCTGGATTTATAGCTATATCAAAAATGACATCTCTAATCTCTAAGAGCGCGATTGCATCTTCGCCTGGTTTTCCACTTTGAAGTACGATAATGCCGGCATGTTCATCGCTGATGCCTAATTCACGGGCAGAACAAATCATTCCGTTACTAGTATGCCCATAAGTTTGGCGCGCCGAAATTTCAAAGCCACCGGGCAAGACCGCACCTGGCAACGAGGCAACAACTAGGTCGCCAACCGCAAAATTAGATGCTCCGCAAATAACGTATCGAGTTTCGGCCTCACCACAATCTATACCTACATAGCGAATTGGTTTTTTCTGACCCTCAACATTTTCGATACTCACGACTCGCGCCACAACTACTGGACCAGAGAGGTCTACGCCCTGTTCTTCAATTTCTTCTACTTCGAATCCAACCGAGACAAATGCTTCTTCTAGTTCAGGCAAAGTAACGCCGTCTGGGATTGCAACGAATTCGCGCAACCAGGACAATGGGAGTTTCATTTCACACCCGATCCAAAACCTTGCGAAAATCTGATATCGCCTTCAACGATATCGTGCATATCAGTGATGCCATGTCGAACCATCAGCGTTCGCTCCAGACCCATTCCGAACGCAAAACCACTGTATTCCTCTGGATCGATTCCGCAGGCGACTAGAACTTTGGGGTTCACCATTCCGCAACCGCCCCACTCGATCCAACGACCATTAAAAAAGAAATCAACTTCTGCGCTGGGTTCTGTGAACGGGAAGAAGGACGAGCGTAAACGCGTTTTAACATCTGGCCCAAAGATTGAACGTGCAAAATGATCTAACGTACCTTTGAGATCGGCCATCGTGATTCCTTTGTCGATGACCAGCCCTTCAACCTGTGAGAACACAGGGGTATGCGTAGCATCCAGTTCATCTGCCCTATAAGTTCGTCCCGGGCAAATCACATATATCGGTGGCTTTTCATTAAGCATGGTGCGCACTTGGACGGGTGAAGTGTGGGTTCGCAAAACGAGATTAAGTTCCCTTGGTTCGATGAAAAATGTATCCTGCATCGTGCGCGCCGGATGATCCGCGGGGATGTTGAGCGCATCGAAGTTAAGCCACTCAGCCTCAAGCTCTGGCCCTTCGGCTACTCGATAACCCATTCCGAGAAAGAGATCACATATCTCGTTGGTCAAAATAGTTAAAGGATGAAGTCCGCCTTTTGGAGTTCTGCGCGCAGGAACCGTGACATCTACTCGCTCTTCAACAAGTACACGCGCGTCACGTTCTCTCTCCAATACCGCACTCCGAGCCTCTAGGGCATCATTTAGTGCTGATTTAGCTTGACCTAAAATCTTTCCAAAGGTTGTTCTGTCCTCCGGTGAAAGTGTTCCAAGTTGTTGATTCGCTTTCGCAATCGGCGACCGTTCTCCTACATGAGCCAGACGAGCCTCTTTGAGAGTTTCTAGTGAATCAGATCCAGCAATAGCCGCTAGTGCATCGATTTTCGCCGCTTCGATGGCTTCTGCGGAGAGTGTCATAATTGATCAATCTTACTAATAAATTATTCAGTTCGAGAGGAAATACATGGCAATCGCCGCGGCGCTCGCCACATTAAAGCTCTCTGCAAGGCCGTGCATCGGAATAGCAACTCTCTCAAACGCAGGCGGAAGTTCTGGCAATCCCCTCCCCTCGTTTCCGAATACCAAGATTTGGGCCTTGGTCTTATCAAGGACAGTCATCGGTTGGGATGCAGCCCCATCAAAGGCAACCAGCTGAAGCGATCGCTCATTGGCAAAACTTTCCACACCCTCGAGCGACACATCCTGAGCCACGGGGATATTCCACAGTGATCCAGCGGTCGAGCGCACAACTTTTGGACTATAAATATCAACGCTCTGGTTACTGAACATAACAAGATCAAAACCACAGGCATCTGCCGTGCGAATCGCCGTGCCTGCATTTCCTGGATCTTGGATCTGCCAGAAGTAGGCAATCTTCTTGAGAGCTGTTTTTGCATACCGATCGAGATCCGGTGGGAGGAATTTACAAAGCGCAATAATCCCTTGTGGAGATTCTGTATCTGCCATTGCATTCATTACTTGATCCGAGACCATAATCGTTTCGTGCTTTTCAATCATCTCTGCCGCAAACTCAGATCTAAGCTTTTCGAGTCCATCCTCAGTCAGGTACAGCCGTTCTATGAGCGGAGCTGTTGCCACTTTTGAAATCAGGGCCGATCGAAGTGATTGCAACCCATCTGCAACAAAAATATGTTCCAGGTTTCTCTGCTTTTTACCCCGAGGACCCAAAAGAGCCTTCACTCGCTCCACATGGGGCGACTGAAGGCTCGTAATTGGTGCGTGAGTCAATTAAGCGTTTACTACGTGCTGGCGAGCTAGATCAACAAGCGCCTTAAATGCTGCAGGATCATTAGTTGCAAGCTCAGAGAGAACACGACGATCAACCTCTACACCTGCAGCCTTGAGGCCTTGGATGAAGCGGTTGTATGTCAGTCCATGTTCGCGAGAACCAGCATTAATTCGCTGAATCCAGAGTTGGCGGAAGTCGCCCTTCTTATCCTTACGGTGATCGAAGGCGTAGACCATACTGTGAGTCAGTTGTTCTTTTGCCTTACTAAAGAGACGTGAACGTTGTCCGCGATAACCAGCGGTGCGCTCGAGGGTGGTACGACGCTTTTTCGCTGCGTGTACGCCGCGTTTTACTCTTGCCATTTTCTACCCCTTACTTCAAACCGAGCATGCGCTTGGCTGTCATGGTTACGGTTTTCTTTCCAGCAACTTCGCCACTTAAGCGACGAGTCACGCGTGAAGACTTGTGTTCGAGAAGGTGGCGCTTTCCAGCGCGCTTGTGCATTATTTTGCCGGTACCGGTCAGACGGAATGTCTTCTTGGCCCCGCTATGGGTTTTCATCTTTGGCACTTCATACCTCCTTGTAGGTACTAACTTTTACTAATAAAACTCTTATTGAACAGCTTCTGGTACTTCAACAGCTTCTGGGTTCACTTCCACTTTCGTAGATTCAACCTTTGCAGAAGGCTTTTTAGATGCCTGACTCTTTTTAAGAACCGGACCTAATACCATCGTCATGCTCTTGCCCTCTTTTTTGGGCGCAAACTCAACGAATCCCACTTCCACAATCTCTTCTGATAACTTCATCAAAAGTCGATAACCCATTTCTGGGCGGGTCTGCTCTCTACCTTTAAATTGAACAGTTACCTTCACCTTGTCTCCGCCTTTGAGGAAGCGCTCAATGTGAGCCTTCTTGGTCTCATAGTCATGAGGTTCGATCTTCAATCCAAAACGAATCTCTTTCACCACAATGTGGGTCTGGTTCTGTCTAGCTTCACGTGCCTTCTGCGCGATTTCGTATTTGTACTTACCGAAATCCATGATCTTGCAAACGGGAGGCTTGGCATCGGGAGAAATTTCTACAAGATCGAGGCCTACTTCTTCGGCCATTTGCAAGGCCTTGGCTGTATCTACGATTCCTACTTGTTCTCCTGAAAAACCAATCAGACGTACTTCCGAAACTCGGATCCGATCGTTGATTCTTTGTTCAGCGCTGATAACTCTTCCTCTCTTAAAAATTGAGCTTATGCAAGCAAGAGAAAGCCGCGCAAAAAATGGCTCACGCAAAGTGAGCTAGATCTTGACCAACCAGCCGAAGCCGGTGAGGTGGGAGCGACAAACTCCACTTGATGGGTAAAGGGTACAACCTGGTAGCTCTAGAACGAAATCCGAGCGTGAAGGCAGATCTGAAGCGTTATCCGCCGATCGCGTGGACTCCGCCATCGACGTGAATGATCTCGCCAGTAGTGCTCGGGAACCAGTCTGAGAGCAAAGCGATCGCCCCACGGGCAGCGGGCTCAGGATCGGTGACATTCCATTTTAATGGTGCACGCTGATTCCAAACATTTTCAAATTCTTCAAATCCGGGAATTGCCTTGGCAGCGATCGTTTTCAGTGGGCCAGCAGCAATCAGATTCACACGCACGTTATCTATTCCTAAATCACGAGCAAGATATCTGTTAGCGGACTCGAGTCCCGCCTTGGCAACACCCATCCAGTCATACTTTGGCCAAGCAACTGTTGCATCAAAGGTGAGCCCAACGATGCTGGCGCCAGTTGATGGAAATAGTTCGCGTGTTGCCATGGCTAAAGACTTGTAGGAAAAAGTTGACGTGTGAACCGCGATTGCCACATCTTCCCATTCAGTATGCAAGAAATTCCCACCCAGCGCCGCCTGCGGTGCAAATCCAATGGAGTGTACGACCCCATCCAAGTGAGGTACATGCTTCTTGACCTCTGCGGCTAGTCCAGCAAGTTGCTCCGCATTAGTAACATCTAGTTCTAGTACTGGCGCCGGTTTAGGTAGTCGACCAGCTACTCGCGTAGTCAAACTTAATCCACGACCAAAGCCAGTCAATACTACGTTGGCACCCTCTTCTTGTGCCAGGCGGGCAATATGAAATGCAATCGAACCATCGGTCAGAACCCCGGTGACCAAAATATTTTTTCCTGTAAGCAATGCCATTAGTGTCCCATTCCCATTCCGCCATCTACTGGAATTACTGCTCCCGTGATGTAACTTGCGCCAGGTGAAGCTACGAACTTTACAACCGCTGCAATTTCTTCTGGTGTGCAGAAACGCCCCAAAGGTATCTGTGTCATATATTTTTCGCGAAGTGGTTCCGCAAGATCTGCAGTCATATCTGTTTCAACAAAACCTGGTGCGATCACATTGAAGGTTATGCCTCGGGAACCGTATTCTCGAGCCAGCGCGCGCGACATGCCTATCAAACCACTCTTTGTGGCTGCATAGTTTGCCTGTCCAGCCGACCCCATCATGCCAACAACAGACCCAATAAAAATTACACGACCACTTCGTTTTTTGATCATAGGGGAGATTGCTTTTTGTGCGCTTCTAAATGCGCCAGTCAAATTAGTTTCAATCACATCTGAAAAATCAGATTCGGGCATGCGCATGGCCAGACCATCGCGAGTTATCCCAGCATTTGCAATTAATACATCCACGCTTCCATATCTGGATTCAATCTCAGCAAAGGCATCATTCACACTCTCCTGGCTAGTGACATCCATCTGGACTCCGACCAGACCATCTGGGGCGGTACCTGTGCGATAGGAGACAATGACTAAATCTCCATCACTCGCAAAAGATTTAGCGATGGCTAATCCGATACCCCGATTGCCGCCAGTGACAAATACGACGCGAGGGGTTTCTTTGGACATAGAGGAAGGTTAATGGCTACTGAGGCGTACCCAAAAGAGGCGCGAATAAGATCGACGCCATAGGCTTAACTTATGGGTATTTCGCGGAAACAAAAGGCAAATAGAGCCACAATGTCGATCTCCATTACAAATGCCCAAGAGGCACTTAGTAACGATCAGCGCAGCAGGCAACGCAAGTACTTCATCTCGATGATGGTGCGAACAGGCTGTTTCGTCGCTGCCATTTTTCTGCATAACCCCTACAGGTGGTTCGCCATGGCTGGAGCTGTCGTACTCCCATACGTCGCCGTCGTAATTGCAAATGCGGGACGAGAAAATGTAACTGGAACCAACGCCATTTTAAAGAATTCACCGAGAGAGATCACTGGAAATTAAATTCCTGAGTTAAGTACCTGTCGTTGATATAGATCGAAATACAACCCTTTACGAGCCACCAACTCTTCATGGCGCCCCATCTCTGCAACTTTCCCAGATTCTAAAACCAATATTTGATCCGCCTTTTGAATAGTTGATAGGCGGTGGGCGATCACAATACTTGTGCGTCCCTGTAGCGCTACTTCTAGCGCCGCCTGCACCAATGACTCATTTTCAGAGTCTAGATGCGCTGTGGCCTCATCTAGAATTACGATACTAGGAGATTTAAGCAACAAACGCGCAATTGCTAGTCGTTGCCTTTCTCCGCCAGATAATCGATGACCACGTTCGCCAACAATCGTATCCAATCCGCTCGGTAGTCCTTCGATGAAAGCCCAGATTTGTGCCGCCTCGCAAGCCTCTTGAATCTCTTCTAAAGTCGCATTTTCTTTGGCGTATCGCAAATTATTTTCAATAGAATCGTGGAACATGTGCGAATCTTGAGTAACAACACCGATTTGCTCACGCAACGAATGCAAGGTTAATTCGCGGACGTCATTCCCATCAATACGAATATGACCAGAGGTTACGTCGTATAGACGAGGAATTAGTCCAGAAATTGTGCTCTTGCCAGCCCCTGAAGGGCCAACGATCGCGGTTAATGTACCCGGTGCACAGTAGAACGAAACATCATCCAGGATTACACCAGAATCAACTACTTCCTTCTTTGCCGTCATCTCCAGGGAGGCCAGAGAGATTTCGTGTGCTTTTGGATATGCAAAGGTGACATGATCAAAGGTGATAGCGGGACGTTCTGAACGCAGTTCGACAGAGCCGGGTTCGTCATGAACCATTGGTTCAAGATCCAAAACTTCAAATACTCGTTCAAATGAGACAAGCGCGGTCATCACATCTACCCGGACATTAGTGAGTGCGGTCAATGGACCGTACAAACGAGCCAATAGCGTAGTGATGGCCAACAGCGACCCCACGCTAATTGCTCCTGAGATTGCAAGATGCCCCCCGATCCCATAGGCAATTGCTGTAGCAATAGCCGCGATAGAAAGTATCGCCAAATAGAAAATTCTGTTGAGCATTGCGGTTTGGATACCAATATCTGCCACTCGTCTAGCTTTGCTCTGGAAACTTCCCTTCTCTTTCTCGCGATTGCCGTACAACGTCACAAGCAGTGCCCCAGATACATTAAACCGTTCCGTCATAGTTGATGACATTTCTGCATTTAATGTGAAAGCTTTTAGAGTCAGTGACTGAATCCGCCTACCAACCCATTTAGTTGGCAGTAAGAAAAGTGGCAACAGCAGCAGTGACATGACAGTGATCTGCCAAGAAAGTGTAATCATTGCGATTGTGACCAAGGAGAGCGTCAGGAAATTGCTCAAAATCCCGGACAATGTATCAGTAAATGCATTCTGCGCACCTATGACATCAGAATTGATTCGCGAGATAAGAGCGCCGGTTTGAGTTCTAGTAAAGAAAGCAATGGACTGCGTTTGGATATGTCCGAAAACTTGAGTACGCATTTCGTAGATAAGTCCTTCACCGATTCGCGAAGAGAACCATCGAGAGACTAAGTTTACAAAAGTATCAACTACAGCCAACAGCCCAACGGTCACTGCAAGTATCGTGACAACACGGCCGTTTTTCGGGATCACTCCATGATCGATCAAATTCTTGAGAAGGAGTGGAGATGCAACCGTCAAGAGCGAGTCAAAGATAATTGTTATCAGAAAGAAAAATATGTACTTCTTGAACGGTTTAGCAAACTGCCAAATTCTTTTAACCGTGCCGGAACGCAATTTAATATCTTTTACAGCCGGGTCTCGGGTCGCAGAGCGCATCGCCATGCGTGCTGCACCAGTCGGGCTTGACCTCATTGACATATGCGGAACCTACTAGAAATTAAACTGTGAAACCGATCGCTCTAAGTTGCTCTCGACCATCATCAGTGATCTTATTTGGACCCCAAGGTGGCATCCATACCCAATTAATTTTCACATCAGAGGTAATGTCTGCCAAAACTTGACGCGCTTGATCCTCAATAACATCCTGGAGGGGGCAAGCCGCGGAAGTTAGAGTCATATCCAATACCGCAACATTCGACTCATCAACGCTCATGTCATAAACAAGGCCAAGGTCCACCACATTAATCCCAAGTTCGGGGTCAATCACGTCCTTGAGCGCCTCCGTTACCTCATCTAACGTAGCTAGTTGCTGACTCATGCCTTTGCTCCATTCTGAATCGCTGCGTCTTTAAATGCCATCCAACCCAATAGAGCGCACTTTACCCTTGCAGGAAACTTTGAGACACCACTTAAAGCAATCGCATCTTCCAGTACTTCTTCGTTGCCCACCAAGGTTCCCTTGCTCTGCATCAATGACGTAAATTCGTCGAGAATGGCGAAGGCATCCTGGGAGGTTCGACCCACGACTAGATCGCTCATTATCGAAGCGCTTGCTTGCGAAATCGAGCAGCCGACTCCGCTCCATGTCACATCGGATACCTGGCCGGCAGTTAAAGTGACGGACAACGTGATTTCATCACCACAGCTGGGATTTACGTGATGAACTTTAAACTCACCAGAAGGCTCGCCCTTGTGATGCGGGTTCTTGTAGTGATCCAAAATCACATCTTGATATAAAGAATCTAAATCCATCAGCGTTTCCTAAAATAGTCTCGGGCGGCCACTACAGATTCGAGTAGGACATCGACATCAGACTCATCGTTGTACAAGTAGAACGATGCTCTGGTGGTTCCCATTAAACCTAACTTGCGAATCAGAGGCCAAGCACAGTGGTGTCCGGTCCGTACGGCAACTCCATATTGATCAAGCACTTGCCCCACATCGTGTGGGTGTAATTGATCAATTGTAAAGGAGATCACACCGCCGCGGTTCTTGGTGTCTTGTGGGCCAATAACTTTGACACCATCGATACTCAAAAGGCCATCCAGAGTTTTTTTAGTCAACTCCATTTCATGTTGATGAATATTAGCAAGTCCTACATCTTTCAAATATGTGAGTCCAGCAGCTAGGCCAACCGCTTGTGCCATGTTAGGGACTCCTGCTTCAAAACGTTTGGGAACCGCCGCCCACGTTGAATCTGTCATAGTTACTGTCTCGATCATTGAACCACCATAAAGAAAAGGTTCCATCTGTTCTAATAATTCGTAGCGGCCCCAAAGAATTCCAATACCCGTTGGCCCAAGCGCTTTATGACCGGAAAACACTAAGAAATCTATATCTAAATCCTCAACGCTTACTGGCTGATGAGGTACCGACTGACATCCATCCAAAACTACGACCGCACCCACTGCATGTGCAGCAGCAATAATTGGAGCGAGATCAGGTACCGATCCCAACACATTTGATTGATGGGTTATCGCAACTACCTTGCAGCGCGGGGTAATAATGGATTCGATCGAAGAGAGATCGAGGGAACCATCAGGATTCATTCCAAACCATTTGAGGACTGCGCCGGTGCGCTTAGCAAGTTGCTGCCACGGAAGTAGATTTGCATGATGCTCTAATTCCGAAACGACAATTTCATCGCCAGGACCTATGTTCAGAACCCCTTTTGTACGTTCGAAACTAACCGCTAGCGCATTCAAACTTTCAGTTGCACTCTTAGTGAAAATTACTTCATCACTTCTGACTTCAAGAAAATTTGCAACAATTTGGCGTGCCCCTTCGAACGCCGCACTTGCCTCTTCCGCAAGAAAATAACTACCACGATGAACGGCAGCATTACGACGACTGTAGAAATCACGTTCTGCATCCAAGACCGCGATGGGTTTCTGGCTTGTGGCACCACTATCAAGGAATACTAAGCGCCTACCCCCACGCATCTTCTCCTCGAAGATCGGGAAGTCTCGCTTTATAGATGCGACATCCAGAATAGTGGGCATGTTAAGCGGTTGTGTACTCCGCGTACCCATTCTCCTCTAACTTTGCAGCTAGTTCTGGGCCACCTTCTTCAACAATGCGTCCACCAGCGAATACGTGTACAAAATCAGGTTGGATGTAACGCAAAATTCGGGTGTAGTGAGTGATTAACATGATGCCAAGGTTTTGATTACTCTTCACTCGATTTACACCTTCTGACACGATACGCAGAGCGTCGACATCCAATCCAGAATCTGTCTCATCCAAGATCGCAATCTTTGGCTTTAATAATTCCATCTGCAAGATCTCATGACGCTTTTTCTCTCCGCCAGAGAATCCTTCATTCACATTTCTCTCTGCAAACGCTGGATCCATAGAGAGTTCAGTCATTGCTGCTTTAACTTCACCAACCCAGGTACGAACCTTTGGCGCTTCACCACGGATGGCGGTGACTGCGGTACGAAGGAAATTAGATACCGATACGCCAGGTACTTCTACCGGGTATTGCATGGCCAAGAAAAGGCCGGCCTTTGCGCGCTCATCAACAGTCATGGCAAGTACATCTGCCCCATCTAAGGTCACAGTTCCGGACGTTATGGTGTACTTAGGATGTCCGGCTATCGAATACGCAAGTGTGGATTTTCCAGATCCATTGGGCCCCATGATCGCGTGAGTCTCGCCCGACTTGATAGTCAGATCGACTCCACGAAGAATCTCCTTTGCACCCTCTTCGGTAATAACCGAAACATGCAAACCCTTAATTTCTAGTGTGCTCATGATTCTCCGCCTTCTACTCTTGATTCGAATTATGTGAAATTGTTACTGAATTACCTTCTCGCGTAACTTTGTAAGTTTTAAGCGGAATCGTTGCTGGAGCCGTGAGAACCGCGCCAGTCCGCAAATCGAATTCGGCGCCGTGTAGCCAACATTCAATCTTGTATCCATTTGTCTCACCATCAGATAGCTCTGCATCTGAATGTGTACAAATATTATCTACCGCAAAGACTTCCTCGCCTACTTTAGCTATACACAGCTTTTTGCCATCTACTTCGACAGCCAGTGGTTTACCTTCTACTAATAAATCAAAAGCGAGCACTTTCATGAATTCACCGTCGCTAATTCGAGATCAATTCGGTTCATAATCCGCTCTTCAACATCTGCTAAATGTAATTTTGAGACAATCTCAGCGAAGAACCCGCGTATGACAAGGCGGCGCGCTTCTTCTGCAGGAATCCCCCGAGAAGATAGATAGAACAGCTGTTCATCATCGAAACGTCCAGTGGTACTTGCGTGGCCTGCACCAACAATGTCCCCAGTCTCGATTTCTAAGTTCGGAACTGAATCCGCGCGCGCACCATCAGAGAGCAGCAGGTTACGATTTAATTCGTATGTATCTGTACCTTGAGCAGCTGCCTTGATAAATACATCACCGATCCAGACTGAACGAGCCGAAATACCATTAAGGGCACCTTTATAATTAACGCGAGATTTTGCGTTCGGTACAGCATGTTCTACGTGAACACGATGTTCCAAATGCTGCCCGTCTGTGGCGAAATAAAGTCCATACAGATCCGCGCTTGTTCCTGGACCTCGATACTCCACAGTTGGCAGAATTCTTACGACAGAACCACCAACGGTCACTACATAAGAAGTAAAAGTTGAATCCTTTTCAAGAATTGCATGATGGCGTGCAACATGAACCGCCTTGGAATCCCACTCTTGCAGAGTGATGAAGCGAAGATTTGCTCCCGCTTCGAGTTTTATTTCAATCTCTTCGGCAATAATTGCATCGCCAGTATTCTCGACGACAATTGTCGCGTGGCTATTGATCCCAGCATGAATCAACACACGTGAAGCTTCCGGCGCCATTCCTACAACTTTTCTATTCAAGAAAATAGGTTCGGTTAGCTCTGCATTATTGGCGATTTTTAGGCGCAATACCTGGGTGACCGTTTCACGAACTCGCAGGTTAACCTGATCATCAGTTGTCGCGATACTCGGAAGATCTGAAGCATTCACCTCAGAAATTTCAACACCGGATGGCAATGATTGATAGGTCAATGAAATCCGATCATTCAGGGAAACCGAACTATCGTGGAGACCCCCAAGACGATTAAGAGGTGTGAAGCGCCAAGCCTCTTCGCGACCCGTGGGAGTCAAATAATTTGTAGTTGCAAGTGCCATTAACCAACAGCGCCTTCCATTTGAAGTTCGATCAAACGATTTAATTCGAGGGCATATTCCATTGGCAACTCGCGAGCAATGGGCTCAATAAAACCACGAACAATCATTGCCATGGCCTCATCCTCTGAAAGTCCACGAGACATGAGGTAGAACAATTGGTCATCACTGATCTTTGAGACGGTCGCTTCGTGACCCATAGAGACATCATCTTCACGAATATCAACATAGGGATAAGTATCTGACCTGGAGATCGTGTCAACTAAAAGAGCATCGCACTTAACAGTCGACTTAGAATGGTGAGCACCAGGCTGAACCTGAACCAAACCTCTGTACGAAGTCCGGCCCCCACCACGTGCTACAGATTTTGAAATAATCGTCGACGATGTATATGGAGCAGCATGGACCATCTTTGCTCCAGCATCTTGATGTTGGCCTTCTCCCGCAAATGCAATCGAAAGTGTCTCGCCCTTGGAATGCTCCCCCATAAGAAAGACTGCAGGATATTTCATGGTTACCTTTGAACCGATATTTCCATCGATCCATTCCATGGTTGCACCTTCGGCACATGTCGCACGCTTTGTTACAAGATTGTAAACGTTATTAGACCAGTTTTGGATTGTCGTGTATCGAACACGTGCATTCTTCTTGATAATAATTTCTACTACAGCCGAATGCAAAGAATCCGAAGAATAGATAGGCGCCGTGCAACCTTCGACATAATGAACATACGAACCTTCATCTGCGATGATCAACGTGCGCTCAAATTGGCCCATATTTTCGGTATTGATCCGGAAATATGCCTGCAATGGGATATCAACATGAACACCCTTCGGAACATAGATAAAGGATCCACCTGACCAGACGGATGTATTGAGGGCTGCGAACTTGTTATCCCCTACCGGAATCACGGTTCCGAAATACTCTTTAAAAAGCTCTTCGTGCTGGCGCAATCCTGAATCGGTGTCAACGAAAATAACCCCTAATTTTTCTAGATCTTCGCGGATAGAGTGATAAACCACTTCAGACTCATACTGAGCAGCTACTCCCGCAACTAGGCGATTCTTTTCTGCATCAGGAATACCCAAACGATCATAGGTATTTCGGATATCTTCTGGGAGTTCTTCCCACGACGTGGCCTGCTTTTCGGTAGAGCGCACAAAGTATTTGATCGTGTCGAAGAAAATCCCGGATAAATCCGATCCCCAGCTCGGCATTGGCTTCTTTTCAAATAGAGAGAGACCTTTGAGTCGCAAGTCCAGCATCCATTGTGGTTCTGATTTCTTAGAGGAAATATCTCTCACTACGGCTTCATCCAAACCTCTTTTTACATTTGTACCTGCGGCGTCGCTATCCGACCAACCATATTCATAGTTACCAATCCCATCGAGTTCTGGGTGCAGAGTTGTATCACTCATTTACGTGCTCCTTTTGCGGTAGTGGTCGGTATAAAGGTGGTGCAGACTCCAGCGCCATCTGCGATTGTTGCAAGTCGCTGTACATGAGTCCCTAAAACTTTAGAAAATGCATTGGTCTCTGCTTCACAAAGTTCTGGAAATTCAGAGGCCACATGTGCTATCGGACAATGATGCTGGCAGAGTTCGACTCCTACTTCATTGTATTTAGTTGTAGCGGCAAATCCTTCTTCAATGAGAAACTCCGAGAGAGCTTCAATCTTCTGGTTTTGATCGCGTAATTTTCCAATAGCCTTATCAACGCGTCGCTCGATATCTGTTGCTCTGGCGAGCGCAAATTCTTTTACTAAGTTTGAGCCCACCACGGTGGACATGAAACGCATCGCCGATGCGGCAAGGTCATCATATGAATGTTCAAACTTCTCTCTACCAAGATCCGTAATAACAAATACCTTCGAAGGCCGCCCACGACCGCGGATTGATGCTGCGGTTCGGTAAGGTTCGCGCGCTTCAAGTAATCCTGCTTCAACCAATAAATCTAAATGTCGACGTATGCCTGCTGGCGTTAAATTCAGCCTCATGGCGAGGTCGGCCGCGCTCTGCGGGCCATTCTCAAGGATTGTTCGGGCAACCAGGTCCCTGGTCTTATCCTCGGTCTTTTTCACAACAGAAGTGTTGCGTAATTCCCCTCATTTCGCCAGTCGAGCGAGGCAATAGGCTTACTGGGTGAACCTCGTGGCCATCATCTACACCACCCTTGTCGTCCTGCAAGTGGGGCTCGTCCTAACGGGCGGGGCTGTCCGGCTTACGGGCTCGGGCCTTGGGTGCCCCACATGGCCGCAGTGCGTATCTGGTTCGATAGCGCCAGTCCCCCATCAAGCACAAGGGCAATTGCATGCTTGGATTGAATTTGGGAATCGACTACTCACAGGGCTGCTTATCATTGTGATTATTGCATCCGTGATCGGTGCATTCCGCTGGGGCCGGGGCCGAGCAGATTGGAAAGTAATCCGCGTACTAGCGTTGACACAGCTTGCTGGCATCGTGGGACAAATTGTTCTGGGTGGGATCACCGTACTGACAAAATTGAATCCAATCGCCGTGACTCTGCATTTCTTACTCTCAATTGTGCTCATCGCTGCCACATTATCGTTCCGCGAACGAATTTTTGGAAAGGCTCGCACCGAAGTATTACCCATGACGCGCTTAATGATTCGAATTCTTTTAGCTCTCTCTTTATTGGTAATTACTCTAGGCACTTTAGTTACAGGAAGTGGTCCGCACGCTGGAGATATTCAGGCTAAGCGATATCCATTTGATCCACGCCTCATCTCTTGGGTCCATGCCGACTCAGTTATTGCGCTTATATCTCTGACCATTGGGTTGATGATTGTTATAAAAGTTTCTGAATCAGAGGCAAATCGCTCCTTTATTGGCAAGAAAGTTCTATTGTTTTTGCTGATTTGTCTAAGTCAAGGATTGATCGGCTATATCCAATACTTCACGGGACTTCCAGAAGCGCTTGTCGCGGCGCACTTATTAGGGGCTGCGCTAATTTGGCTGACGGTTTGGAATCTAGGTTTTAAGTCAAATGCATTAACTAGAAGAAATTAATCTAGAAGAGATCAATCTAGAAGAGATCAATAGGGAGAAACTCATGGAACGCACAAACTGGACTCAAGAGGATGACCGCGTTGTGGCCATTGCACGTGCGTTGGCGATGGATAGCGTTCAAAAAGTAGGGAATGGACACCCTGGAACAGCCATGGCATTGGCACCAGTCGCGTACACGTTATTTCAACGCTTCCTTAAGCACAACCCCAATGATTCACAATGGCTAGGGCGCGATCGCTTCGTACTTTCTTGCGGACACTCTTCGCTGACTCTCTACATTCAATTATTTCTCTCAGGATATGGACTTAGCCTGGATGATCTCAAGGCATTTAGAACTCATAACTCTATGACCCCGGGTCACCCGGAGTACGGACACACCAACGGCGTAGAAACTACAACGGGACCCCTTGGCGCAGGTGTATCTAATGCCGTCGGGATGGCAATGGCCGCTCGATACGAAAAAGGCCTTTTTGATCCCGATGGTGTAACGAAACTTTTCGATCATAATATCTGGGTTATTTGTTCCGATGGCGACTTGGAAGAAGGAGTGAGCGGAGAAGCTTCCTCACTTGCCGGAACCCAAGCGCTGGGCAATTTAAAAATGATCTACGACGACAACCGAATTTCGATCGAAGGTGATACGCACGTAGCGTTTACTGAGGATGTCGCAGCGCGCTATCTTGCTTATGGTTGGAATGTGATTGAAGTAAAAGCTCTTGCCGACGGGAATATCGACCGCGACTCTCTTGAGAAAGCCATGACTGAAGCAGAGCGCTACACAGATGCACCAACGTTAATTCGCCTGCACAGCACGATCGCTTGGCCCGCGCCAACTGCAGGCGGTACCGCTGAATCACATGGATCTGCTTTAGGAGCAGACGAGATTGCAACAACAAAGGTTTTGCTTGGCCTTGATCCAGAGAGAAGTTTTGATGTTCCGGCAGATTTGCTTGAGCATGCCAGAAAAGTTGTAGATCGTGGCCAAAAGGCGCATGCCGAATGGAACGTAGAATTTACTTCTTGGGCTGCTGCGTATCCAGAGAGAGCGGCGCTACTCGAACGCCTTCGTACGCGTGCTCTTCCGGCAGGTTGGGAGAAGGCGCTTCCTGTCTTCCCTCCCGGTAAAGATGTTGCCACTCGATCTGCATCCGGAAAAGTTATAAATGCAATTGCATCCGTTCTCCCAGAATTTTGGGGAGGATCTGCTGATTTAGCTGGCAGCAACAACACGACGATTGAAGGAAGCAAGTCGTTCTTACCGACTTCTACGCAGATGGCCAATGCTGATCCATATGGCCGATTGATTCACTTTGGAATCCGCGAGCATGCGATGGGCGGCATACTAAATGGCATATCACTACATGGTCTGACCAAGCCTTTCGGCGGAACTTTCCTTGTTTTCAGTGACTATATGCGCGGATCCGTAAGACTTGCAGCGCTAATGAATCTCCCGGTCACATTTGTCTGGACTCATGACTCAATCGGATTGGGTGAAGATGGTCCAACTCATCAGCCTATTGAGCATGTAGCTTCACTTCGTTTGATTCCTAACCTTGCCGTCATTAGACCAGCCGATGCCAACGAAACTGCAATTGCATGGCGTGAAATTATCACCCGTGCTAAACCCGCTGGGCTGGCCCTTTCTCGACAGAACCTTCCGGTAATTGACAGAACTACTTTCGCCAGCGCAGAAGGAACTGCGAAAGGGGCTTATGTGGTGAGTGATTCGCTCGGAACACCCGATGTGATTCTGATTGCAACTGGCTCCGAAGTTTCCATAGCGCTAACCGCTCAATCACTTCTTAATAATGAAGGCGTAAAGGCTCGAGTCGTCAGTGCACCTTGTCTAGAATGGTTTGAAGAAGCGGACGAGAACTACAAGCAGTCGGTGCTTCCATCAAATATTAAGGCCCGCGTGAGCATTGAGGCTGGAGTCACTGGCGGCTGGCGTGAATATATTGGTGATGCTGGTGTCGCTATTGGAATCAATCACTTTGGAGCTTCCGCTTCCGCTGGCACTCTTTTCAAGGAATTTGGATTTACTCCCGAAGCCATAGCGTCGGCCGCCAAAACTTCGATTGCTAAGTCGGCTAGGTGATGTCTCTTAACTTAGAACTACTAAGCCAGTCGGGGGTCTCTATCTGGCTCGATGACCTTTCTCGAGACCGACTTGAGAATGGCTCTCTCGCTGATTTGATTGCAGAATCCAACGTCGTCGGAGTCACCACAAATCCCAGTATCTTCTCTTCATCGATCGCCGGATCCGTACTCTATAAAGACGACATCCTGGCATTGAAAAAAGCGGGAATGTCGGTTGCCGACATCGTTACAGAATTAACTACGTCGGATGTGAAAGCTGCATGCGATCTCTTCGTACCCACTTTCAGCAAAACTTTGCAGATCGATGGTCGAGTAAGTATCGAAGTTGATCCATTTCTGGCACATAAGACCATAGAAACTATCGCCCAAGGAAAATTGCTATGGAAGATTGTTGATCGTGCAAATCTGCTCATTAAAGTGCCGGCAACTGTCCAGGGCCTTCCTGCAATTTCAGAACTCACCGCAGCGGGCATCAGCGTTAACGTCACCCTGATTTTCTCGGTCGAGCGTTATAAAAAAGTCATGGATGCCTACATGTCGGGCCTGGAAGAACGTCTTGCAGCTTCTCAACCGATTGATGAGATTCATTCTGTCGCCTCATTCTTTGTATCAAGGATTGACACAGAAATTGATAAACGTTTGGATGCAATAGGACTTGGTTCGCCCCTGCGCGGTCAATCCGCAATAGCAAATGCTCATCTGGCTTACGAAGCTTTTCTCAACGTCATCAATTCTGATAGATGGAAGAAACTAAAAGAAGCTGGTGCTAATTTACAGCGCCCGTTGTGGGCATCTACCGGGGTAAAGGACAAGGCGTATGACTCAACTCGTTATGTCATCGAACTTGTCGCTGCACACTGTGTGAACACAATGCCAGAAGGAACCTTAAACGAAGTCCGATCACGCGGGGAAGTTCGGGGAGATACCATCACCTCAAAGATCAGTGCCGCTCATGAGCATTTCGCCAGCTTGCCTGCTGCCGGAATTGATTTCGCAGATGTCGTCAGACATCTCGAAGAAGACGGTGTGAAGAAATTCGCAGATGCATGGCAAGAACTCCTCGATAACGTCAGGGCGGTTTCATAAATGATCAATGTCAAAATTGCTTCAGTTGCTTCAGTTGCGACAGTCAGCACCCGGGCATCTCTCAATGCCATCACAAGTCGACTCGCCTCCAAAGAGAACACATTGTGGGGCAATGATGCACAGGCAGAAGCTGCGGTCAGGTTGAATTGGGTTGACTTGCCAACGACTTCGCGCGAATTACTTCCCCAACTCGATGCACTATCCGCGTGGGCACGAAGTAAACAGATTTCTACAATAGTTTTGGCTGGAATGGGCGGCTCTTCCCTTGCACCAGAAGTGATTGCGAAGACCTACAAAAAGAAATTAACCGTTCTTGATACAACAGATCCAGATCAAATCGCTGCTGCCATTCCTTTGGATTTGCCACACAGCCTCGTTGTTGTTGGTTCAAAATCGGGCTCAACGATTGAAACAGCATCTCATAAGGCGTTCTTCACAAAACTATATATCGATGCCGGCTTAAACCCAGCTGAACATTTTGTCATTGTCACTGATCCAGGTTCTCCCTTAGATACATCTTCAAGGGCCGATGGTCTGAAAGTTATCAATGCTGACCCCAAAGTAGGAGGCCGGTACAGTGCTTTAACAGCATTTGGATTAGTACCTGCCGCCCTCATTGGGGTGGATGTATCTGTTCTACTCGATGACGCGGCTGCGGCTGCGGCAACTTTCACAAAGCAAGATTCGGTGCCGGTTCTCATAGCGGCATCTCTATTTGACGCAGCAGAACAGAATCTTGCATTCTTCGATTCGGATTCGGAGCTTCCCGGAATTTCTGACTGGATCGAACAACTGATTGCAGAATCAACCGGCAAGAATCAGACCGGGCGACTTCCGATAGCGATTGAATCCGCCGTGGCACCGATCGGTGGTCCAGGACTTCGCATTGGTTTTTCTGACGAATCCAAAGCTGACCTGATCGTGCTGGGGACATTAGGTGAACATTTCATCACATGGGAATGGGTGACTGCGCTACTCGCCTATCTGCTTAAAGTAGATCCTTTCAACCAGCCAAATGTGACCGAAGCGAAAGAGCGTACTGGAGCGCTGCTTTCGAGCTGGACTGATGGAAAAGTGCCTACATATACGGCTGCCTACGAAGATGAAGACCTTACGATCTATAGCAGTTCTTCTGCAACAACTATTTCTGGGCAATTGGAATCGCTATTAAGTCACGATAATCATTACTTCGCGATCATGGCATATCTATCCAGGGGCATCGATGACTCTGTCGCAGAGCTGCGTGAAATTCTTGCGAGTAAGAGCTCAAAGGGAACTACTTTTGGTTGGGGCCCTCGCTTCTTGCATTCCACTGGTCAATTCCATAAAGGTGGACAACCCAACGGAGCCTTCATGCAGATTACTGGTGAAAATATCGAAGATTTATCGATACCTGGCCAAAACTTCACATTTCATACCTTACTCATGGCTCAAGCCCTTGGAGATGGTGAAGCATTGGCCGATCGGAATTTTCCAGTCATAAGGATTCACTTAAAAAATCGTGAGCCGGGAATTGCAAAAATTATTGGAGCTCTTAAAAGCCTTTAATCCTCGCCCCGTAATTTAGATAAAGCATCCGCAAGAATCTTTGATGCTTCGGCTTCGCTGCGACGCTCTTTAACGTATGCCAAGTGAGTCTTATATGGCTCATTTTTATGAGGTAGCGGTGGCTTGTCTTTGTCGAGGCCAGCTGGATAGCCACAACGAGGACAGTCCCACTCGTTTGGAATCGTCACTGTGCCATCTTCAGCAAAAGAAGGACGTGTCTCGTGGCCATTTGCACACCAGTAGGAGACCCGGAAGCGAGCAATCGCATCACCACGTTCAGCCTCGCCCATTGGTCCTGCGCCAACACGACTACCGCGGATAGCACTTCCGGCCATTATTTACTCCTCAAATCAGTCGATAAAACTTTGAAAACGAATTAATACATTCAAAAATTTACTTAAGGTAGAGACCTAACGCCACTACGCCAGAGAACCAGAGACCACCAACAACAATGGTGATTCGATCCAAGTTCTTCTCAACCACAGAAGATCCGCCATAGTTAGACGATATTCCGCCACCGAAGAGGTCCGAGAGACCGCTTCCCTTGCCCTTGTGAAGCAAAACCAACAGAATCATCAAGATGCTTGTGATCGCTAGAAGGATCGATAATGCTAAAACCACGATAGAACTCCTTTTATTTCCAAGGCGTAAGGATAGCGTGCCGCCACCTCTAAAAAACGTAAAATTGGGTGATTAGGCCGTTGCGACGCGGTAGAACTTCGCAATTCGAGCAAATTCTTCGGGATCTAGGCTTGCCCCGCCTACAAGAACGCCATCAACATCGGACTCCTTCATGATCTCCACGATATTCGCAGATTTAACAGAACCGCCATAAAGGATGCGAGCGGCTTCGGCGATCTCTTCACTTCCAATAGAAATGAGCGCCTGGCGAATGGCTTGGCAGACTTCTTGCGCGTCGGCAGGGGTCGCTGTCTTTCCTGTACCGATAGCCCAAACAGGTTCGTATGCAAATACAATCTTTTTTAGATCTGGCTTATGAAATCCTTTTAATGAATTCTTCAACTGATCAACTACGTGTTCAACATGTTTTCCAGATTCACGGATGGACAGGTCTTCTCCAATACAGAGCACTGGAATCATCTCGTTGGCCAGTACCGCTTTAATTTTCGCGGCTACTACTTCGTCACCTTCGTGATGAATCGTGCGTCGTTCTGAATGGCCTACTAGTACATAGGTGCATCCAAGTTTGCCGAGCATGGTTCCCGAGATATCTCCGGTGAATGCGCCAGATGCGTTTGGAGATACATCTTGTGCTCCATATGTCAGGCGAAGTCGATCACCATCAATTAATGTTTGGATTGAGCGAATGTCAGTAAATGGCGGAAAAATCGCAACGTCTACTGCGTCGTAATCCTTCTCCTCTAGAGAATAAGAAAGCTTCTGAGCAACTGCGATAGCTTCAAGGTGATTCAAATTCATCTTCCAGTTTCCAGCAATCAAGGGTTTACGCATTTTCTAGAACCTCTATTCCAGGTAGTTGCTTGCCTTCAAGATATTCCAGCGATGCGCCACCACCGGTTGAGATATAACCGAACTGATCATCCTTGAAACCTAGGGCTCGTACTGCAGCGGCAGAGTCTCCGCCACCCACAACAGAAATACCGGAAACTTTCGTCAGGCTTTCTGCGACCACCTTCGTTCCGTTAGCAAAGTTTGGGAATTCAAAAACCCCCATAGGGCCGTTCCAAAAGACAGTGTGGCACTTTTCAATTGCAGCACCAAAAGCGGCAGCTGTGACTGGGCCGATATCTAATCCTAATTGATCGGCAGGAATAGCATCTGCATCAACGAGGGTCGGCGTAGCATCCGCAGAGAATAAAGGAGCTACAACTATGTCGGTTGGGAGCAGGAGCTCAACACCAAGTATTTTGGCTTCCTTAATCAGCTCTTTAACATCCTCAACCAGATCTAGCTCTACGAGCGACTTCCCAATTTCGTGACCCTGCGCAGCGAGAAAGGTAAAAAGCATCCCCCCGCCAATTGCTAGGACATCAACCTTGCTCAGTAAATTTTTTATGACGCCAATCTTGTCCGAAACCTTGGCGCCACCAAGTACAACGCCATAAGGGCGATCGACATTATCTGTCAGCTTCTTCAAAACTTCGATCTCTGCAGCAACCAGGAAGCCTGCAGCATGAGGAATTTGCTTAGCGATGTCATATACCGATGCATGTTTACGATGTACGGCGCCAAAACCATCACTAACAAAGAGGTCCATCCCATTAGCTAATTGCTTAGCAAATGCGGTGCGCTCATCATGATCCTTCGAAGTTTCTGCGGCCTCATAACGAATATTTTCTAGCAACAATATTTGCCCAGGCAGTAGAGAGCTTTTTCGCGCATCTACTTCTGCGCCAACTATCTCAGAGGAAAATTGGACGGGCATCTCAAGGAGATCGCCCAGTCGATGAGCAACAGGTGCAAGAGTTAGATCAGGATTTCGTTCACCTTTTGGACGACCCAAGTGGGCCATAATTACCACGCTAGCTCCGCTTTCAAGGAGATATTTAATCGTAGGAATAGATGCTCGGATGCGACCGTCATCTCGGATGACTCCCTCTTTGATAGGGACGTTAAGGTCGCACCGAAGCAGAACGCGCTTGCCTGCTACATCAAGTGATTGAAGTGCAGTAAAACTCATTAGAGAGATTTACCAACGAATCCAACTAGGTCTACAAGACGGTTCGAATATCCCCATTCATTGTCATACCATCCAAGGACCTTTACGGTCGAACCGATCGCCTTCGTGAGCTGAGCGTCAAAGATGCAAGAGCTTGGATCTGTAACGATATCGGCAGAGACGATTGGATCTTCGGTGTACTGAAGAATTCCTTTGAGAGGGCCTTCGGCAGCCTTCTTCATCGCTGCATTTACTTCGGCTGCGGTTACTTCGCGAGCTAGTTCTACAGAGAGATCAGTTGCTGAACCAGTAGGGACTGGTACGCGCAGTGCATATCCATCAAGTTTTCCTTTGAGACTTGGGATAACCAGGCTTATTGCCTTAGCGGCGCCGGTAGATGTAGGAATAATCGAGATTGCACCAGCACGTGCACGGCGAAGATCCTTATGTGGCTGATCCTGCAACGATTGATCATTTGTGTATGCATGCACAGTGGTCATTAAGCCGCGAAGAATTCCAAACTCTTCATCCAAAACTTTAGCCATTGGAGCAAGGCAGTTGGTGGTGCATGACGCGTTAGAAATAATGTGGTGATTTGCTGGCTCGTACTTTTCGTGGTTTACGCCCATGACCACGGTGATATCTTCGTCCGTTGCCGGAGCCGAAATGATGACCTTCTTCGCACCTGCAGTTATGTGCTTCTTGGCATCTGCAGCCTTGGTGAAAAAGCCAGTAGATTCGATGACAATATCTGCATTAACAGATGCCCATGGAAGATTAGCTGGATCGCGTTCAGCAAAAACCTTGATGGTCTTACCGTTAACAGTGATCGAATCATCTGTATAAGTAACTGGAAGGCCGAGTCGACCCAAGATTGAGTCATATTTCAAGAGGTGCGCAAGAGTTGCATTATCCGTCAAATCGTTGATTCCAACGATTTCAAAATCTGCGCCTGATGCTAAAGCGGCGCGGAAAAAGTTACGGCCAATCCGACCAAATCCATTAATTCCTACACGAACCACGATAAGCCCACCTTCTTGAAAATATGATAGTCAAAAGAGAAAACTGTTGATAATCCACAAGGTCACCACGTTGTGACGCCCAAATCCTATCAGTTAGCTATTCACCTAATAAATCGGGGCTTAAGCCTGCCTCTGTATCCGGAATTCCTAGATCGTGGGCCCGTTTGTCGGCCATGGCAAGGAGGCGACGAATTCGACCAGCGATAGCATCTTTAGTCATAGCTGGCACGGCAAGTGAGCCAAGTTCTTCAAGACTGGCTTGACCATGATTAATACGCAATTCGCCAGCTTCTTTTAAATGATCCGGAATTTCTGGTCCCAAAATTTCAAGTGCCCGAGCGACGCGCGCGGATGCAGCAACTGCTGCTCGGGCGGAACGTCTCAAATTAGCATCATCAAAATTTGCAAGTCGATTGGCTGTCGCGCGAACTTCCCGTCGCATGCGGCGTTCTTCCCAAGCAAGAACGCTTTCATGCGCTCCAAGTCGAGTGAGTAATGCACCGATTGCATCGCCGTCACGAATAACAACACGATCAACACTTCTGACCTCGCGTGCCTTTGCAGTGATTCCAAGGCGCCTTGCGGCTCCAACTAAAGCAAGCGCCGCCTCTGGACCAGGACAGGTTATTTCCAGTGCTGAAGATCTACCTGGCTCTGTTAAGGAACCATGTGCCAAAAATGCACCACGCCACGCTGCTTCTGCATCACAAATTCCGGCTGAAACTACTTGTGGCGGTAATCCGCGGATCGGTCGTGCATTTGCATCGACAAGTCCAGACTGACGTGCAAGTGCATCACCTTCGGCAACTACACGCACAACATAGCGACTCCCCTTGCGCAAGCCGCTGGGTGAGAGAACCGAAAGTTCGCTCTCATGACCATAAATTTCAGAGATATCTTTTCGCAAACGTCGAGCGGTCTGAGCAGTATCAAGTTCAACTTCAATAACAATCTTCCCCGCCGCGATATGCAATCCCCCGGCAAATCGTAAAAGCGCAGATACCTCCGCTTTTCGACAACAGGGTTTTGAAATGTTGAGACGACTCAACTCGTCCTTTACCGCTGATGTCATAGCCACGCGGCTATCTAAGCAGGGATCGCCCAATAATGTGCGAGAAAGTGGAACGTAATTTTTCTACATCATGATGATAGCTACCAGGTGTTTGCGTCAGAGGCGCAACGATTAGTTCCCCACCCAAACCCTCAACCATTACTTTAAGCCTCAAATTCAGATCAGTTGCAGAAGAATCTGCGATCGCGTAGTCAATCTTAAATTCTGGTAGGTGGCGAAGAATGAATTCCAGATGATCTGCCCCTGAATACCCCGCAAATTCATCGGCCGAATCTGGCTCTGAAAGGTTAAATACCATTATCCGTTTGGCAGCCGAACGCATAAGCGCCTCCGCCTGCTCCTTAAGTAAAAGGTGCGGCATGACACTAGAAAACCAGGAGCCAGGCCCAAGAGTTATCCACTCTGCTTCAGCAATCGCCGAAAGTGCTTCTGGAGTTGCGCGCGGTTCGCAAGGAATCAATCGCAAGGATTCAACTCTCCCTTTAGCTGTCGCAACTTGAACCTGACCCCGTACGATCTGTCGGCCAAACGAGGTGTGAAACGTTCCCTCTATATCCAGTGGTTGTAACGACATCGGTAGAACAGTTCCGATAATCCGCAACAATTCTCCGACTCGCTTAATTCCCTGTACCGGATCTCCATCTTTCTCCCACAGCGCCATCAGCAATAAATTTCCCAGAGAGTGACCACTTAACTGACCGTCGCCCTCAAACCGGTGCTGCATAACTTCTGCCCAACTACGTCCCCATTCATCATCACTACACAACGCAGCCAGGGCCATCCGTAAATCACCAGGAGGCAGTGATCCAAATTCCTCGCGCAAGCGGCCACTCGATCCACCGTTATCAGCGACAGTAACTATCGCGGTTATGTCTTCAGTAATTCCGCGCATCGCTTTGAGCGTGACGGCGAGACCATGGCCACCGCCAAGGCACACTACAGAATTCTCCCGCATCTAAAATTAGAGCTCGCGACCAAGATCGCGATGAATTGCGGTAGCTTGAATTTGCTTTTGGGCCACACTGCCGCTGGCAATTAATCGTCGACTCAACTCTTCTGCAATAGCAACACTTCTATGTTTTCCACCCGTACAGCCAATTGCTAGAGTTAAATATTTACGTCCCTCTTGAAAAAATCCTGTCGCCATCGTTTCAAATAGGGATTGATATTTAGCGAGAAAATCTTGAACATTTTCGGTCTCTAACACTTTTTTGGAAACTGCCATATCTAAACCCGTCAGCGGGCGGAGTTCAGGAATCCAATGTGGATTAGCAATGAAGCGACAATCCATGACTAAATCAGCATCGACTGGAATTCCATACTTGTAACCGAACGAAAGAACGTTCACTCGAAGGTCTGCCGAAGAATCACTTGCGAAAAGTTCTTCTATTTTCTGTTCTAGCTGGTGAATATTAAGGCCCGAAGAATCAATTAAGACATCAGCCATCGATCGAACTTCACGTAACCGGTCACGTTCTTTCGCAATTCCGTCAACAATTCGATCATTGCCTTGAAGTGGGTGTGGCCTTCTCGTGGATTCAAATCTGCGAACCAGGGCCTCGTCGGAGGCATCGACAAATAAAACTTGACGTGAAACGCCGATCTCCGCTACTTCACTGAGCGCACTGCTTAAGTCCCCGAAGAATTCTCGACCTCGTACATCGATTACAACCGCAATCTTTGGAGTCGTGGCGCCTACCATCTCGCAAAGACTAGCGAGTAAGGCAGGGGGTAAATTATCAACGACGTACCAACCTAGGTCTTCCATGGTGTGCGCAACTGTTGATCTACCCGCACCGCTCATGCCTGTGATGACTATGACTTCCCCGTTCATAGTTGAAGTCTATCCTTCGATCTCCCCGGTTCCTAGGTTGATCGAATTTTGATCAGGCAAAGATTGATGGACCAAGAGCGCAATCTTCTCTCCTATGCCTGGCACTGCAGCTATGTCACTCAAGGATGCTTTCCGGATCGCACCGACCGAACCAAATCTATCCAGGAGTGCTTTACGGCGAACTTCGCCAAGTAGCGGGACTTCATCAAGAAGTGACTCCAACATAACCGCTGATCTCTTAGATCTGTGGAAATTAATCGCAAATCTATGCGCTTCATCGCGGACTCGTTGCAATAGGTAAAGACCTTCGCTATGTCGGGGAAGAATAATTGGGTCCTTATTGTTGGGCATCCAGACTTCTTCAAGTCTCTTAGCGAGTCCTACAAGAGGGATCTGCTCAAGCCCCAACTCCTGAAGTGCTCTATAGGCCGCACTCACTTGTGGCGCTCCACCATCAACAACAATCAACTGAGGTGGATAAGCAAATTTAGGTCGCGCTCCCCCTAACATTTTGATCTCCTGCGTATCAATATCTCGCTCAGCCAAATATCTTTTCATTCGCCTAGCCACCACATGGTGCATTGCCCGGGTGTCATCAAATCCAGAATCGTCATCTATTGCAAAACGTCGATAATCAGATTTCTTTGGTTGACCATCTTCGAATACCACCATTGAAGCGACCATATGTTTTCCTTGAATGTTAGAAATATCAAAACATTCGATGCGCAATGGAAGTTCGGGCAAGTTGAGTTCTTCATGAATTTCTTCTAGGGCCTTACCTGTCACTGCAGAATCATTGGATCTTTTGCTTAGGTACTGGATAAGTGCCTGCTGAGCATTGCGTTGAACGGTTCGCATCATCTCGAACTTCTCGCCACGCAGTGGAATGGTGATATGAACCTTCTGTGGGGCTACAGAAGATAGCCACTCCTCCAACGCAAGGAGATCTGAAGATTCGCGGTCCACTAAGACCTCGTTGGGGATTTTATTATCTGTGTAGATCTTCGCTAAAGCAGCTGAGATCACATCCTCATCCTCGAGAACATCAGCTAGATCGATAATCCACGCCCTCGAGGCGATAATCCGTCCTGCTCTAATTGAAAATAATGATGCTGCTGCATGCGTGACTTCTTCGTGAATTCCTATGAGATCTGCCGAAAAATTGTTATTGAGTGATGTCTCCGTAAATTCAGTGGTCTTGCTCAAGGCTTCAAGCTGATCGCGTAATTTGGCAGCCAGTTCAAATTCTTCGTTGGCTGATGCTCGTTCCATATCCTGTTGAACAGATACAGCAATATCTGTCGGATTGCGGTCCAAATAAGAGACTAGGTTTTTGGCAAGTGCGTTGTGTTCTTCCTGGGAAATCGCGTCAACGCAAGGTGCTGAACATTTTCCAATATCTCCCAAAAGACATTGACGCTTGGTCGCAACAGCCCGATTAAAATTTGACTGGCTACATGCCCTCACCGGAAATATTTTTTGTAGAACCTCGACAGTTCCTCGTAACGCCCAGGTATTGGTAAAAGGGCCAAAATATCGATTACCCTTCACGTGCTTCTGTCGAGAAACAAAGAGACGTGGATACTTTTCTGACAGGGAGACGGCCAGGTATGGATAGGTCTTGTCATCTTTAAATTGAACATTAAATTGTGGATTTTCGGATTTGATCCAGGTAAATTCGAGAGCAAGGGCTTCTATTTCGCTGCCAACAATCGTCCAATCAACTCGAACTGCCGTATGGACCATACGATTAGTCTTTGTGGCCAAGTTGGAACCAAAGTAAGAATTCAGGCGATTCTTTAAGTTCTTCGCCTTTCCGACATAAATTACCCTGTCGTTCTTGTCATAAAAACGATAGACGCCAGGGTCGGTTGGAATATTGCTAGGTCGATATTCCGCTGGATTGGACACCTTACTTAAGTACTTCCGCCAAGAATGTTCCGGTGTAACTAGCTGAATTCTTCGCTACTGTTTCTGGCGTTCCTTCAGCTATAACTGTTCCGCCACCGGCGCCACCTTCGGGCCCCAAGTCGATAACCCAGTCTGCTGATTTGATGACATCCAGATTGTGCTCAATTACAACTACGGTATTACCGCTTTCTACCAAGCGATTGAGAACTATCAGCAATTTACGGACATCCTCAAAATGTAACCCGGTTGTTGGTTCATCCAATACATAAATGGTTCTGCCAGTTGAACGGCGTTGCAATTCGGTAGAAAGCTTTACACGCTGAGCTTCTCCACCAGAGAGCGTAGGCGCAGATTGACCCAATCTGACATAACCCAGACCGACTTCGTTTAGTGTTTTTAGATAACGCGCAATCGCAGGGACAGATTCGAAGAAGAGGAATGCTTCTTCGATTGGCATATCTAGAACTTCTGAGATTGTTTTACCCTTGTAGTGGACTTCAAGCGTCTCGCGGTTATAACGAGCCCCATGACAGACTTCGCACGGCACATAGACATCCGGTAAGAAATTCATCTCAATCGTTATAGTTCCATCGCCAGCACAATTTTCGCACCGTCCACCTTTAACATTGAACGAAAAACGGCCCTGTTGGTAGCCCCGGATCTTCGCTTCGGCCGTCTCTGCGAAGAGTGCACGTATCTTGTCGAAAACACCGGTATATGTGGCTGGGTTAGAACGAGGAGTCCTGCCAATTGGCGATTGATCAACGTGAACGACCTTGTCGAGCAGATTTATTCCGGTGATTGTTCTGTGTCGACCGGGAACGATTCGTGCGCCATTGAGTTTATTCGCGAGCACTGAATACAAAACGCCATTAACTAGAGTTGATTTGCCCGATCCGCTAACTCCCGTAACAGCCACGAAGAGCCCAAGTGGGAATGAGACATCAATGCCCTTGAGATTATTCTCTTTTGCATCTTTCACGAGCAATGCACGTTTTGGATCGATCATCCGACGCTGTTCCGGGATCGCGATCTGACGACGACCAGACAAATAGTCACCTGTGATGGAATCTTCAGCTGTAATTAAGGCTTGGTAATCACCGGATGAAACTACTTTGCCACCATGTTCCCCAGCCCCTGGACCAATATCAACAATCCAGTCAGCGATCCTAATTGTGTCTTCATCATGCTCGACAACGATTAAGGTATTACCTAAATCACGCAGGCGCGTTAAAGTATCTATCAGTCTTCGATTATCGCGCTGATGAAGGCCGATACTTGGTTCATCAAGTACATATAGGACCCCGGTTAAACCAGAACCAATCTGTGTAGCTAGACGAATTCGCTGTGCTTCTCCCCCAGAAAGGGTGGCCGCAGGACGCTCCAGTGATAAATAATCCAGTCCGACATCTAGTAGAAATCCAAGTCGAGCATGCACTTCCTTGAGCACACGATCGGCAATCTTCTTTTCTCGCGCATTTAGAGAGATCTTCTTTAAGAACTTTGCACAATCCGCAATGGAAAGTTCACAAATTTCCCAAATATTCTTTCCACCCAGTGTTACTGCTAATACTTCCGGCTTAAGTCGTGCGCCTTTACAGACGGGACATGGCGTTTCTCGCATATAAGCCTCGTACTTATCGCGACTGAAATCAGAATCGGTTTCAGAATGTTTGCGCTCGATGAATCCAATGACTCCTTCAAAACCCGTAGAATAATTGCGCACACGACCATAACGATTCTTATATTTCACATGAACTTCGTAGTCAGAGCCATGTAGAACAGCCTGGCGCGCCTTTTCGGAGAGCTTGCTCCATGGCTTATCCATCGAGAAATTCAGTTCTTCCGACAATCCCTGCAACAATCTTGAGAAATACTCTGCCGAATGTCCGCCTGCCCAAGGCGCCACCGCTCCCTCATTCAGGGAGAGCGAATCATCGGGCACAACCAACTCTTCATCAACTTCTAATCGGGTGCCGATCCCAGAACATTCAGGACAGGCACCAAATGGTGAATTGAAGGAGAACGACCGAGGTTCCATCTCTTCAAAAGAGAGACCACATTCGTGACAAGCCATGTGCTCGCTAAATACACGCTCCTTATCTGCATCGCCAACCTTGAGATCAACAAAATCCAGAACTACTACGCCACTAGCCAATTTGAGCGCTGTCTCAATCGAATCAGTGATCCGAGACTTTGACTCTTTCTTGACGGTTAAACGATCAACAACGACTTCGATCGTGTGCTTCTCTTGCTTCTTTAACTTTGGAACTTCGTTGAGTGAATAAACAGTCCCATCCACACGAGCTCGCGAGAAACCCTGAACCGTAAAGTCGTTAAATAGATCGACAAATTCGCCCTTACGTTCTCGTATCACTGGCGCCAAGACCTGAAACTTCATACCTTCTTCTAATGCAAGAATTTGGTCCACAATATTCTGCGGCGATTGGCGAGCGATTGCCTTTCCGCAATTTGGGCAGTGCGGCTTACCGGCACGCGCAAAGAGCAGACGTAAATAGTCATAGACTTCTGTAATCGTCCCTACAGTTGATCGGGGATTTCGGTTCGTCGATTTTTGATCAATCGATACTGCAGGCGAAAGTCCTTCTATGAAATCGACATCTGGCTTATCCATCTGGCCAAGAAACTGGCGTGCATAAGCGGATAAAGATTCGACGTAGCGGCGCTGGCCCTCTGCGAAGATGGTGTCAAAAGCCAGAGATGATTTACCCGAGCCAGACAAGCCAGTAAAAACGATAAGCGCATTCCTGGGTAGATCTAGGGATACATCCTTCAGATTGTGTTCACGGGCACCTCTAATAATTAATCGATCGGTGCTCATGTTCCAGCTTCCTCCATGCCTCGTAGCTCTCGCTTCAAATCTCGTAGTTCATCGCGCAGGCGTGCAGCCAATTCAAACTGCAGTTCTGCAGCAGCCGCCTTCATCTGCTCCGTGAGGGATTCTATGAGAGCCAACAACTCTTGTCGCGGTATAGAAACCCCGAGCCTCTTGCGTAGCCCGATAGGTGGCATCTGATTCGACTTATTCTTATTTCCCTTATTTGAACTTGCCAAATTCTCACTATCTTCAACCTCTTTGGTTATGAGATCAGTGATATCTGCGATCTTCTTCCGTAGCGGGGTTGGATCGATGCCATGCTCTAAATTATAGGCAACCTGTTTTGTACGCCTACGGTTGGTCTCATCAATGGCCTTCGCCATAGCCTTCGTAATATTGTCGGCATACATATGAACTTCGCCAGATACATTTCGTGCAGCTCGGCCAATTGTCTGAATAAGTGAAGTAGCAGACCGTAAGAAGCCCTCCTTGTCCGCATCTAGAATCGCAACCAAGGACACTTCTGGTAAATCCAAGCCTTCACGGAGCAAATTAATTCCAATGAGTACGTCATATTCTCCCGAGCGAAGTTCTCGCAAGAGTTCTACTCTTCGCAGGGTATCCACTTCTGAATGTAGATAGCGAACCCTTACGCCCAGTCCCAAGAGATAATCGGTGAGGTCTTCTGACATCTTTTTGGTAAGAGTTGTGACCAATACCCGTTCGTTGCGTTCTGCACGAATTCGAATTTCTGAGAGTAGGTCATCAATCTGGCCTTTGATTGGCTTCAAAATGATTGCTGGATCTATTAGGCCAGTCGGGCGAATCACTTGCTCGACAACGTCATTGCCAACCTTTTCGAGTTCGTACTTACCTGGAGTTGCCGACAAATAAACCGTCTGGCCCTTACGTCCAAGAAATTCATCGAAGCGCAGCGGGCGATTATCCAATGCACTCGGTAAACGGAACCCATGTTCGACCAAGGTGCGCTTACGAGAAGCATCTCCTTCGTGCATGGCACCGATCTGTGGAACTGTTACATGTGACTCATCTATGACGACGAGAAAATCTTCTGGGAAGTAATCTAGGAGGCAATTGGGAGGAGAGCCAGCCTCGCGTCCGTCAATGTGGCGTGAATAGTTCTCGATACCAGAACAGAATCCAAGCTGCTGCATCATCTCTATATCGAACGTAGTCCGCATCCGTAACCGCTGTGCTTCTAGCAATTTGCCAGCACGTTCAAATTTATCGACCGCGGCTTCCATCTCGCTCTGGATCTGACCAATCGCACGCTTCATGGTTTCATCCCCCGCCGAATAATGTGAGGCCGGGAATATGTACATCTCTTGCTCATCACGAACAATCTCACCTGTAAGAGGGTGCAGGGTCATTACCTTCTCTATTTCATCACCAAACATTTCGATACGTATGGCAAGCTCTTCATACATGGGAATTATCTCGATCGTATCCCCGCGGACTCGAAAAGTGCCTCGTTCAAATGCCATATCGTTCCGCTTGTACTGCACATCAACAAAGCGTCGCAATAACTCGTTTCGCGGAATCGAATCCCCTACTCGCAGGCGAATCATACGATCCACATATTCCTGAGGTGTACCTAAACCGTAGATGCAAGAAACAGTGGCCACCACAATTACATCTCTGCGGGTTAGCAGCGAATTAGTCGCCGAATGCCGGAGACGTTCGACTTCGTCATTTACCGAGGAATCTTTCTCGATGAAGGTATCCGATTGCGGTACATATGCTTCTGGCTGATAGTAGTCGTAGTAGGAAACAAAATATTCGACAGCATTGTTTGGCATAAGTTCGCGGAATTCATTTGCGAGTTGCGCTGCTAAGGTTTTATTAGGGGCTAAGACAAGAGTTGGTCGTTGCAGCTTCTCGATCAGCCAAGCAGTTGTTGCTGATTTACCCGTGCCCGTAGCTCCCAGAAGTACTACATCCTGCTCTCCTGCTTCGATCCGCCGAGTCAATTCAGCAATTGCAGTCGGTTGATCACCCGACGGTACATAATCACTAATCACTCTGAAGGGTTGGACCTTGCGTTGCAAATCCGTGATGGCGCGCATTAGATCCCCATCCGTGCCGGATATAACCGCTCTTCGTAAAGATTCTCTACCTGCCGCAGCAGCTGATCAGTTGAACCTTCATTAGTGATCACAAAGTCCGCGATTGCCGTGCGATCTGCATCAGTTGACTGCGCCGCAAATCTTTCGGTGATTTGATATTCCTTCATTCCTCGATCAAGCAATCGACTTCTTCGGATCTCCTCGCAAGCGTTTACCGTCACGACGAGGTCGAAATGGTAATCGTGCTTGCTCTGGGCCAATAATGGAATCTGGGCTATTAGGATTTGATCATGCTCCAATTCGGCCACAAGCATGTGGAAAGCTTCCTGAATCCTTGGGTGTGTGATCGCCTCTAAATCAGCGCGAGCGGATACATCCTTGAATACAACAGATGCTAACTTGCCTCGATCAATTTCTCCGTTGCTGAGAATATCGTCTCCAAAACGCTGCACAATCTCATCAAAGCCTTCACTCCCACGTTCGACAACATCACGCGCAATCTGATCAAAATCTATGACTCGTGCTCCAAGGTCGGCAAAGTAGTCGCCGGCAAGGGATTTACCGGAACCTATTCCTCCGGTGAGGGCAACAACTAACACGTCATAAGCCTACCCACCGCATCAATGGGTGCGCGATCACGCATGGAAAAGGCCCCGACCGAAGTCAGGGCCTTTAACGTTATTGGGGGTAGCTTATTCGGCAGGAGTCTCTTCCTCTGGAGTTGCAGCTGCATCAGCAGCCTTGGCTTCAGCCTTCTGCTTCTTGTGAGCTAGGAAACGTGTTTGAGCTTCAGCATACTGACGCTCCCACTCTTCTCGTTGGGTTTCAAAACCAGGACGCCATTCTTGGCTATCTGCATCGAAACCTTCAGGATAAATGAAGTTGCCTTCAGCATCATATCGAGCGGGCATTCCGTATTGAGAAGGATCAAATGCTTCAATCTCAACTTCATGACCTTCGTTTGCTTGCTTGAGTGACAATGAAATACGGCGACGCTCAAGATCAATATCGATGATCTTGACGAATAATTCGTCTCCCACTTGTACAACCTGCTCTGGGATCTCAACATGGCGTTCTGCCAACTCAGAGATGTGAACCAAACCTTCAATACCTTCGAATACACGGATAAATGCGCCGAAAGGTACCAACTTGGTGACTTCACCAGGAACAACTTGATTGATGGTGTGTGTGCGGGCAAATGCCTGCCATGGATCCTCTTGAGTTGCCTTAAGAGATAACGAGACACGCTCGCGCTCGAAATCTACTTCTAGAACTTCTACGGTGACTTCATCGCCAACTTCTACAACTTCACTTGGGTGATCGATATGCTTCCAAGAAAGTTCCGAGACGTGAACAAGTCCATCGACTCCACCAAGGTCTACAAATGCACCGAAGTTTACGATAGAGGAAACGACTCCGGTACGAACCTGTCCCTTAAGAAGTTGATTCAGGAATGTGGTCCGAGATTCGGATTGAGTCTGCTCTAAATATGCACGACGCGAGAGAACAACGTTGTTACGGTTCTTATCGAGTTCGATAATACGACATTCAACTTCCTTACCAATGTAAGGAGTCAGATCGCGGACGCGACGCATTTCAACAAGTGATGCTGGCAAGAATCCACGGAGACCGATATCTACGATCAAGCCACCCTTAACCACTTCAATAACCATTCCAGTGACAACTTCGTCACGCTCTTTCTTGCCTTCGATCTCGCCCCAGGCGCGTTCGTATTGTGCGCGCTTCTTGGAAAGGATCAAGCGACCTTCTTTATCTTCTTTTTGAAGAACGAGTGCTTCAACACGATCGCCAAGCTTGACGATCTCTGACGGATCGATGTCGTGACGAATGGAAAGTTCTCGGGAAGGAATTACGCCTTCTGTCTTATAACCAATATCTAGGAGAACCTCTTCGCGGTCTACCTGGACAACAATTCCAGAGACCAAATCTCCATCATTGAAATTCTTAATTGTGCCTTCGATTGCGGCAAGGAAGTCTTCTGCTGAACCAATATCGTTAACTGCGTGAATGGTGCTCAATTTGCTCCGTAGGGATAGAAAATAGAAGTTGGGTAGTTCTCGCACGGGTGTGCGAATAGCCAAGATTACTTAACCTGAGTTTGAGGGTCAAACTCAGGTTATGGGCGGGACCAGTAGACTGGCATGTGTGCGCGCATACTTAGAGATTCTTAGAAATCCGCGGGCGCTCGCAATGATTTTGGCTGCTTTCCCCGCTCGACTTGCCTACGGGATGGTCGGTTTGGACATTTATTTCAAGGTTCACAATGACACCCATTCGATCGCAATCGCTGGCTTGGCCGCTGGCGCAAATGGCCTGGTTGGTTCGCTGAGTACTGGGTTGCGTGCAGCCGTAATCGATCGCCTTGGCTTAAAAATTCCACTGCGCGTCTTTGTGCCCGGATATGCAATCGCATTAACCACACTGGATTTATGTCACGGGGCAACACTGCTCATTGTCTTTGCCGCGGTACTTGGAGTGACGGCGCCGCCAATAAATTTATCAGTTCGCCCGATGTGGCGTACCGCCGTACCGCCTGAGCAATATCGAACCGCCATCGCGATCGATACCGCCTCCATGAATCTTGGTGTCGTACTCGGTCCAGCACTTGCTACTACTCTTGCCTTATCTGGGCATCCATCATCTGGATTAGTTGTGACAGCATTTCTTATTCTTCTGGGTGGTATTTCGTTATCAACTCTTAAATTCAGCAAACAATGGCGGCCTGAACAAAAAGAGAAAGGCGCACAATCTCTCTTCAAGAATCCTGGCTTCCGCCTGCTGATTGTCGAAGGAGTGCTCATAGGTTTTGGGACTGGTGCCTATCAAATTGCAATTCCTTCTATTAGCTCCTTGCATAACCAGCCGAGATTTGCTGGATTGGCTTTTGGAATATCTGCGGCGATGTCGATTATCGGTAGCCTGTTTGCAGGTTTGCTCGGACGAGCAAAAGCTCCGATTCGCGTGTTTCGTGTGATCTATTTCTTCTGGTTCTTAACCACAATTCCTATGGCTTTTTTCAATCCCGGAATAGCGCTTTTACTTGTTCTTTCATTATTTGGGTTGGTAGGTGGAGCGGAACAAGTGTTTTATCTGGAACAGCTAGAAGTTATAAGACCGCAAGGAAGCGCCGCTGCAGCTATTGGCTGGCTCTGGACGACCGAAGGTTCCTTCGGCGCGGTTGGACAATCAACTGGTGGATTTATTGCGCAACATTTTTCACCCCATTATTGCTTTGCAATCACGACGATTATGTTTGGAATCGGTTTTATATTAATTAATGCCGGTCAACGCTGGTTAAAACCCAGAGAAAGTATCCTAGAAAGTTAATGTGCAGCTAGATCCCAACTCTTACCAATTCCAATATTCACATCGAGTGGTAGAGACAACATGACGGCTCCTTGCATCGCATCTTTTACTAGTTGAGTTAATGTTTCTTGCTCCCCTGGTGCAATTTCGAAGATGAGTTCATCATGAACCTGTAACAACAAACGTGATGAAAGCCCCGAAGTTAAAATAGATTGTGCTGCACGAAGCATCGCAATTTTAATGATATCGGCGGCTGAGCCCTGGATAGGCGCATTAAGAGCCATGCGTTCTGCTACTTCACGACGCTGGCGGTTGTCACTAGAAAGGTCTGGCAGATATCGGCGTCGTCCCAATATAGTTTCGGTATAACCTTTAGATCGTGCCCCTTCCACAACATTTTTGAGATAGTCCTGTATCCCTCCGAACCGTTCAAAATACCTGTTCATCAAAGCCTGTGCTTCCCCTGGAGAGAGATTGAGCTGCTGCGCCAAACCATACGAAGATAATCCATAGGCCAATCCGTAAGACATCGCCTTAATCTGACGACGCATTTCTGGAGTTACATCAGCCACCGCTACGCCGAAAACGTATGAGCCCACAGTGCTATGCAGGTCTTCGCCAGTCTTAAAAGCTTCAATCAGGCCAACATCGTGAGAGAGATGGGCCATGATTCTCATCTCGATTTGGCTGTAATCCGCCGTCAAAAGATTTTCATATGGCTTCGCCGCTATGAAACAGTCGCGGATTCGGCGACCTTCTTCGGTACGCACTGGGATGTTCTGCAAGTTGGGATCTGTAGACGACAATCGACCAGTCGCGGTCGTTGTCTGTTGAAAAGTCGTACGAATCCGTCCATCTATATCGATCGCGCTTAATAAGCCATCAACCGTTGTGAGCAACTTACTTGTCTCACGAATTCTAAGTAGATGTGCCAAAATCGGATGTCCAGTCTTGGCCGATAATATGTCAAGACTTTCCGCATCGGTCGTATAGCCCGTCTTTATCTTCTTTGTTTTGGGTAATTTCAGCTCATCAAAGAGCACAACTTGCAATTGTTTAGGAGAACCCACATTGAATTCATGGCCCGCAACTTGATGGGCACCAGCAGTCTCGCGAGCAACTTCTTCCTGAAAGAAAGTCCGCAGTGCATTCAATTTCTCGCGATCTATGGCGATTCCGACGTGTTCCATCTTCGATAATTCGAACATGCTAGGCATCTCTAAATCAACGAGCAATTTACTTAATTCTCGCTCCTTAATCTGACCCTGCAGAACTTCAACAAGCTGAAATATGATTCCTGAGAGGACCGGATTAAAATGGGCGAACAAATCATCAGATGTTGCTGGAACGCTCACTTCAAGGAATCTCTCCGCTAGGTCAGTGAGATCCAAATTTCTGGCGCCAGGATTTATCAAATATGCAGCTAGTTCTGTATCAAAAATTATTCCTTTGATCTCTTGAAATTCCAAGAGTGACTTAGCACCATGAACATATTTCGGCAGCGACGCATCAAGCAACCAATCCCCCGGAGCGCCGGTCACTGTAAAGCAGTCAGTAGCGGATAGGGCGATAGAAAATCCACCTTCAGAAAGCGGGGAGTCAGAATAAATTGCAACCGGATCTTTTCGGCCGGCTAGCATTCTTGATAAATCGGCGGTCGAGATCTCTTTTGCGGATACCTCGTGAGTATTTTTCTCTATTGGTGCTTCGGTCCCACCTAAAGCGTGTACCCGAGGCTTAAGTGCTCGAATCTCAAGCGCATCTAACAAGGTATCTATTGCAGGCAGGTCTGGTCCACTCCATATTAAATCGCTCATTGATATATCAATATCTAAATCATGTCGGAGCGCAGTGAGGTGCCTATTTAACAAAACGCCTTCAAGATTGGCACGCAATGATTCTCCTGCCTTTCCAGGAACCTCCGTTGCTCGTCCTATCAAATCGGATAGCGTTCCAAAATCTTGAATCCATTTTGTTGCGGTCTTCTCCCCAACTCCTGGAATTGACGGCAAGTTGTCACTTGGATCCCCGCGCAGCGCAGCAAAATCTGGATACTGTTTTGGAGTCAATCCATATTTTTCTTCCACTGCTGCTGGTGTCATCCGACTCATGTCTGTTACGCCGCGCTTTGGATACAAGACCGTTATTTCAGGGGTGACAAGTTGAAAAGCATCTCTATCGCCGGTACAGATAAGGACTTCGAAACCTTCGGTTGCCGCTCGACTGGAGAGGGTTGCCAATATATCGTCGGCTTCAAATCCCTCAATAGCAAAGTGGCGAATATTTAGCGCTGCAACCAATTCAAAAAGGTAGGACATTTGGGAACGAAATTCATCAGGGGTGGCTGCCCGTGTCGCTTTATAGTCAGGAAATAGTTCCGTTCTAAAAGTTTTGCGAGATACATCGAAGGCCACGGCGATATGAGAGGGCTTCTCGCTGGCAATGAGATTGGTCAACATCGACCCAAATCCATAAATGGCGTTGGTCGCCTGGCCTTTACTGCTATGGAAATTCTCAACTGGCAACGCGTAATAAGCACGATAAGCCATAGAATGACCATCGATTAGCAGCAAGCGTTTCATTGAGCCGATTCTAGGGTGCCGCGGCCTACATAACCCCAACGCACGCTAAAATTCCATCATGACCGATTACATGAAATTGCTAGAAGAGCGTGGCCTCGGTGCACTTGACCACAAAATGGGTATTGAAATTCTCGAGGCTTCTCCTGAGCGAATTGTCGGAACGATGCCAGTCGAGGGAAATACCCAAGCCTTTGGGCGATTGCATGGCGGAGCAAACTGCGTTCTAGCAGAACTTCTGGGTTCGCTAGGCGCCTGGATGCATGCAGGTGGTCGTGAAACCGTTGGCGTAGATATCAACGTTACGCATCACAAAGCAGCAATCGGTGGAAAAATTACTGGTGTAGCCACTCCAGTATCTCTCGGGCGAACCCTTGCTACCTATGAAATCGCGATTACCAACGAATTAGGCCAACGTTCGTGCAGTGCCCGTATCACAAGTCTGATTCTTACGAAGCAACCGTAATCACTTCTCCGGTTCGGTTGTTTCCAGTTTTATACGGGATTATCCAGGGTTATTTGCGCCGGTGCCAAGATACGCGGCACGCACAGCAGGATCATTGAGCAGATCTGAAGCTTTGGCTTCCTTAACCACTTTTCCAGTTTCAAGAACATAGGCGCGATGCGCACGCTGTAGTGCTTGCTGAGCATTTTGTTCGACTAGCAAAATTGTTGTTCCTGATTTATTAATTTCAGTGATGATATTGAAAATATTTTGAATCATCATGGGAGCAAGGCCCATGGAAGGTTCGTCTAGAAGCAAAACTTTCGGACGTGCCATCAGCCCACGACCAATAGCTAGCATCTGTTGCTCTCCACCTGAGAGTGTTCCACCAGCTTGGCTGGTACGTTCTTTTAGCCGTGGGAAAAGAGTGTAGACGCGCTCTATATCTTCTGACATTTCTGAAGCACGATTTTTACGGAAGTATTTTCCGATCTCTAAATTTTCCAAGACAGTCATACCTGGGAAAATTCCACGACCTTCTGGTACCTGAGAAATTCCTATTTCTACTCTTTCGTGTGCCGAAAGATTAGAGATATCTTGACCATCAAAGATGATGGAACCTTCAGAAATCTTACGCAGCCCAGAAATAGTCTTCAGGGTCGTGGTCTTGCCAGCACCATTAGCGCCGATCAAAGTTACGATTTCACCTTCGTTGACCACAACGCTAATTCCTTTTATGGCTTCGATCTTCCCATAAAAAACGTGCATATTATTAATTTCAAGACGCATCAGTAGGAACTCCTACATAGGCTTCTATGACCTTTGGATCGTTCTGAACTTTCGATGGAATGTCGTCCGCTATCTTCTCTCCAAAATCTAGAACAGTCACACGGTCTGAAATATCCATTATCAGGGACATATCATGTTCG
>Ga0214202_1000074_pt1 | contig 47669 bp, 44 predicted proteins | sample TroBogEpilimnion_9_FD_153040 | JGI IMG/M metagenome (GOLD analysis project Ga0214202, IMG submission 153040) | Freshwater microbial communities from Trout Bog Lake, WI - 03JUN2009 epilimnion | ecosystem: Environmental > Aquatic > Freshwater > Lake > Epilimnion/Euphotic zone | place: Trout Bog...
GCGAATGGCGCTTCAATCATCGACCAGCCAGCAACCTCTTGAAGACGCTCGCCGAATGGATCAAAGTATGAATACTTAAACCTTATCTATGTCAGCCCCTAGATAAAAGCAAAAAGGCCATCCAGTGCGTTTGAGGAGCCCCACTGGTTGATAGTGACATGATCGGTAAGGGCTTCGCGTTTGGCCCAACCTTTTTGCTCTAATTCGGGCGATTTATAAAAGCTCGATACAAAGCCAACGCAAAGATAGGCGATCGGGACAATATGCTCCGGTATTGCCAAAATTTCCCTCAGTTTCTCCGGGTCAATAATACTCATCCATCCTACACCAACACCCTCCGCACGTGCGGCAAGCCATAAATTCTGGACGGCACAAACGGCGCTATAGAGGTCCATGTCTTTTTGATGGGTGCGCCCTAAGACAACGGTCCCGCCTCGTGTTCGATCGCAGGTGATACAAATACCCAGAGGCGCTTCGCGAATACCTTGCAGCTTCAATGTCCGATAATGTTCGGCACGTTCGCTTTCAAACTGTTGGGCCGCTTCTTCATTCGCTTTGCAAAATCCATCGTAAATTTTTTCACGCACCATCGCATCGCGAACGACGATAAAATTCCAAGGCTGTGAAAATCCGACCGATGGCGCTTGGTGAGCGGCTGAAAGGATCCTCGCCAAAATTGCTTGCGGGATTGGTTCGTTCAAAAATTCGCTTCTGACGTCGCGGCGTAACGCGATGCATTTATAAATGGCCGCGCGCTCTTCAGCCGAAAATGCGTGTGTTTGATCCATGGTTCCCCTCACGGATTTAGACCGACCAAGCTCCGTCCATGAGCTTCGCCCGATGAGGTTAGGCCGGTCTTCTGACTTGGGCTCATCCGCTTCAAGCGCCTTCCCAGCTTGCGCCAGTGGCCTATGCCTAAAGCGTCCCCCTCACAGCGTTGGGCACGCGACGGAATTTCACCGTCTTCCCGATTCTCCCGGTTTAACCCGGGCACCTAACGACCCATTAGTGTCATAGTTTAAGGCGACATAACAGATGTTTTTGAAGCGGAGCAGGAAGCGACGGAGCGCCGCTACTCTCACTGGCTCGCAATCTGCCTTTCGCGCCAGGCCGAATATAAACCGCTGCCCGCGATAATGAGTGCTCCCGTTAAGGTGGCAAGCGTTGGCCATACGCCAAAGACAGCGAACCCGAATAGGCTTGCCCAAACAAGTTGCGAATAGCTGAAGGGCGCTAAAAGCGAAGCAGGTAATCGCCGATAAACAATGATCGATATGACATTGGCGGCGGCGCCAAAACTACCTACGGCAACGCCAACTAAAACGTCTTGGATTGAGGGCATGATCCAATAAAACGGTAGCAGGCAGGTTAGAACGAGTAAGCCGACAAAACCCGTATAGACCATCGTTACCTTTGAATCATCGTGCGGCATCAGGCGCGTCGTTACAATCGCTGTTGCTCCGAGAATTGCAGCTAGAAGTGGTAAAAGTGCCGTCCATTTGAAAGCATCGCTTCCTGGTTGAACAATGACCAGCACGCCCGATAATCCGATGGCTGCAGCGACCCATCGTCTTATCTCAACCTTCTCTTTGAGTATCAAAGATGCCAGCCCCATTATCACAAAGGGCGCCACGAATGTCACAGATGTAGCGTCGGCAACCGGAATTATATTTAAGCCTATGATAAAAGTGATGGCGGAAAGGGCCGCAAAAACGCCCCGCATGACTTGGTAAGGCAGATGTACCGACCGAAAAGCCCCGCGAAGTCCGCCGCGTAGCCACGGAAAAAGAATAAGAACATGAATGAGATAGCGAAACCATGTCACCTCGATCGGCGGCAAAGTCCGCGTTAAAAACTGAGCCGCCGTATCGGACGCTGCCCACATCGCGCCGTTTAAAACAATTAAACCAATCCCGATCAGTGTAGCCCGAGCATCCGGACGGCTTTGATAGCCAATTGGCACAGATTTCGCCGTATTTACTTCGCTTTTAGGCATTTTAGACTTGAATCCTGCGCCAACTATTCGGTTTTTTTAATCGAATCTCATCAAACAATGGTAGCTTGGCGGCACTATGTTTTCAAATCGATGAAAAATAAGAGAAATTTGATCATTGTCGGATAAACCACGATCCGATAAAGCGATACCAAAATCCTATTGAAAGCCGAATAAATGACTGAACATGCTCCAAAAATTTCATTCGTATCCCTAGGCTGCCCGAAAGCTTTGGTGGATAGCGAGCGGATCATCTCGCATTTGCGTGCAGAGGGGTATGAGCTCAGTAAATCTCATGCCGGAGCGGACGCGGTTATTGTGAATACTTGCGGGTTTTTGGATAGCGCCAAAGCAGAATCGCTTGAGGCGATTGGTAATGCTTTAAATGAGAACGGAAAAGTCATCGTAACTGGTTGCATGGGCGCGGAACCGGACGCAATACTGGCCGCTTACCCAAATATTTCTGCGATTACTGGCCCACAAGCCTATGAATCCGTGATCAATGCTGTGCATTCGGTCATTTCACCGGCCCATGATCCGCATTTCGACCTGATACCCCCGCAAGGCGTGAAATTGACCCCTCGACACTACGCTTATTTAAAGATTTCAGAGGGTTGCAACAATCGCTGCACCTTTTGCATTATCCCGAAATTGCGTGGCGATCTGATATCAAGACCGGCCAATGAAGTACTCAAAGAGGCAGAAAAGCTAGTCAAAGCGGGGGTTCGAGAGATCCTTGTGATAAGTCAGGATACCTCCGCATACGGTGTCGATATCAAATATGCCGAAAGCCAATGGAACGACCGCACGGTCCGCGCGAAATTCGTCGACCTTGCACGCGAGCTCGGCTCACTCGGTGCTTGGACCCGGCTCCATTATGTCTACCCCTACCCGCATGTTGATGATGTCATTCCATTAATGGCTGAAGGTTTGGTTTTACCCTATCTCGATATTCCATTCCAACATGCGTCGCCTAAAGTGCTTAAAGCGATGAAGCGTCCGGGCAATCAGGAGAAGACGCTGGAACGCATTAAAGCGTGGCGCGAAATTTGTCCTGATCTGGCTATTCGCTCAACTTTTATTGTTGGCTTTCCGGGCGAGACCGAGGAAGATTTTGAGTATCTCCTTGAATGGATACGCGAAGCAAAATTAGAGCGTGTTGGTTGTTTCAAATATGAGCCCGTTTCAGGCGCTGTTTCCAATGAGTTGGGACTGGCACAAGTTCCCGATGAGGTGAAGCAACAACGCTGGAATCGTTTCATGGAAACGCAGCAAAGCATTAGCGCACAGCGCTTAAAGTCACGCGTCGGTCGGCGCATTAAAGTTATTATCGATGAACCGGGGCCAACGGTTTCCAAAGGTCGTTCCCAATGGGATGCGCCAGAAATTGACGGTATCGTTCATGTCGGTTCCCGCAGGCCTTTGCGAGCTGGCGATATCGTCACGGTAAAAATCGAACGCGCCGATGCGTATGATCTTTTTGGAGTTGCCGTATAATTTCGCTAATGCTTATTCGCCCAAAAATCGGCTTGTAATTTTGCAGCCTCTTCTTCGAGCATGGGGCCTACAATTTCGGTTGAACGTTGGCCAGCTGCGAACACAATCTCGCAGGGTAAATCGAGCGTCGGGTTTTCTTTGTGATCGCCTGTTTGCTCTTTGAGGCCCTTTTCCGTCTGGCCATAGACCACGCGTCCAATACCTGCCCAATAAATCGCGCCTGAACACATCGCGCACGGTTCGGCGGATGTGTAGAGCGTCATGGTTGCGAGTTGTTCGAGGCTATAGGCTTTGGCGGCGCGAGACGCTAAAAGGCGTTCAGCATGCGCCGTACGGTCGCCGCCTTCAGCGCTGTAGCCATTGCCCTGTTCCATCAAAAGAACACCGTTTTCATCTGCTAATACGGAGCCAAACGGATGATCGCCGCCATCCCGAGCCTTTTTGGCGACGTCAAAGGCTTTTCGGAGGAGGTTTTCGTCATATGGACGTTGCTTAGACAGTAGGGCCATGATTCTCTGCTCCTCGGATTGAATATGTGCGGATGTGACCATTATAGCGCCATTAACCCCACCAATTGCCCTAAATTCAAGCATGCTGGATAATTATGCAACTGAAAGGTGGATGACACGCCCTCGTCTCCGTTTCGGCAGTTGCGCTGTAAATTTCCGTCATATACCCTTCGGTTGGTCGCGCTTTATCGGTTGTCGACTGTGGTGGAACCAAGAGACCTGTCGTACCGATGAGTGTAGCGCCGCGACTTGAATTGACTGATGTTTCAAAGCGTTTCCCTGGCGTTCTCGCCAATGACAGGGTTAGTCTTTCTGTGAAACCGGGTGAAATCCACGCTCTGCTTGGCGAAAACGGCGCCGGTAAATCCACGCTCGTCAAAATGATTTACGGCATTCAGGCACCTGACAGCGGTTCCATTCTTTGGGAAGGTCAAGAAGTTCGGATCGCCCATCCGCGTGCCGCGCGGCGGTTAGGCGTTGGGATGGTTTTCCAACATTTTTCGCTGTTTGACGCCATGGATGTGTTGGAAAACATCGCGCTTGGGCTCGATGGGGCGGTATCACGTAAGCAATTGGATGCCGAAATTCGGCTCGTTATGGAAAAATACGGGCTAAAATTGGACCCGCGCCGCCAAATATCGACTTTAAGCGTTGGTGAGCGGCAAAGAATTGAAATCGTGCGGGCGCTCTTGCTTAACCCACGCCTCCTTATCATGGACGAGCCGACTTCAGTTCTGACACCGCAAGAGGTCGAGGATCTTTTCAAAACACTTCGCCGATTGGCGTCCGAGGGGTGCTCGATCCTCTATATTTCCCACAAATTGCACGAGATTGTTGAACTTTGCGAACGCGCCACGATTTTGCGCGGCGGCAAAGTGGTGGCAACTTGTGATCCTCGGCAAGAGACGGCCCGCAGCATGGGCGAGATGATGATCGGTAGCGATCTTCGCGATCCCGCACGTGGACAAGTCAGCGTCGAGGGTCCCGTTCGCCTTTCGGTCCGCGAGCTCTCGCTTCCAAAGCCCGATGATTTCGGTGTGGCGCTTGAGAAGATCAGCTTCCAAGTCAAAGGCGGAGAGATTTTCGGGATCGCGGGCGTTGCAGGAAACGGCCAGAACGAATTGCTCGAAGCGCTATGCGGTGAGCATTTAGCCGATCTTCACACAGTGATTGAAGTGGACGGCGCGCCGGTAGGACGTTCGGGTCCTTCGGGTAGGCGTAAACTTGGTCTTTGTTCGGTTCCCGAAGAGCGAAACGGTCACGCCGCAATTGGAGCTTTTTCTTTATCAGATAATGCTATTTTGACAGCACGCAGTCGCATGGGTTTTGAAAATCAGGGCTTTATCCATAAGGCCGGAGCGGATGAATTCGCGGCGAATGTGATCAAGACTTTTGCGGTTAAAACTTTGGGGCCAGAGGCGTTGGCGGGTTCACTCTCGGGCGGCAACCTTCAAAAATATGTGATGGGCCGCGAGATCATGCAGTCGCCGGGTGTATTGGTGGTTAGCCAGCCCACTTGGGGCGTCGATGCGGGATCGGCTGCTTTTATTCATCAGGCTTTGATTGATTTAGCGGCGCAAGGCTCGGCTATTGTTGTTATCTCGCAAGATCTAGACGAATTACTTCGGCTTTGCGATCGGCTTTCTGTGATCAATCTTGGCAAGCTTTCTACACCACGTCCCGTAGGTGATGTGAGCGTCCAAGAATTAGGGTTGCTCATGGGGGGCAGTCACGGCGCATCGGCCCATGACGCAGGAGGCATCCATGCGGCTTAGGCTTGAAAAGAGACTTGAACCGAGCCGGACGATGCTTGTGATGACCCCCGTATTGTCCGTTATCGCGATCATGATTTTGGGTGTGATCATCTTTGACGGGCTTGGCTATGACGGACCACAAGCAGTTTGGGAATTATTCTTCACGCCTGTTCTCGATGTTTATAAATGGCGAGACGTCGCGTCAAAGGCCGCGCCGCTGATCATTATCGCGCTTGGCCTATCGCTGGGCAATCAAGCCAAAATCTGGAACATTGGTGCCGAGGGACAGTATATTTTAGGCGCCATTGGCGCGGCTGGCGTTGCTTTTGCCACCCAATCCATGACCGGATTTTGGATCATTCCGCTGATGATCCTCGTCGGAATGATCTGCGGTGCATTTTATGCCGCCATTCCTGCTGTCCTTAGAACACGTTATGGCGTCAGTGAAGTTCTTTCGAGTTTAATGTTCGTCTACGTGTCGCTGCAGCTCTTGAGTTATTTGATTACGGGCCCTTGGAAAGATCCAGACGGTCATAATTTTCCGCAAACGGCGCAACTCACCGATGTGCAAGTATTGCCTCATGAAGTATGGGATAGCGGTATTCCACCCGGCCTATTGGTAGCTCTGATTGTTGCGATTATTTTCTATATTATTGTCTCGAGAACTGTTTTCGGATTTTCGGTTCGTGCCATTGGCGAGGCGCCCCATGCGGCACGCTATGGCGGGTTTAGTTCGAATGGTATTGTTTGGGCTACGTTGATGATCAGCGGTGCTATGGCGGGACTGGCGGGCGTTCTCGAATTAATGCAACTCACACGACTTAATCTTGGATTTCCATCGGGTTATGGTTTTACGGCCATTATCGTTTCGCTCCTTGGGCGTTCGCATCCGATCGGCGTTTTTATTGCCGGCATTGTTTTAGCCATTACTTATGTTGGTGGACAGGTAGCGCAAACGGTAGTGCACGTACCAAATGCGACGGCGGGATTGTTCCAAGCCCTCTTATTATTTGCCATTCTCGCAAGTGATCTCTTGGTGCGGTATCGTATTAGGATCAACGTATCCTCACCCCCCAAAGAGGGGCAACGCTTATGACACTTACCTTTATCATTGACGCCCTTGTCACTGTGATTGGCATTACGACGCCGATTTTATTGGCGGCTTCTGGCGAGCTTGTTGTCGAGAAAAGTGGTGTTATCAATCTCGGTGTCGAAGGCATGATGCTTGTCGGCACCATAGCCGGATTTGCCGTTACTTTTGAGACCGGCAACCCATGGCTCGGCATCTTGGTAGCGACGCTTGCGGGTGCAACTGCAGCCACGATCTTCGCGGTATTGGTCTTGTCGCTTGGTGCCAATCAGGTTGCGACGGGATTAGCCCTCACGATTTTCGGGATCGGACTTTCGTCTCTCATCGGCTCGAATTATGTCGGCATTGCCATTGATCCGGTCGAATCCCCCTTCCCCGATGCCCTTGCGAATGATAGTTTCTGGCGCTTGATTTTCGGCCATAGTCCGTTTGTTTATTTTGCCATTGTGCTTGTGTTGGCGATTGGTTGGTTCATCAATAAAACGCGAGCCGGACTCGTTTTACGGGCTGTTGGCGAGAATGATCTCTCCGCCCATTCCATTGGTTATCCCGTCATTGCTATTCGCTATGCAGCGGTTGCCTTTGGTGGGGCGATTGCCGGTATCGCGGGCGCGGATTTCTCGATGGTGATCAGTCCGCTTTGGGCTGAACAAATGACGGCCGGGCGGGGTTGGATAGCGCTTGCCCTCGTTGTCTTTGCGGGTTGGCGTGCTGGACGCCTTTTGGCGGGTGCTTACTTCTTTGGCGTGCTGATGGCGCTCGAACTTTATGCGAAAGCATCCGGGCACGCGATTTTTCCATCCCAATTTTGGGCAGCGATGCCCTATCTTATTGCGGTTATCGTCTTGGCGCTTATTTCGTCCCGCGACGGAAAAGACGGTAAAGCCCCCGCATGTCTTGGTAAGCCGTTCATTCCGAATGGCTGAATTTTTTGTAAAACTCTAGGAGGGTATTCATGACCAAGTTTACGAGACGCGATTTTGTTAAAGCGGTAGGCGCAGCCTCGGCACTTCCGCTCCTCGGCGCATCAGCACAAGCGGCTGAGCCGTTTAAAGTCGGTTTCATCTTCTTAGGCCCGGTTGGCGATTACGGCTGGACTTGGGCGCATGACAAGGGTCGTCGTGAAATGGAAGCCGCCCTTGGTGGCGCCGTTAAGACGACCTATGTCGAAAACGTCAAGGAAGATGCCAGTGCGATTCCAATTCTTCGTGACCTTGCCCGTCAGGGTAACAAGCTGATTTTTGCAACCTCGTTCGGTTATATGGATCAGGTTCTTGAAGTTGCGAAAGAATTCCCAGACGTTCGTTTCGAACACTGCACAGGCTTTAAGCGCGCGGCGAATGTCTCGACCTATAACTCGCGCTTCCATGAAGGTCGTGCGGTAACCGGAACGATTGCCGGAAAGGTCTCGAAGTCGGGCGTTATCGGGTATCTTGGCTCGTTCAAGATTCCTGAAGTCGTCATGGGCGTGAATGCGTTCACGCTGGCAGCTCAGGCCGTTAACCCGAAGATCCAGACCAAGCTTGTCATGATCGACTCATGGTTTGACCCTGCGAAAGAAACGGCTGCTACCGAAACATTGGCGAACCTTGGTTGCGACGTGATTGCAACGCACACGGATAGCCCTGCTCCGCTTCAATTCTGCCAGAAGAAGGGCATTTTCGGTTTCGGTCAGGGTGCCGACATGTCGAAATTCGCTCCAAAGGCGCATTTGACGGCGATCGAGGATATTTGGGGCCCGCATTACACGGCACGCGTTAAGGCAGCCATTGCTGGTACCTGGAAATCGGAAGATTTCTGGGACGGCATCAAGGAAGGCGCCGTTAAGGTTTCGGCCTATAACGCATCGCTGGCGCAGGACGCACAAGACGCGGCCAATAAGGTCATTGAAGGCTATAAAGCCGGATCGTACGACGTGTTCACCGGCCCAATCTATGATCAGGCTGGTGCGTTGAAGGTTAAGGAAGGCCAGAAGATGGGCCTCGGCGACCTCGCAACGATCGATTGGTACGTCAAGGGTATCCAAAGCGCCTAAGGGTTCTATTCCTTATCTCGTTAATCAACGCCCGCCCCTTTGGCGGGCGTTGTCATTTGTAGACGTAAGAGCGAAAGTGTCGATGGAGATAGCCTCGTACTAAGTAGGTTGGGTTTGATCGAAATAAAGGGAGCCTCGGTTGTTTCAGTATTTTCGAAAAGTTGCCGGGCGGGAACGTAGCGAGCGGTATGACGAGCATCTTGCCCAGTTTTTAACTTTTATTGCCGGTGCAGCGAATGCCGGCGGCTATATGGCCATTCGCCAATATACCTCGCATATGACGGGCATTGCGTCCGCGGCAGCCGATGCGTTGGCGTTGGGGAATTTGCTCAAAGTCGAGGCCGCTTTTGCTGCTATCTTTTCGTTCGTTGCAGGGGCCGGAACCTCGGCGATCTTAATCAATTGGGGCCGGCGCAAGGGCATGCATAGCCAATTTGCCCTGCCCTTACTGTTGGAAGCCAGTCTACTCGCAGGCTTCGGCGTTTTGGGCGAATGGCTGCAATCCTATCAAGGCTTTATTGTTCCGCTGACCGTCATGTTGCTGTGCTTTATCATGGGGTTACAGAATGCAATGATCACAAAGCTCTCGGGGGCCCGCATCCGGACAACCCATATTACCGGAATGGTGACCGATATCGGTATTGAATTGGGTAAGTTTTTTTATATCAACCGCAACACGGCACTATCAGAACGTGTCATCGCCGACTGGCCGAAAATGCGCTTGCTCGCAATGCTGATTTTTCTCTTCTTCGCGGGCGGCGTTTTAGGCGCGATTGGGTTTAATTATTCAGGATTCATCGCGACACTTTTTTTGGCTGTATTGCTGATGGTTTTAGCCGTTATTCCGGTGATTGACGATCTGATGGCCGTTCCCGCCGCAACAGACCGAGCGCCAGAAAATAAAAGCCGATAAGGCCTAAGATCCATTTGGTGAGAGGATCAACAACCATATCCTCAACAATGGCGACAATGCCTGCTGCGGACCAAATCACAAGCAGAGTCAGTGTTAAGGGCCGCAGCATTTTGACCCGTACCGGATGGACAAAGGTGAAATTCGAGGATTGGGCAAGTGCCAGGCCGATGATGCCCAAGGTCGCGATGATCGCTGGCGGATTGAAGACGAGCACTAAAAATACAACCAGATTCCAAACAGCCGGAAAGCCGCGGAACCAATAGTCATCGGTCTTCATCGTGTTGGAGGCAAAATAGAGCGCTGCCGATAAAACGATGATCGCGCCTTGGGTTGCTAACAGCCAATGCGGGTAAATGCCGCTCATCAACAAGATAACCGCGGGTACAAAGACATAGGTGACGTAATCGACCACCAAATCAAGAACGTCGCCGGAGAGTTGCGGGGCGTAGGTCTTAACCGCCCAAGCACGGGCAAAACTGCCATCGATGCCGTCCACCAAGAGCGCAAGGCCAAGCCAGGCGAAGGCCAGTCCCATTTGATGCTCGATGGCGGCGGTCAGCGATAAAAAGGCGATGGCCGCTCCGGACGCGGTAAATACATGAACGGAAAAAGCCCGATATCGGTATGAACGTGAGCCCATTCGCGAATGGTCGGGATGTTTTTGGGTATGGTCCGGTTCCGCCATCGAAATCTCTCTTTTCATGCGACACGGTGGCACGATCTGCAAAAGAATGTCGCACGAACCCGATTTTCTTGTAAACTCAGTTTAGTACCTGAACGCCACCTTATCAAACCCCTAAAAAGGCGCCCCTCGATGTTGCAGACCTTTGACATGCTGATTATTGGTACGGGTCCGGTCGGTTATGTGGCTGCCATCGGGTTTGCTCAGGCCGGAATGAAGGTAGCGCTCATTGGTCCCGCCGATAGCGTCAAACGGGATGGACGGACGGTTGCTATTTTGGATGGCTCGGTACAGTTGCTCGGTCGGTTAGGATGTTGGGATTCCATCCATCCCTTTTCTGCCCCACTTTCCCATATGAGGATTATTGACGACACGGGAAGCCTGTTTCGGGCTCCGCCCGTCACCTTTAAAGCCTCCGAGCTTAAACTCGATGCCTTTGGCTATAACGTTGAATTAGCCGATCTTGTCGCGAGCCTATCGACGATTGCCTCCGAACACGCCTTGATCACCCGATTTGATACCCATGTTTCAGAATTAAGCTCTGCGGGTGACGGCAGTTTGGCTGCTGTTTTGGCATCGGGGCAAACGCTTCATGCGCCGGTGATCCTTGGTGCAGATGGACGAAAATCGGCCGTCCGCGCGTTTGCGGGGATCGAGGCCAAAGAGTGGTCCTATCCGCAGACCGCTTTAACGGCGGTCTTTAAGCATCAACGCGATCATCATGATATTTCGACGGAATTCCACACCCGTCAGGGTCCCTTCACCCTTGTTCCCTTGCCCGGCAGGCGTTCGAGCCTTGTATGGATGATGGATCCCCAAAAGGCCGAACGTCTGGCCAATGTGAGCGATAAGACGCTCACGCAAGAAGTTGAAAAACAAGCCCAATTCATTTTGGGGACGATGAACATTGACGGCGATCGGGGCTTGGTACCGATGGCTGGGCTCACGGTCAATCGCTATGCCAGTGAAAACGTCGCGCTACTCGGAGAAGCAGCCCATGTGTTTCCGCCCATTGGTGCGCAGGGATTGAATCTTGGTTTCCGCGATGTTTCGGCCCTCTTAGAGGCGTTTAGCAGCAAATGCGGCCCCGAAGCGCTCGCAAAATATAATGTCGCGCGGCAGGCGGATGTTAAGCTGCGAACCGCGGCCGTCAATGTGATGAATAAATCGCTTCTAGCCGATTATTTACCCATCGATCTTGCCCGTAGCATCGGTCTTTTGACCATTGCGTCTATCCCTCCGCTTCGTCGGTTTATGATGCAACGGGGCGCTGGTTACTGAGCGTGTGTACCCCAATTCGGGATTTGCGCGCCGCCATTCGGGTAATGATTGACAGATTGAGCAAGGGGGCATTATCCCTTCAGCATGGAAACGCGTCAGGCTAAATACGCTATTGGGGATGTCGTCAAACATCGGATTTATCCGTTCCGCGGCGTTGTGTTTGACGTTGATCCAACGTTTTCAAATACCGAGGAATGGTACAATTCCATTCCGGAAGACGTACGTCCGAAGCGGGATCAGCCGTTTTATCATCTTTTCGCGGAAAACGCGGAATCGGAATATATCGCTTATGTTTCGGAACAGAATTTGGTTCCCGACACGTCAAATGAGCCCGTTCGCCACCCTCAAATCGACGAAATGTTCGAAATGGGTGATGATGGCCGCTATCATACGCGTAGCGTAAATTTCAATTAAACCAAGGCAATAAAAAAGCGGGCCGGATAATGTCCATGCCCGCTTTTAAGATTCAATAGAGGCGTATTATTGCGCCGGAACAGCCGGCTGAGCGGGTGCCGAACCCGCAGGCGCCTGGCCTTGTGAGTCCATCTTCTTCCGCATTTCCTCGGCCTGCTTTTGCATCTGCTCTTGAAGCTTTTGCTGTTGTGCCTGAAGGACCGCTGGATCAATCGGCGGACCATCGAACACCTTGCCGAAGGTTGCCAATGGTACCTGGAACACCACTTCCTTTGCGAACTGGTTTTGAACGCTGATCGAAAGCGCGGTGCCCTTTTTCAACGCCGCAATGATGTCGTCTTTCACAGGAACTTCGGCGAAACATCCATTGGGGAAGCAAACGGCATATTTGCCGGGTTGCGGCGCACCTTGATCAACGGAAAAACGCACGCCGGGCGCTAAAATAAAGCCGAGCGGGAGTAGAAAACGAACCACTTTCTGTGGCTCGCCCTGAATATCATAAACGGCAACCGCCAAAACAGGCTGGTTCTGGTCGGAGACGAAGTCCCGTGTCGTATAGCAAATCTTTTTCTTCGCGGCCTGATCCTCGCCGCAGATCTTGATCCAGTCCGCCTGTGTAGGTTCTGGCTGGACCTGAACAATGGCTGCGGGGGAATTAGCCGGCGCCGGTGCGGGAGCCGCAGCAGGCGCAGGAGCTGGCGCTGGAGCAGGCTTTTTGGCCGCTTGGGCGTAAGCCGAGCCGTTAAAGACATTCGGGGCCAGAATCAACGCTGCTAACAGGCCAACAACTCGTAAAGGCATTCGCGCAATCATTCTTATAATCCTTTGGACCCAATCGAATCCGATTTCTGACAATCAATGTGCTTTTCCAAGAATCGACAACCTTGAAACATACGCGCGTCATACTCTTTTACGGCTATCGTGGCCATCGAAAATCCGATTTGCTTTGAAAATAACGCTAATTACCTCGAATCATATATCAAAGCTCTATCCGATAAGGGCGTGGGTCTGGACCTTTAATGCGCAAAATAATGTTAGGTATGGCGGCCTGTTTTGTCTTTGGTGCACAGGTTGCGCTGGCAGAACCTAAGACCGCCATCGCGCTTTACGGCGAACCTGTTTTGACGGCTGGCTTCGAGCATTTTCCATATGCGAATATCGACGCTCCAAAAAAAGGAACGATAACCTTCGGAGTGATGGGAACTTTTGATACGTTAAACCCCTATTCGGTTCGAGGTATTGCAGCCCAAGGCATTGCTCCCCCGATCGGCCTTGTTATTCAGAGCCTCATGGTGCGTTCGGCCGATGAGCCTTTTTCGCTTTACGCGTCCGTTGCACAATCCGTCGACATTTCTAATGATCTCAGCAGGGTTACTTTTTACATCGACCCGCGTGTCCATTTTTCCGACGGCCATCCGCTTACCTCGGCGGATGTCATATTTTCTTGGTCTCTTTTGAAAGAAAAGGGCAAGCCAAATTTAAGAGGCTATTACAATAAGGTCATCGCCGCCGATGCGCCTGATCCAAAGACGGTTATTTTTAACCTTGGCGACAGTCACGACCGTGAATTACCGATGATCTTGGCGCTCATGCCCGTCTTGGCTCAACATGCGACGGATGCCGATCATTTCGATGAAACAACATTAAAGGTACCCATCGGATCAGGCCCCTACCGTGTATCGGATGTAAAAGCGGGTGAGAGCATTAGCTATCAGCGTGATCCGAATTTTTGGGGACGAGATCTACCTGTCAATAAGGGAATGTATAATGCCCATGTTTATCGATACGATTATTATCGGGATGCAAACACGCTCTTCGAAGCCTTTAAAGCAGGCCTATACGATGTGCGCAGCGAAGATAACCCAACCCGTTGGGTGACAGGCTATGACTTTCCAAGAATGTTGGATGGGCGTGCTGCTAAAGATCCGATTCCGGTTCGTACTCCCAAAGGGATGGCAGGGTTGGTGTTTAATACGCGACACGCTATCTTTTCCGATATTAGAACGCGCGAAGCGTTAAGTTATTTGTTTGATTTTGAATGGATCAACACGGTCCTATTTGAAGGTGTTTATAAACGGACCGGAAGTTATTTCGAAGGATCAGACCTTTCCTCAAACGGTAAACCGGCCTCTGCGGGTGAAAGGGCGATTTTGGCGCCCTACCCCGATGCGGTTCGTCTCGACATATTAGAAGGCCAATGGCATCCACCCGTCTCCGATGGATCTGGTCGGGATCGTGCAAACGCCCGCAAGGCCTTTGAACTTTTGCAAGCGGCCGGTTGGTCTCTGAACAAAGGGGTGATGACAAATGCCAAAGGTCAGCCCCTTGCATTTGAGATCGTCGTTGTCAGTCGTGTTCAAGAACGTCTCGCATTAAATTTCTCAGAATCGCTGCAACGACTTGGCATTAAAATGACGGTTCGTTTGGTCGACGACGTTCAATATTGGCAACGGGTTGCCGCGTTCGATTTTGATATGATCCAGTTTACCTGGGGTACCTCGCCATCTCCGGGAAATGAACAATATAACCGTTGGGGATCGCGCTCCAAGGATCGCCAAGGTTCGCTAAATTATGCAGGCGCTTCTAGCCCCGCAATTGATACGGCGATCGATGCGATGCTCGGTGCCCCTTCGCGGGACGCATGGCTGGATGCCGTCCATGCGCTCGACAGGATCCTGATTTCCGGATTTTATGTGGTTCCACTGTTCCACGCGCCAGAACAATGGATCGTGCGTAATTCATCCGTTAAAAGGCCGGACTATACCCCGCTCTTTGGCTTTACCCCTGAAACCCTCTGGCGCGAGGATTAAACTATGTCTGAACCATTTGTGATTGATATTGTTTCCGATGTTGTTTGTCCTTGGTGCTATGTTGGTAAAAAGCACATTGAAAAGGCGCTTGAAGACATGCCGGAAATCGATGCGGTTATTCGTTGGCATCCGTTTCAATTGGATCCGACCATTCCCGCGGAAGGATATGATCGCAAGGCCTATATGACTAAAAAATTTGGTGAAGGCGGCCAACTTAAAGCGGCGCATGAGCGGCTTGAAGCGTTGGGAAAATCCAGTGGTATTGCGTTTCAATTTGATGCCATTAGCCGTTCGCCCAATACGCTCAATGCGCATCGTTTGATCCGTTGGGCCAATGAGGCCGGTGTTCAGGATGCGGTTGTATCGAGCCTCTTCCAATCCTATTTCGAAGAGGGCTTGGATATTGGGGACATTTCAGTATTGGCATTCATAGCTGGAAAATCCGGGATGGATTCCGATTTGGTTGCCGCCCGTCTCGAGACAGATATGGATATAGATTCCGTTCGAACGGAAATCACCGAAGCCGGGCGCATTGGCGTGTCAGGCGTTCCCTTTTTTATCTTGGCGCAAAAGCTTGCCGTTTCGGGAGCCCAACCAAGTGAAGTATTAATAGACGCTATTCGTCAAGCTTTGGTTGCGTAACGCATGGTTCGTTTTGATCAGCGGATACGAGCGGCGTTTTTTTTGTGCTTTGCGATGGTACTTGCCGTTTCATGCGATACGATCTCCAAATTCTTGAGTGCACGCTATCCTATTCATGAAATTGGGTTGGTTCGATATTCCGTCACCATACCCATTGGAATAGCGATGGCTTGGTCTGCCCTGCGTTCGACCAAAACCGGTTTGATGAACTGGCGGCCACTCTTTCTTCGGGGCTTTTTAATCGCCACTGGCAATTTGCTTTTTATGTTGGCTGCAGCCACGATATCGCTCGCCGATGGCGTAGCGATTTATTTTACAATGCCATTTTTTGTGGCCGGAATCGTTCCGTTTATTCTTGGTGAAAAAGTACCGTTATTGCGATGGATTGTGATCGCTATCGGCTTTGGTGGCGTGTTGGTGATGACGCGTCCTGGATCAACTGTCTTTCAGCCCGAAGCGCTCTTGGCCTTAGGCTGTGCTTTTTTATATGGGTTGGGTCAGGTCCTTACTCGGAAGATAGATCACTCGCTTCCAACTTCGATCACATCGTTGTGGCAAAGCGGCGTTTTCACGCTGTTTTATGCGAGCTTTGCTATGCTGTTTTATGCGCTCGATTTGGGCGAATCCGGTAATAAGAGTCTTGCTTTTTTAACACGTTCCTGGACCTTTCCGGCAACGTTGGATTTAGCCATGATGATTGCAGCGGGCGTACTCTCCTCGCTTCAATTACCGCTAGTGGTCTACGCCTATAAGCATGCTGAAGCCTCCTTTATTGCGCCGTTTGAATATACGGCGATGATTTGGGCCGTGATGTGGGGGGTAATTGTTTTCGGCGATGTTCCGGATCAAATGACGGTATTGGGTGCTGCAATCGTTATCATCGCAGGCATCTTCATGGTGCGGTTTGACCGTTCGACAACCCTGCCCTGATGTTCAGTTTTTTTTCTTTTCTTCGGCAATCCGGACAAGATCACGCAGCAAGGCTTGTGACGCCTTGAGCCTTGCATTAGGCGTGTCGAATTCGTCAATAAAAACGATCCGCATATCGGGTCTGACTTTTGCGAGAGAACCATATTGGCCAATATAGCGGATAAGCCCATCGGGGTTAGCGAATGAATTATCGCGGAAGCTGATGATGATACCGCGTGGGCCGGCATCAATCTTTTCGACATTAGCGCGCAGGCACAATGCCTTAATGCCGACGATGGAAAGCAATTGCCGCACTTCGTCTGGTAACGGTCCGAAGCGGTCGATTAACTCGGCGCCAAACGCATCAATATCGCCATCGGTTTCGAGGCCAGCCAGGCGTTTATACAATTGCATCCGAAGGGTAAGATCCGGCACATAAGGTTCCGGTATCATCACGGGTGTGCCGATGGTAATCGATGGCGACCAATGACCTTCAATGGCGTCATCATCTTCAATGCCGGCTTTTAGCTGCGCGACAGCCTCTTCCAACATTTGCTGATAAAGCTCGTAGCCTACTTCCTTGATATGGCCCGATTGTTCATCGCCAAGAAGATTGCCCGCACCCCGCAAATCCAAATCATGTGAGGCAAGCTCGAAACCGGCACCTAAGCGATCGAGCGATTGCAAGACTTTGAGACGCTTCTCAGCTTGGACGGTGAGTGTGCGATTGGCAGGAACCGTGAAAAGCGCGTAAGCACGCGTCTTGCCTCGTCCGACGCGACCCCGCAATTGATAAAGCGCCGCCAAACCAAACATATCGGCGCGATGGATAATCAGCGTATTGGCGCTTGGAATATCAAGGCCTGATTCAACGATCGCGGTTGAGAGTAGAATATCATATTGACCCTCATAGAAGGCCGTCATGACACTTTCGAGCTCTTGTGCAGGCATTTGCCCATGGGCTACGCCCACCTTTGCTTCAGGCACTTCTGAGGCCAAGAAGGTTTGAACCTCCGCGATGTCTTCAATACGCGGACAAACGTAAAAGCTTTGTCCGCCGCGATAGCGTTCCCGCAACAAGGCTTCGCGGATCATCAATGGATCGAACGGCATGACAAAGGTGCGAACGGCCAAGCGATCAACCGGTGGCGTCGCCATAATGGACAGATCACGAACGCCGGTCATCGCCAATTGTAGGGTACGTGGAATAGGCGTTGCGGTGAGCGTTAACACATGCACTTCGGCGCGAAGTTCTTTGAGGCGTTCTTTATGTCCGACACCGAAATGCTGCTCTTCATCGACGATAAGAAGGCCGAGATCTTTAAAGGCGATTGCCTTTCCTAAAAGCGCGTGGGTGCCAATGACAATATCAACCGTGCCATCGGTTAATCCCGCCTTTGTCTCTTTCGCATCCGTCGTTGATACAAAGCGCGACAATTGCCTTACAACAACGGGAAGCCCTGCAAACCGTGTCGAGAAGGTTTTATAATGCTGCCTTGCCAATAAGGTTGTTGGCACCACGACGGCTACTTGTTTCCCCGCCAAAGCGGCGACAAAAGCAGCACGTAAAGCAACTTCTGTTTTACCAAATCCGACATCGCCACAGAGCAAACGATCCATAGGACGGCCGGAAGCCAAATCACCTAAAACGGATTCGATGGAAGTCAGCTGATCTTCAGTTTCATCATAGGGAAACTTCGCCGAAAATTCCTCATAAAGACCATGCGCGACCGTAAGCTTAGGCGCCTCTTTTAGCAGTCGAGCTGCGGCAATTTTAATCAGCGCATGCGCCATTTCGCGGATGCGTTGTTTGAGCTTCGCCTTCCGCGCCTGCCAAGCGCCGCCACCTAATCGGTCAAGTGCAATCTCGGTATCTTCAGACCCGTAGCGGGATAAGAGATCGAGATTTTCGACGGGCAAAAAGAGCCGATCACCGCCGGCATAATGCAGCTCAACGCAATCATGCGGCGCGCCTGCGGCATCAATCGTTTTGAGCCCTACGAAACGCCCGATACCGTGATCGACGTGGACGACTAGATCGCCGGGCGTCAGACTTCCCGCCTCGGCAATGACGTCCTGCGCTCGCTTAGAGCGACGGGCCTTACGCACCAACCGATCACCCAGAATATCCTGTTCGCCAACGACAACGAGCGTATCTGTTTCAAAGCCGCGCTCGATGCCCCAAACGGCAAGACTCACCTCTCCTGCCTTGAGCGATAATGCCTGCGTGTAGGTTGCAACTGGTGTCAGGCCCGAAAGGCCGTGATCGGATAAAACATGACCCAAACGTTCGCGCGCACCTTCGGACCAAGCAGCCACCAAGATGCGGCGTTGCGACTGACGCACGTCGCCAATATGGACTACGACGGCGTCAAAGACGTTTTTGCCGTCATCATTTTTGTCAGCGCCTTCTGCCGCAGCACGTTCTGCTGCGAATATCCTTCCCTGCCGTGCCCCCGCATCGACGACCGATAGAGGGCTCGATTCTATCACGTTGAAAGGCGTTAATCGGATAACGGCACGGGATCGCAACGCCCCCTCAAGATCAGACAATTTGAGATGTAAACGATCGGGGGCAAGCGGTTTATAAGGTGCGATACCCGGTTGCGGATGAGACATGGCATCACGCCTTGCCTCATAGTGATCGTTGATTTGTTTAATCCGCTCGTTCGCCGCCTCTTCCACCAATGGGTCAAGAATAAACGGAACATCCGTTAGATAGTCAAAAACAGTATCAAGGCTTTCATGAAACAAAGGGAGCCAATGCTCTAAGCCGGCTGGTCGTCTTCCTTCGCTGATGCCTTCATAAAAATGATCGTCGCGACCCGGTGCGCCGAAGGCTGCAACATAGCCTTGACGAAACCGTTTGATCGACTCGGTTGTTAGCTGAACTTCGCTCATCGGTACGAGATCCAGTGAACGAAGTTGCCCGATGGTACGTTGCGTCTCAGGATCGAAACTGCGGATCGATTCCAAGGTGTCGCCAAAAAAATCGAGCCTTACGGGCCCCGTCATACCGGGGGCGTATAAATCAATAATCCCGCCGCGCACGGCATATTCACCCGTTTCGCGAACGGTGGATTGTCGCATATATCCGTTGTTTTCGAGCCATAATCCCAGCGCCGTCGTGTCAACACGGTTGCCGGGAGCCGCCGAAAAACTGTCAGAGCCAACACGCGCCCGTGAAGGTACGCGTTGCATCAGACCATTGGCCGTTACGATCAAGATACGGGGTTGCTCTTCACTCGTTTGCGAACGGGCAAGACGCGCCAGAACGGTCATGCGGCGCGAGGTTATGGAACCGTTTGGCGAGACGCGATCATAGGGTTGGCAATCCCAATTCGGAAAGCTCAATACCTCGATATCGGGTGCCACAAAACCGAGCGCCATTTCCATCGCGGCTTGGCGTTGCCCATCACGGGCGACAAAAACGAGCGCTGCGGCTTTACCCTGTCCCTGTTTGGCTAAACCACGCGCCATATCTGCCGTGACAATGGCATCAAAGCCATCGGGTACGGAAGACAAGACGATGTGGCGCCTGTCTTTGATTGCTGCATTGAGGGTCTGAAGAAGTTTAGACATCGTATGATCCGTCTACCCATTCTTCAAATATTGATCGGGGATGTGTGATCGTGGTGGTCTCGGATCGCCTTCAGCAAGGCGGTATCAAATTCGGTGGGAATGTCTTGAGCATCCAATATCCAATGCAATAAATCACGGTCAGATTGCTCAATCAGAATTTCAAAAAGGTCTAATTCATCATCACCCATTGCGCTAAGATAGCTGTCAGCGAATTGCCCCATAATCAAATCCATTTCGCGTAAACCCCGATGCCAGGCGCGAAATAAAATCTTACGTCGTCGAGGATCGAGATCGGCACTGGAAAGGATTGTTCCGGTCATATTAATCTTTCGTTAATTCTTTAAAGAGCAGGGAGATCGCCCTGCTCCCATCCTTGTTTTGTTTGAGCAATAAAATCATCCAATTGCCCAAGTGATATGGCTTGACGCAATCCGGACATCAGCTCCTGATAATAAGCGAGATTGATACCGGTTATCAGCATCATACCCAATATCTCTTCCGCCTTTACCAGATGATGCAGATAGGCCCGGCTGTAGATGCGCGCCGGTGCCCAATTTGATGTTTCATCAAGCGGGCGATGATCGTCGGCGTGGCGCGCATTGCGCAAATTGATTTTTCCGTAACGGCTATAGGCCAACCCATGGCGGCCGGCGCGTGTTGGCATCACGCAGTCAAACATATCGACGCCACGACGGACGCTTTCGATGATATCATCGGGCGTACCAACACCCATCAAATATCGTGGCTTTTCCTGGGCTAAGAAAGGCTCAACCGTTTCAATCATGCGCAACATGATGTCTTGTGGCTCACCGACAGCCAAGCCGCCAATGGAATAACCTTTCAGATTCATGTCAGCAAGCGCTTCGGCACTGCGGATGCGCAGCGCTTCCACTGCGCCCCCCTGAACAATGCCGAACATGGCCTTGCCGGGTTGATCTCCAAAGGCTGCCGCTGAACGCTCTGCCCAACGAAGCGATAATTCCATCGCCCGTTCGGCCTCACTGTCTGAACAAGGAAGCTTGACGCATTCATCCAGTTGCATCTGGATATCGGAACCCAAAAGCCCCTGAATTTCGATGGAGCGTTCCGGTGTTAACTCGTGTTTTGATCCATCGATATGGGACGAAAAGGTAACGCCTTTTTCGGTAAGCTTGCGTAATTTGGCGAGCGACATAACTTGAAAACCGCCGGAATCCGTCAAAATCGGATGAGGCCAATTCATCATATGATGCAAGCCGCCTAAGCGGGCTACCCGTTCGGCACCGGGCCGCAACATCAAATGATAGACGTTGCCCAAAACGATATCGGCACCCAAGGCGCGAACCTCTTCCGGATGCATGGCTTTGACCGTGCCTGCGGTTCCAACGGGCATAAACGCTGGCGTGCGAATATCGCCACGCGGTGTGGCAACAAAACCCGTTCTCGCTTTGCCGTCGCGGGCGGTGACGGTGAATTCGAAACGATCGGACGGCATGGGTCCAATTTCCCTTAAAAGGCGCGGTGTAACAAGCAGGCATCACCATAGGAATAAAAACGATAACCTGATTCAATCGCGTGTTTATAGGCTTTCCGCATTGTGTCGAGCCCTGAAAATGCCGCAACAAGCATAAACAAGGTGGAGCGCGGCAGATGAAAATTGGTCATCAACACATCAACAGCCTTAAAAGCGTAACCCGGCGTGATGAAAATAGACGTATCGCCTGACCACGCCTTGAAAGATCCATCATCATTTACGGACGACTCCAAAAGCCTAAGCGAGGTGGTGCCAACCGCTACAATACGACCGCCCAATGCCTTGGTTTCGTTAAGAACCGCAGCTGCTTCTGATGAAATCTCGCCCCATTCGGCATGCATTTTATGATCATCTGTATCGTCAACTTTCACGGGTAGAAACGTTCCAGCTCCCACATGCAGCGTAACTTCGGCGAAATGGATGCCGGATAAACGAAGCGTTTTGATCAAGTCTGGCGTAAAATGGAGCCCGGCCGTTGGTGCGGCAACGGCGCCTGAACGGTCGGCAAACATGGTTTGGTAATCGCGCTCATCGCGATCGTCCTCAGTCCTTTTGGCAGCAATATAGGGTGGTAATGGCATAACGCCGACGGAGCGAATGGCGACATCAAGTGCTTCACCCGCCACTTCAAAGCGTAAAAGAACCTCGCCTGCATCGCCCTTTTCGATCACCTCTGCGGTGAGCGTTGTGCCATTCTCGTGACGTTGAAATTGAACCCTCTCACCAAGCGCAAGTTTCTTTGCTGGTCGAACGAAGGCTCGCCATGTCGTTTCACTTTCGCGTTTGTGAAGGGTCGCTTCGATGCCAGCGATGGAGGCACCCCGTTGGCGTTTTCCTACCAACCGTGCCGGTAAAACCTTTGTATTATTGACCACAAGACAATCGCCCGCTCGTAACAAACGGGAAAGATCGTAAACATGAAGATCCGAAAACGAAGATTCGGAATCGGGCTTAACTACCAATAGTTGTGCGCTCTCGCGTGGCTCAGCCGGACGTAGGGCAATCCGATCGGATGGCAAATCAAAATCAAAATCTTCAACACGCATCGGTCGTTTAAAACCCCTAAACCAAACGTAAATCTTAATTATGTATGAAGAATTTTCCGAAATTTAAATCGAGGGAAATAGGTGCGATTTTAATTCAAACACCATCTGCTTCTTAACTTTACCCGCAATAAGTGTGTAGCATTACGTTGCGTGATGCTGCAAAATTTGTTTCACACTGTTTGCTGCCCCGAATATGTTGCGGGATGACAGCGATTTTTTAAGGCAGGTATTTTCAGTAAGTGTAGTCTTGGCCGGTCGATGATACACACAACATCATCGACCGGTCCTTTTTATCAGCGCAATTCAACGCTAGCTGTCACGATCATATCTGGATCACGAACTGGCTCGCCGCGCTTGATTTTGTCAACATTCTCCATGCCTTCAACAACCTGACCCCAGACCGTGTATTGGCGGTCCAAGAAACGGGCATTGTCGAAGCAGATAAAGAACTGGCTATCGCCGGAATCCGGATTTTGTGAACGGGCCATCGAGCAAATTCCGCGCACATGCGGCTCGGCATTGAACTCGGCTTTCAGCTTATGGCCGGAACCACCCATACCCGTACCGGTCGGATCCCCGGTTTGCGCCATAAAACCATCAATGACGCGATGAAACACAACGCCATCATAAAACTTGGATTTAGCGAGTTCTGAAATCCGAGCCACATGGTTTGGTGCTAAATCGGGACGGAACTTAATAACAACCGTACCCTTGGTTGTTTCAAGCACGAGATGCTCTACGCCATCAGCCTTCTTTTCAGCAGGTGCCTTTTTCGGAGCTGCGGCCTTTGGCGCCGCTGCTTTTTTTGCCGGCGCTTTTTTTGCTGCTGGCTTCTTTTCCGTTGTTGTCGTGTCCTTAGCCATCGTACTCGCTTCCTTTTACTTAGCGTCTTCCATCATTTGCATTTTGATTATTTTGTCCGGATTTTTTACCGGCTCGCCGCGCTTAATTTTGTCAACAAATTCCATACCGGATACGACTTCGCCAAAAACGGTATATTTACCGTTCAAAAATGCGGCAGGTCCGAAACAGATAAAAAATTGTGAATTGGCCGAATTCGGATCATTCGAACGGGCCATGCCGAGTGTGCCGCGGTTAAAAGGTTGCGGGGTAAATTCTGCTGGCAGATTGGGGAGATCGGATCCGCCCATTCCAGTGCCCGTCGGATCGCCCGTTTGTGCCATAAAGCCATCGATCACCCGATGAAACACGATGCCGTTATAAAAGCCGCGTTTCACCAGCGCCTTGATTTGTGCGACGTGTTTCGGCGCCAAATCCGGCCGCAATTGAATAATGACTCGACCATCTTTTGTATCAAGATAAACGGTATTCGCAGGATCGGGCGCTTGCGCATGAGCGTAGCCAACACCCATGGCGATGACCAAAGCAAGGCAGAGTGATTTAAACATTCAATGCTCCAAAATATGTTTTTAGTCAGTTATTTAGCGCGATGCTTTAAGCTTTTGAGCGAGCCCGTTAGCAACAAAATCCGGCACAAAAGCCGATACATCGCCGCCCATCATGGCGATTTGACGCACCAAAGTGGCCGTGATCGGGCGCACCATGGGGGATGAAGGTAAAAAAACCGTTTGGATATCGGGTGCCAATGATTGGTTCATCCCTGCCATCTGCATCTCGTAATCGAGATCGGTCCCATCGCGAAGGCCGCGGATCAGTAGTGTTGCTCCGTGTGATTTAGCCGCCTCGACCGCCAAACCGTCAAAGGTTATCACTTCAACTTTTACGCCGTCCGACGACGCAAATGGGCGACACGCCTCTTTGATCATTGCCGCCCGTTCTTCGGGCGAGAACAAAGGTGCCTTACCCGGATGCACGCCAATCGCAACGATTAAATGATCGGCGAGTTGGCAAGCATGCCGCAACACATCAACATGGCCATTGGTTACCGGATCAAAGGAACCCGCATAAAAGGCCTTTCGAGATGTCTTGACTGGCATTGATCGCCCCTTGCCTTCCCGTCTCAGCTTTCGGCAAATTCGTCGGATGCCTCGTCCGTGTTGCCATCCTCAAGCCCCTCATCGCTGATGCGCTCAACCGATACAACATGCTCACCTTCTGCCGTATCAAAGATCGTTACGCCTTGGGTGCCACGTCCGGCAACGCGGATACCGTCAACCGGACAACGGATAAGCTGACCGCCATCGGTGACGAGCATAATCTGATCCGATTGATCGACGGGGAAGGAAGCAACCAACTTACCATTACGGTCATTGACAACCATTGCAACGATGCCCTTACCGCCACGGCCTGTAATACGGATCTCATAGGCAGAGCTCCGTTTGCCATACCCATTTTCCGAAATGGTCAGAACAACCTGCTCGCGCGCAGAAAGCTCGGCATAACGCTCTTGCGAAATCGCGGCATCAGCGACGTTTTCCTCGTCCGATGGTTCCTCGATGCCGACTTCACCCGCAATGGCGCGGCGCATCTTGATATAGGCCGAGCGTTCGTCGGCCGTTGCATCGACGTGATGCAGGATCGACATCGAGATCACATTGTCTCCCTTAGCAAGAGAAATGCCTCGAACACCGGTTGAATCACGACCCTTGAAGACGCGGACCTCATCGACCGAGAAGCGGATACACTGACCATTGGCCGTTGTAAGCAGAACGTCATCTTCCGACGTGCATATCTGCACATCGACGATGGCGTCGCCTTCGTCGAGCTTCATCGCGATTTTGCCCGCACGGTTGATCGTGACAAAATCGGAAAGCTTATTGCGTCGGACATTGCCATCAGCGGTTGCAAACATCACGTCCAAACGATCCCAGTCTTCCTCATTCTCGGGAAGCGGCATGATGGTCGTGATCCGCTCGTCTTTTTCAAGCGGCAACATATTAATCAGCGCCTTACCTCGGGCGTTTGGCGCGGCTTCCGGCAAGCGCCAGACCTTTTCCTTGTACACTTGCCCAAGTGACGAGAAGAACAGGATCGGCGTGTGGGTGGAAGCGACGAAGAGGCGCGAGACGAAATCCTCGTCACGTGTTTGCATGCCCGAGCGGCCTTTGCCGCCACGGCGTTGCGCGCGATAGGTCGAAAGTGGAACGCGCTTGATATAACCCGCATGGGATACGGTAACGACCATATCTTGGCGCTGGATGAGGTCCTCATCGTCAAGATCGGCATCCCATTCGGTAATGGTCGTGCGGCGCGGTGTCGCAAATGCCGATTTTACCTCGTTCAATTCGTCCGAAATGATGCCCATTACGCGGACACGTGAGCGAAGAATGTCGAGATAATCAGCAATCTCAGCCGCAATTGTATTAAGCTCATCCGAGATTTCATCGCGACCAAGGGCGGTTAACCGAGCAAGGCGCAATTCCAAAATCGCACGGGCCTGTGCTTCGGACAGCCTATATGTACCCTCTGTAGATACTTTATGGCGCGGGTCATCGATCAACTCGATCAGTGACGCCACATCGCGGGCGGGCCATTCGCGCGTCATTAGCAATTCGCGGGCGGTATTCGGATCCGGCGCGGTACGAATAAGATGGATGACTTCGTCAATATTGGCGACGGCAATGGCCAAACCAACCAACACATGACACCGATCGCGCGCTTTTCCGAGGCGGAATTTGGTACGGCGGGTCACCACTTCTTCGCGGAATTCGACGAAGGCGCGGATAAAGTCGAGGAGCGTAAAGACTTCCGGGCGGCCGCCATTCAGCGCCACCATGTTGCAGCCAAAGCTCGATTGAAGCTGCGTGAAGCGCCAAAGCTGGTTGAGCACCACATCGCCAACGGCATCGCGCTTGAGTTCAATGACGATACGCATACCGTCACGGTCGGACTCGTCGCGCAGATCGGAAATACCTTCGACCTTCTTCTCCCGAACGAGTTCGGCGATTTTTTCAATCAGCGTCGATTTGTTCACCTGATACGGAATTTCCGTAATGATGATGGCCTCGCGCCCCTGACGCAGCTCCTCAATCGACGATTTGCAGCGGACCATGACTGAACCACGGCCGGTGTGATAGGCATTGCGAACGCCGCCGCGGCCTAAAATCGTTCCACCCGTCGGAAAATCCGGACCGGGTACGATTTCGATCAGTTGATCGATCGAGATCGCAGGATCCGCGATATAGGCTAGCGATGCATCAATGACTTCGCCCAGATTATGGGGCGGAATATTGGTGGCCATGCCAACCGCAATACCGCCGGCACCATTCACCAATAGATTGGGAAAACGCGCCGGTAAAACGACAGGTTCATGCTCGCTGCCGTCATAATTGGGCTGGAAATCAACCGTATCTTCGTCAAGGTCGTTGACGATCGACATAGCCGCCTTTTCGAGCCGAACTTCCGTATACCGCATCGCAGCCGCCGGATCGCCATCCACCGAGCCGAAATTACCCTGACCATCAATCAGCGGCAGCCGCATCGAAAAATTCTGAGCCATACGAACCAGCGCGTCATAGATCGATTGGTCACCATGTGGATGGTATTTACCAATCACGTCACCGACGACGCGGGCTGATTTGCGGTAGGCTTTATCGGGCGTGTACCCGTTTTCGATCATCGAATAGAGAATTCGGCGATGAACCGGCTTCAAACCGTCGCGCGCATCGGGTAGAGCGCGCGAGACAATCACGCTCATCGCATAATCGAGATAGGAACGTCGCATCTCGTCGGTGATGGAAACCGGACGAATATCTTGCGGAACGGGTACAGGAGGCGTTGGGCTCTTATCGGACAAAATGCAGACTCGCAAAAAACGGGCAGAATCACTGCCGTTTTTCTAGCCGATTCCAGTCGCGGGCACTATCGTTATTAACCCGTCATCCACTTAGGGAATTCAACGGTTTTTCATATGGTTAGCACAGAAGTCTCAAACAAAGGCGGCAACCGACCGAGCCGGATGCCGCCCAATGTCACACATCGTTACAAAATAACCGCTTTTTGCGGGTTAGCCGGTCGTAATGGCTGTCTGAACGTCTGACGGGTCAATTTCACGGTTCAATCCGCGGGTGAGTTTGGCGCGATCAAGCTCACCTTCCCACCAGGATACAACGACGCAAGCCACGCCATTGCCCGTTAGATTGGTCAAGGCCCGGCATTCGCTCATGAATTTATCGATCCCGAGGACAATCGCCATACCCGGCACCAATTCCGGACGAATGGCAGCCAAGGTAGCTGCCAGAGTAATAAAACCAGCCCCTGTTATGCCGCTGGCGCCCTTAGAGGTTAGCATGGCCACGCCAAGGATGATGAGCTGTTCGTTAAAGCTCAGCGGCACGTTTAGCGCTTGGGCAATGAACAAGGTTGCAAGCGTCATATAGATATTGGTGCCGTCGAGGTTGAACGAGTAACCAGTCGGTACCACAAGACCGACTACCGGCTTCGAGCAGCCAAGCCGTTCTAACTTCTCCATCAATTGCGGCAGAGCGGATTCCGACGAGCTCGTTCCAAGCACGATCAGCAACTCATCTTTGATATAGGCGATGAATTTGAAGATCGAGAACCCTGCTAAACGAGCGATGAGGCCTAAAACCACAACCACGAAGAGGATGGATGTAAGATAGAATGTCGCGATCAGCCCGGCTAGATTGCCCAAAGCTTGAGGCCCATAACGACCAATGGTGAAGGCCATGGCGCCAAAGGCACCAATCGGAGCCGCCTTGACGATAATGGCAATGACGCCGAAAACCGCATGCGCCATGTCATCAACGAGGCGGCGAACAGCATGGCCCTTTTCTCCCAAAGCCATCAGCGAAAAACCGAAAAGAACGGCAAATAGCAAGACTTGTAAGACATCGCCCTTCGCAAAGGCGCCAACGACGCTATCCGGAATAATATTCAGCACGAAATCCGAGGCCTTCATTTCGCCGGCCTGTTTCAAAAATCCAGCAACAGCATTTGCGTCGGGCTTTCCAGAGAACCCGGCACCCGGTTGCACGATATTAGCCACCAAAAGACCGATAATCAGCGCGAAAGTTGATACGATTTCGAAATAAACCAGGGCCTTAACGCCAACACGGCCCACTTTGCGGGCATCTGAAATATGCGCAATGCCTGATACGACGGTGCAGAAAATGATCGGAGCGATCACCATCTTGATTAGTTTTACAAACCCGTCGCCGAGCCCTTTGATCCAATCATTCTTGGCAAATTCTGGCGATAGCCATCCAACAACAATGCCTAACGCAACGGCAATTAAAACCTGAAAATAAAGACGTTGAAAGAGCGGCTTTTTCGAACCTGCAGACGCGTTAGCCATAATTATGATCCCCCGATATCCTGCCCCGTTTTTGTTTGGGCACGTGTAAAAAGAGCGATTCTTATATGGAATCACCCAGTCGTCAAATAATGGCGCCGATTATCGCCCAATCAACGCTAGTCTTAGAAAGGGATATCGTCATCCAAATCGCTCCGACCACCCGGAGCCGTCACGGCCGGACGCGAACCCGATGAACTGCCGCCACCATAGCTGACCGAACCACCTTCGCCCATGTCAGACGAACCACCAGAACGGCCATCCAACAGTGTCATCTCGCCCCGGTAACGTTGCAGAACAACTTCGGTGGCTTGACGCTCGGCACCATTTTTGTCGGTATATTTACGGGTTTGCAATGAGCCTTCTAGATAAAGTTTCGAGCCTTTTTTGACATATTGCTCGGCTACCTTAGCCAGATTTTCGTTAAAAATCACGATATTATGCCATTCCGTCCGCTCTTTACGCTCACCCGTTGCCTTATCGCGCCACGTTTCCGAGGTCGCTAGGCTGAAATTGCAAACCGGTTCACCAGAACCGAGGCGGCGAATTTCGGGGTCACGACCAACATTACCAACCAGAATAACCTTGTTCACGCTTCCTGACATATCCGCTCTCCTTCGATCCGAACTCAATTTCTGCACGGGACCATAGCGCAAGCATTCGAAATTACTTCCCGAGCAAGCGCGTTATCCACACAAGGCGACCAAATGTTCGCTTTATGTTCTCATCCAAAACTATTATTATGCGTAAGTCAATCGAAGTTTTAAGCGAAAGCATGGCGTTTTTACCCTCGCAGCATTAGGTAAAGCGCTCCCCGTTCATCGAAGGAATACAAGCCCCATGGCAAAGCTCGACGCGCTCTTTGATAAAGCGACCCCAAAGGGAGGACGGGATGGTCGGGTGATATCGATAAGGGGTGCCCGCGAACATAATTTGAAGAATGTTGATCTAACGATCCCAAAGGACCGCTTGGTGGTTTTCACGGGCCTTTCCGGCTCGGGTAAATCGTCGCTGGCCTTTGATACGATTTATGCCGAAGGGCAGCGCCGTTATGTCGAGTCGCTTTCAGCCTATGCTCGGCAATTCCTTGAAATGATGCAGAAGCCGGATGTGGACCAGATTGAAGGTCTCTCGCCCGCCATCTCGATTGAGCAGAAAACAACGTCGAAAAATCCGCGCTCGACGGTCGCAACGGTAACCGAAATTTACGATTATATGCGCCTTTTGTTTGCGCGCGCCGGCATTCCCTATTCGCCTGCCACGGGCTTGCCGATTGAGAGCCAAACCGTTCAGCAGATGGTAGACCGCATCTTAGCACTGCCTGAAAAGACACGGCTTTTCCTTTTGGCGCCGGTTGTACGTGGTCGGAAGGGCGAATATCGCAAGGAGTTGGCCGAATTCCAGAAGCGTGGTTTCCAGCGGGTCAAAATTGACGGGAAATTCTACGAAATTCCGGAAGCCCCTGCTCTTGATAAAAAGCTGAAGCACGATATCGAAATCGTCGTCGATCGAATTGTGGTCCGCTCGGATATTGGCGCGCGGTTGGCCGAAAGCTTTGAAACCATTCTCGAATTGGCCGATGGCATCGCGGTTATTGAATTTGCGGATGAGAAAGAGGGCAAGGGTGAGGCGAAGCGTATAACATTTTCGCAAAAATTCGCATGCCCCGTCTCCGGTTTTACGATCCCAGAAATCGAGCCACGCTTGTTTTCGTTCAATAATCCGTTTGGGGCCTGTCCCGCTTGCGATGGCTTGGGGCATGAAATGCGGGTTGATCCCGCGCTTGTCGTCCCCGATGAAACCCTCACCATGAAAGGGGGGGCAATTGCACCCTGGGCCAAGTCATCGTCTCCTTATTATGGTCAAACCCTTCAGGCGCTGGGTACCCATTTCGGGTATAAAATGGCGCAACGCTTTGCCGATCTGCCGGAAAAGGCAAAAAAGGCTGTTTTATTTGGCACAGGCGACGAAGCCGTTCAGTTTTCCTACGATGATGGTTCCCGCGCCTATAAGGTCAATAAGCCTTTCGAAGGCGTTATTCCCAATCTGGAGCGGCGCTGGAAAGAGACCGATAGCGATTGGGCGCGCGAGGAAATTGGCCGTTATATGTCGGCAACCCCGTGCTCGACCTGCAAAGGGTTTCGTCTGAAACCTGAAGCTTTGGCGGTTAAACTCGATGGTTTGCACATTGCCAATGTGGCCGCCTTTTCGGTTCGTGATGCGCATCATTGGTTCGGGACTCTACCCAAGCAGATGACTGCTAAGCAAAATGAGATTGCCGGACGAATTTTAAAGGAAATCCGCGACCGTTTGACGTTTTTGCTCGATGTTGGACTCGATTACCTGACTTTATCCCGTAATTCGGGAACGCTATCCGGAGGAGAGAGCCAACGTATCCGTCTCGCATCGCAGATCGGATCGGGTCTGTCGGGTGTGTTGTATGTCCTCGATGAGCCGTCGATCGGACTGCATCAACGCGACAATGAACGCCTTTTAGGAACGTTGAAACGCCTTCGCGATCTCGGAAACACCGTTATTGTCGTCGAACACGATGAAGATGCCATTCTTGAAGCTGATTGGGTCGTCGATGTCGGACCGGGAGCCGGCATTCATGGCGGTCAAATTGTATCGGAAGGACAACCGAAGGATATTTTGGCCGATCCCAAATCGCTTACTGGCCGCTATTTGAAAGGCGAAATGGGCGTCAGTATGCCTGAAAAGCGGCGGAAACCGCAAAAGGGCCGGATGCTGAAACTCGTTGGCGCTAAGGGGAATAATCTCAAAGATGTTACCGCGGAAATTCCGCTCGGCACCTTTACCTGTATCACGGGCGTTTCCGGCGGCGGCAAGTCGACGCTTGTGATTGATACGCTCTACCGCGCCGTCGCGCGCCGCTTAAACGGTGCGTTTGAGCAGCCTGCCCCGTTTGACCGGATTGAGGGATTGGAACATCTCGATAAAGTCATCGACATTGACCAGTCACCCATCGGGCGCACGCCGAGGTCTAATCCCGCCACCTATACTGGGGCATTTACGCCTATTCGCGAATGGTTTGCTGGATTACCGGAGGCAAAAGCGCGCGGTTATCAACCAGGGCGCTTCTCTTTTAACGTTAAAGGTGGCCGTTGCGAGGCTTGCCAAGGCGATGGTGTGATTAAGATTGAGATGCACTTTCTGCCGGATGTGTATGTCACTTGTGATGTTTGTAAGGGCAAACGCTATGATCGGGAGACGTTGGAGGTCAAATTCCGCGATAAATCGATCGCGGATGTGCTCGATATGACGGTTGAGGAAGCCGCTATTCTCTTTAAGGCGGTGCCGTCGATACGAGAAAAAATGGAGACTTTGGCCCGAGTTGGGCTCGATTATGTGAAAGTTGGGCAGCAAGCAACCACTTTATCGGGGGGTGAGGCGCAGCGGGTTAAGCTTTCCAAGGAGTTGTCACGTCGGGCGACTGGGCGGACGCTTTATATTCTGGACGAGCCAACGACCGGCCTGCATTTCCATGATGTGGCCAAATTATTGGAAGTTCTGCATGAATTAGTGGAACAAGGAAACACGGTTGTGGTGATCGAACACAATCTTGAAGTAATCAAAACGGCAGATTGGATAATCGATATGGGTCCAGAAGGTGGCGATGGCGGCGGCGTCATCGTGGCCCAAGGAACACCCGAGGATGTCATCAAATCGGGCGCAGGCCATACGGCGCGATTCTTGAAAGATGTGATGAAGCGTCGCCCTGCTGCAGTGCAAAAGAAAACCCGAAAGGGAATTGCGGCGGAATAGTGGCAACTATGTGAAAATTGGATGACATTAGTCCAATATTAACTTTGATATGCGTTTATCGCATATCAGAGGCCTCACTCAGCCTCTGGCTAGAGTGCATTATCCATCTTATATGCAGTGCAACAAATTTGGTTGGACCTGATCGCGAGGTGGTCATCGAGCCAACTCTGATTGCAAAGGATAATGACATGTTGACGATTTCGACCTTGAAGAGCAATTTCCGCCGTTGGGCCCGCATCCGCAACACGATCCGCGAGCTTTCCTCGCTTAGCGATCGTGATCTTAACGATCTCGGCATTTCACGCAGCGATATCCGCTTCGTGGCCAAGCGTTCGGTTGCCCGCTAATCGCATAAAGGCTCAGCGGTTCTCCCTCCGTCTGAGCTTCTAGCGGGTACCATTTCCCCGCTACCTTAAAACGCCCGCCCCCTCCCGGCGGGCGTTTTTGTTTGTCAAATTGCCTTGCGGCCCGACAACGACGCGGCCTATGGTCCGGCGCATGACGACATCAAAACCCATTCATATTATCGGCGGCGGTTTGGCCGGATCAGAAGCCGCTTGGCAGCTCGCCCAAAGCGGCGTTCCTGTGATCCTTCATGAAATGCGGCCCGTTCGCAAAACGGATGCCCATAAAACGGAAGGACTGGCCGAGCTCGTCTGCTCCAATTCGTTCCGCTCCGATGAAGCCTCCACCAATGCGGTCGGATTGCTCCATGCCGAGATGCGCAAACTCGGCTCGCTGATCATGCGTTCGGCCGATGCCAATCAGGTCCCAGCCGGCGGCGCTTTGGCTGTCGATCGGGACGGCTTTTCGCAAACGGTAACGCAAGCACTGGAATCGAATCCGTTGATTACGATCGAGCGCGAAGAAGTCTCAGGTCTGCCGCCGGAGGAATGGGGACGCGTCATTATCGCGACTGGTCCGCTCACCTCGCCTGCGCTCGCCGAAGCGGTCCGCGGTGTCACGGGTGAAACCCAACTCGCCTTTTTTGATGCGATTGCGCCGATTGTGCACGCTGAAACCATCGATATGGACATCGCATGGTTCCAAAGCCGCTATGACAAAGTTGGACCGGGCGGAAACGGGGCCGATTATATCAATTGCCCGATGGACCGAGCCGAATACGACGCCTTTGTCGATGCGTTGATCGGTGGCGAAAAGACTGATTTTAAAGAATGGGAAGGAACGCCCTATTTTGACGGCTGTTTGCCGATTGAAATCATGGCGGAACGCGGTCGCGAGACCTTGCGCCATGGCCCGATGAAGCCTGTGGGCCTGACCAATCCGAGAAACCCCACGGTTAAACCTTATGCGATTGTTCAACTTAGGCAGGATAACGCTCTGGGAACGCTCTATAATATTGTAGGTTTTCAGACGAAATTGAAATATGGCGATCAAGCCAAAGTATTGCGGATGATCCCGGGCCTACAAAATGCCGAATTCGCTCGGCTTGGCGGGTTGCATCGCAACACCTATCTCAATTCGCCGCGTCTGCTTGACCCGACGCTGCAACTTGGCGCCCTGCCAAGGCTTCGCTTTGCCGGACAAATTACAGGTTGCGAAGGCTATGTTGAAAGCGCGGCCATCGGATTAGCGGCCGGACGCTTCACGGCGAGCGAAGCGATGGGCCATCAGCTTGCGCCTTTTCCGCCGACAACAGCGCTTGGCGCGTTGATCAACCATATTACCGGCGGTCATATCGAGACGATTGATGCGGGTCCGCCATCCTTCCAACCCATGAATGTCAATTTTGGTCTGTTTCCGCCGATTGCCTTTGATAAAAACGATGCAAACGGCAAACGCCTTAAAGGCACCGAAAAATCAGTTGCACGTAAAAGGGCGCTTACCGCGCGGGCCGCGATTGATATGGATGAATGGATCAAAAGCGCTGCGATAAAGCCTTAAAGTCGTTTTTTGCGCGCGGCCTGCCAATAGCGGAAGATAAGGCCGAGGCGCGATGGCTCAATCACGCTGGTGAATGGGTCATAATGCCGCTTATCCATGGCGCGCAATGCGGGCTCAATGCTCGTTAGCGCAAGAAAAGCTTGAAATAAATCATCCGGCAGCCGTTTTAATTCGGCCCTTGCACGGCTTAAATGATCCCGCGAATGGGTGCGCATCTCACGCAATACAGCTTCAATAGACGGCGATGATTGCCGTTTGAAAATATCTTCCGACGATACGCCGTGCTTCCTTAGAACATCCTGGGGAAGATAAAGCTGCCCCCGCGCGGCGTGCCAGGGGAGAGCTTTCAAGAGCGCCGTTGCTCCAAAAGCAACGCCAGCATGGCCACATAAATCAGCGGATGAATGAGACCGGCCATCCGATAGAATGAGCAGCGAGAGCTGAAAGAGCGCAGACGATGTCTCACCGCAATAGGCTTCCAGATCGTGAAGGCTCGGCATCGGATCGTCATAAAGATCGAACACGCGCGCATCGATCAAATTGATCAGCGCCGCGACAGGTAGATGATATTCAGCAATTGCTTTTAAAAGCGGTCCCGCGATGGGATGGGCTGAAGCATCGCCTTCGCCTATGCCATTTAACGCATCCCGCCACCATTGCAGGCGAATTTCACCGATCATGGGATCGGACACAATTTCGCGCGTTCGAACAATATCTAGGTTAAACGCGTAAAGTGCCGCCAATGCCGCGCGGTATTTCTCTGGTGCGAACACACACGTAAAATAGCGCTCTGGATCCGCCTGTTTCAACGCATGAAGGCAATAGGTATCGTCCGATGCGGCGTTCATGGTTCAATCAATCGCAATCAGAGCGGCTGCCACCCGTCGGCCTTCATTTATTAAGACATTATAGGTGCGCGCAGCAGCGGTCGTTGTCATTGGATCAACGCCAATCTTTAATTCCCTAAACCGCCAGCGGATCGCTTCATCAAGATAGGCGGGATTAATACCCGTTCCGATGAGCACGAGGTCGATGTCTTTTGCTTCTTTAAACAAGGCATCAAACGAGGATGCGGTTAAGTCCTGAGCGGACTGAACCGACCACGCATAAATGCCCGTTGGTAATATCAGAATAGAGCCTCGATGCGACATGTCGGCAAAGCGAAATCCGCCATTGCCGACAGCATCTAAGATATGCCGTCCTGGAACAAACCCCTCATAACGGGCCTCGCTCATTTCGCCTTCGGGGCGGTTTCGTCGGCTGGTAATTCTGTTTCGTTCGCTTCAGCCGCAATACGGGCACCGAGATAAATCAATACGGGTGCTGCAATGAAGATCGATGAATAGGTTCCAATAACGACACCAAAAATCATCGCATAAGAGAAGCTCTTGATCACCGAACCGCCAAAGAAAACCAAGGCCAACAACGCGAGCGACGTCGTCATCGATGTCATGACCGTACGCGACAAGGTCGTATTGATGGAGAGATCCAATAATTCCGCAATCGGCATCCGCTTATATTTGCGCAGCAATTCGCGAATACGGTCAAACACCACGACCGTATCGTTCAGCGAATAGCCAACGATCGTCAAAATGGCGGCAATCGACGTCATGTTAAATTCAATCTGCGTGATGGCGAAAAAGCCCATCGTCAGCACCAGATCGTGCAGCGTTGCGATCACGGCGCCAACGGCAAACTGCCATTCAAAGCGGAACCACAAATAGACGAGAACGGCCAAGATCGACAGAACAACGCCTAAAATGCCGGACTGAACCAGTTCACCCGAGACGCGCGGACCGACCACTTCGACCCGACGAAATTCATAATCCGTACCAAACACCGAACGGACATGTTCGACAACGGCTTGTTGTCCCTTATCGCCGCCCGGCTGCAAGCCGAAACGCAAAGAAACTTCGCCTTGATTGCCAAATTCTTGAACTTCGACATCACCCAAATTAAGCGAGGCGGTTGTGGAGCGAACTTTAGCAATATCGGCATGACCCGAATTTGCCTTCATCTCGATCAGAGTGCCACCGGTAAAATCGATACCGAAATTCAAACCGATCGATAGGAACGCAACGACGGACACAACGGACAGCAATGCGGAGACCGGAAAGCTGATGTTCCGGAAATTCATAAAGCCGAACTTGGTATCGTCGGGAATAATTCTGAGAAGTTTCATCGTCGCATTCTCCTCAGAATGGCATTTTCTGTGGACGTGAGCGCGTATACCAAAGCGCAATCATCATCCGTGTCATCGTCACAGCGGTGACGACCGTTGTTACGATGCCAAAGACCATCGTTACGGCAAAACCGCGCACCGGACCCGATCCTAAGAAAAACAGGATCGCTGCGGCGATAAACATGGTCACGTTCGAATCGATAATTGTCGCGAAAGCACGCGTAAATCCGGCATCCAACGCCGCCACAAGGCTTCGTCCCTGTCGGGCCTCTTCACGGATACGTTCATAAATCAGCACGTTGGAGTCGACCGCGGTTCCGATAGTAAGCACAATCCCTGCAATACCCGGCAAAGTGAGCGTGGTTCCAATCAGCGACATCATCGCGAAAATCAGCACAACGTGAATAACGAGGGCGATATTGGCAAAGAAGCCAAACAGACCATAGGTCACAAACATGAAGCCGACGACCAAGACCGCGGCTACATAGGAGGCAATTTTACCGGCATTAATCGAATCTTGTCCAAGACCCGGGCCAACGGTCCGTTCTTCGACAATCGTTAATGGTGCGGGCAAGGCGCCGGCACGAAGCAAAATGGCGAGATTATTGGCCGCTTCAACCGTAAATCGACCGGAAATCTGACCCTGTCCACCTGTGATCGGCGATTGAATACGCGGCGCCGAAATCACCTTGCGATCGAGCACAATCGCCAAGGAACGACCGACCGATTCCGTCGTTGCCTGCCCAAAGCGTTGAGCGCCACGAATGTTGAATTTGAAATTGACGATTGGCTCAGAGTTACGGCTATCAAACCCCGGTTGAGCGTCGATCAGATCTTCACCCTGGACAATCACCCGCTTATCGATAGGCAATTGCGCCGAGCCTTCTTCAACCTGCGGCAACATTTCGACATCGGCAGATGCTGCGCCTGAGTCAGCCACCATGCGGAACTCAAGCTGAGCCGTCGTACCCAAAATATCTTTCAGGCGCTTTGGGTCTTGTAGACCGGGCACTTGAACGAGAATGCGATCAACGCCTTGGCGTTGAATGTTGGGCTCTGTTGTACCCAACGCATCGATACGGCGGCGTAACACTTCGATAGCCTGATCAATGGCTTTCCGAACTTTCTCCGTAATGCCTTCATCTGTTACCGTCAGCGTGATGAGGCCATCCGGCTGCTCGGAAAATTCAATGAGCGCTGGCGATGCGCCGCGCATCAAATTGACCGCAGGCCCCGAGCTCGCAAGCTCTCTTAATTTTGGTGATACGCGCGCGCGTTCATTGGCGTCCGCAATTCTAACGGTTACGCCGCGCGGCAGAACCGCAATGCCGCCCGCAAGCGCAACTTTCTCATCCCGAAGAACGCGTCGCATATCGTCGCGCAACGTATTGATCTGCGTTTTGACGACCGCTCCGCTATCGACTTCGAGCAACACATGGGATCCGCCTTGAAGATCAAGGCCGAGCACGATGGCTTGGCTTGGGATCATCCAGCCCGGAATAAATCCCGGCGCATTGGCACGGATCGACGCCCGTGTCTCGGGCGACATCAGGCTCGGGGCCGCGAAATAAAAGCCTGCGAAGGCTAGAAGCAGAATAGCGGCAATTTTGCCGCGGGAATAACGAAGCATGGGTCGGGTCGCTCTATCCGGGACCGGTCAGGACTTGACCGGTTCACCTTTGCTGCGGACGTCGGCGATGGCAGAGCGCGATACCCGCACCCGGACATTGTCGGCAATTTCCAGTTCCAATTCATTGTCGTCGGTTACTTTGACGACCTTACCGATCAAGCCACCGCTCATCACGATTTGATCGCCGCGACGGACATTTTTGATCATTTCCTGATGATCCTTCTGGCGCTTTTGCTGCGGCCGGATCATCAAAAAATACATAATGATAAAAATGAGAATGAACGGAACGATCTGGATCAGCATATCCGACCCCCCAAGGGCGGATGCACTTTGCGCATAGGCGGGCGTAATCACGTCAGAAACCTCCGGTCAAATCTATGGCACGGGAAACCTCGATAAGACGAAAGTTCCCCATATCGTCGGCCGGGACTATAGCCAGACAGCCACGGATTGCAAATCAAAGCGCGCCAAACGGGGCAATTTAACACTTATGGACGCGGTCTCGTTTCGCCATTAAGAAAAAGACGTACCCTGAAACGAGTTATTGGCCCAATGTCATCTGAACCCTTTACCCTACCAGACACCCTCATCTCCGATCTTAAGCGAATCGCCGATGCGCTGGAGCGTCTGGCCCCCCAAGCTCGCCCCTATACCAATCTGGCGATGGCGGATGCCTTTGTTTGGCATGCCGATGGGGGCTGGCTTTCCCCAGTCCCCCGCGTCAACCGTGTCGAGATGGGGTTGTTAAAGGGAATTGATCGCGTTCGTGACCAGTTGAATGACAATACCGAACGCTTCGCCCGGGGACTTCCGGCGAACAATGCGCTGTTATGGGGCGCGCGCGGCATGGGTAAATCATCCCTCGTTAAAGCGGCCCATGCGTCGGCTCTGGCGAAGCTTCATGGCGTTGCGGGGGTAAAGCCTTTGAAACTGGTTGAGATCCATCGCGAAGACATTGAGAGCCTGCCGGCTTTGATGGCGATTATGCGCGATGCCGACTGTCGCTTCATCGTTTTTTGCGATGATCTATCGTTTGACGCGAATGACACCTCCTACAAATCGCTCAAGGCCGTTCTTGAAGGCGGGATCGAAGGCCGACCGGATAATGTGATCTTTTATGCAACCTCCAATCGTCGCCATCTTTTGCCGCGCGACATGATGGATAATGAGCGCGGGACCGCCATTAATCCCGGCGAAGCGATTGAGGAGAAAGTGTCTCTATCCGACCGCTTCGGTCTCTGGCTCGGCTTTCACAAATGCAGTCAGGACGAATATCTCGAAATGGTCCGCGCCTATGCGCAGCATTACGGCATTAAAACCGATCTCGCACAGCTCGAGCATGAGAGTTTGGAATGGGCCACCACGCGCGGCTCACGCTCGGGGCGGACGGCGTTCCAATATATTCAAGATTTAGCCGGAAGGCTCGGGGTTCATTTAAGCTAATAAAAAAAGGCGGCCAAAGGGCCGCCTTTTTTTTAAACACTCAACTCAGTCGTCGCTGAGATGTTCGACCGGATCAACCGGAACCGAACCTTTGCGCAATTCGAAGTGGAGTTGCGGCGCAGATACGTCGCCCGATTGACCCGAGAGCGCGATTACTTGGCCCCGCTTAATCTCATCGCCGCGCTTCACCTTAATTTCGCTCGCATTGCCATAAACCGATACCCAACCATCCGAGTGGCGGATCATCACGAGATTGCCGAAGCCTTTAACCTCGCTGCCTGCATAAGCGACCACTCCCGCCTCTGCTGCCTTGATCGGCGTGCCTTGGGGAAGTGAGATATTAATGCCCGTGCTTTTCACGCCGTTTTTATCGCCAAAGCCGAGAATAACCCGACCACGCGCAGGCCAACGAAAGCCTGCTTCGGCGACAGGCTTTGCCGCTTCAGCCGGAGCCGCAGCAGGTGCTGTATTATCGAGCGAAGCCACTTGCGCAGGTGCGGCAGCTTGAGCTGCAGGCGCAGCCTTTGCCGCATCGGCCTTTTTACCATTCGCCTTTAACGGGGCTGGATCCGTAACCGCGGGCGTTGTTGTGACAAGAGCGGCCGCCTTTGTGGCTTCCGGTTTTGTCTTGGCAGCGGTTAAGCCACCATCGGCAACAAACACGGGAATGATGAGCTTTGCGCCATGCGGCGGTTTAGCTTTGGCGGTGAGGCCATTCGCGCCACGGATCGCATCCTCTGGCACGCCGTAACGGCTCGAAAGCGTCGCGATCGTTTCGCCATTGCCCAAAGTGACTTCGGTGCCGCCTTGCGCGATCCACTTGCCATTGCCGGACGCAGCAGGAACAGGCTTCGCATTTTGGGGCGCCGTTAAGCTTGGCGCAGCATCAACATTCAACGCAGCCAGCTTTTTCGAAGGTTGCTGCGATGATGGTTGGGAAATCGTTGTGGTGGCCAATGGCTTCAACGCGCTTTGGCCCGATGCTGAATTGGTGTTTGAGCCCGACGGTGCATCAATCGGCGCGGATGATATCGACGCATTGCTAACCGGAGCGGATGATGAGGCCATCACGTCGCTGCCATTGTTGCCATCGGCTTTCGATGAAAGCGAACCCGTTGTCGGCGGATCAAACCGAGCAGATCCTGCAAAAGGATTTGGGATCGGCGATTTATCTGACACGCGGATAATATCGGTTCCGCAACCTGTCAGTAAAACGCAAAGACCGCAGGTAGTAAGAAAGCGCAATGCGGACTTCGAATACACGGGCGACCTCCAAAACAAAGCGAGCAAACGACTCGCGTGAACAAAGGCATTAAACCTCTGTTTAGGTTAAGAAGTTCTTTCCATGCGAAACGTGAGACACATTATTGCCTCAAAGAATTTCGGATAAACCCTTTGCGAGAAGCGGCATATCGAGCCTACCGAAATGATCCATTTCAACCGAGCGGCTTCCTTCCGCGCGGCGCCAACGCGTTAACTCCGCGACATGGCTCACGCGCAAGACACCAACCAAAGCACCACCCGGTGTTAATTGCTCGATAAACCGATCAACTTCACCCTCAATCGATCCGTGAATAATAATGCGATCGAACGGCCCCTCTTCCGCCAGACCGCGGGATCCATCGGCATGGATGACATTGATATTGGTTATTCCAAGACGGGCAAATCGCGTTCGAGCGGCTTCAACCAATGTCCGGTAGCGTTCCATCGTCGTTACGCTCAGGCCGATCTGGCTTAAGAGTGCGGCGGCATAACCCGATCCCGTGCCGATCTCCAAAATACGGTCGCCTGATGATGCACCCAAGGCAGCAAACATGCGCGCAAGCGAGCCCGGAGAGGATTGCGACTGGCCGCAGGCGATGGGGAGAGCCACATCCTCATGCGCTAAATCCGAATATTGATGGCCAACAAAATCAATCCGCGAAACGCGTTCAAACGCTTTCAAGCTTGCCGTATCCAATAGCCCACCAGACCTAAGGCCCAACAGGAACGACATTTTGGCTTCTGCGTTTTTCATGCTGGCCGTCAAGCCTTGTTCCTTTTAAAAAATTTGCGCGTAACGCGTGAGCGTCGGCTCATCGGTCAAATCAAGCCGAAGCGGCGTTACCGATACGCGATGATCGGCAATGGCTTCGAGATCCGTCCCATGACCGGGGACCGATTTTCCGCGCGCAAAGGCGATCCAATAATAAGGGTTGCCACGGCCATCGAACCGTTCGTCGATCCTGAGCAAATCTTGCTGGCGTTGTCCCTGAACGGAAACGCTGGTGCCTTTAACGTCTTCGGGTTTGCAATTCGGGAAGTTAATATTCACCAGAATATTCGGCGGAATACCTTCTTTGAGAACTTTGCGAATAATATCGGGCGCTAGCGTCTCGGCACAATTCCAGTGCAGCGCCTTTACCGAATCCGGGCCGTAGCATTGCGAGAGTGCGATCGACGGAACCCCCAATATGGTCCCCTCAATGGCCGCCGCAACCGTGCCCGAATAGGTCACGTCTTCCGCCACATTCTGCCCGCGATTCACTCCGGATAAAATGAGGTCGGGCTTCCGATCCAGCACATGACGGACCGCCATGATCACGCAATCGGTCGGCGTCCCGCGAACGGCGTAGCGTTGCGGACCCGATTGGCGCAGCCGAAGCGGATCGTTCAGCGACAATGAATGCGCGACCCCCGATTGATCCGTTTCAGGTGCGACAATCCACACATCGTCTGAAAGGCTACGCGCAATCGCCTCGCAGATCGCTAGACCTGGAGCATGGATTCCGTCGTCATTTGTGACTAAGATGCGCATATTAAATCGCTTTTTCGATTTTTGTGATGCCGCCCATATAGGGTAACAAAGCTTCCGGTATTGTGACAGAGCCGTCTTGGTTCTGATAATTTTCTAAAATCGCGACCAAGGTCCGCCCGACCGCCAGACCCGAGCCGTTTAGCGTATGGACGAAGCGATTGCCCTTGCCGTCGGCTGATTTAAACCGCGCATTCATGCGGCGGGCTTGGAAGTCGCCACAGACCGAGCACGACGAAATTTCGCGATACATGCCCTGCCCCGGCAGCCAAACCTCGATGTCATAGGTCTTTTGCGAACCAAAACCCATATCGCCCGTGCACAGCGTCATCACGCGATAAGGAAGCCCGAGCTTTTGCAGCACTTTTTCAGCCGAACGCGTCATATGCTCGTGCTCGGCTTCCGATTGCTCCGGCGTTGCAATGGTCACCAATTCGACCTTTTGGAATTGATGCTGGCGGATCATACCGCGCGTATCGCGACCAGCGGAACCCGCTTCAGCGCGGAAGCAATGCGTCAACGCCGTCATTCGCATCGGAAGCGTTTTTTCCTCTACGATCTCCTCGCGAACTAGATTGGTAAGCGAAACTTCCGCCGTTGGAATGAGCCAATAATCGGGCAAAGCGCGGAACAGATCATCGGCAAATTTCGGCAATTGACCCGTGCCGAACATGGCGTGGTCTTTCACGAGCAGAGGCGGATTAACCTCCATATACCCGTTTTCGCTCGTGTGGAGATCGAGCATGAACTGGCCGATGGCGCGCTCAAGCCGTGCCAATTGGCCTTTATTGACGACGAAACGCGCGCCAGACATTTTGGCGGCAGCTTCGAAATCCATGAGCCCCAAGGCTTCGCCAATTTCAAAATGTTGCTTGGCCTCAAAACCCAAAGGCTTCGGCTCGCCCCAAATACGGGTTTCAACATTGCCATGTTCATCGCTGCCAACGGGCACCGTATCCAGAGGAGTATTCGGAACTGCGGCCAATTCGACATCAAGCGCGGCAATAAGCTGCTTTTCGAGCGCTTCGGCCTCAGCGAGCTTATCCTTGAGCGAGGCTACTTCCGCTTTTAGCGTATCGGCCCGCGCCTGATCTTTAGCGGCCATGGCTTGGCCAATTTCCTTCGACAACGCGTTACGGCGTTCTTGGGTCGATTGCGAAACGGCGATTGCGGCGCGACGCTCATCATCCATCGCCAACAGATGGGCGGATAGCGGCTCCGCTCCACGGTGTTTCAAACCTTGATCAAAACGCTCGGCGTTTTCGCGGATCCAGCGGATGTCGTACATGAATTTTCTCGTTTAACTGTTTTTAGGGAAACGGAAAAACGGTCTATTCGGCGTTTCGGTCCGCTTCAGCCTTGGCACGTTGTTTTTCGACGATTCGCACGGCGAAGATAGAGGCCTCATACAAAAGCAGGGTCGGAATAGCGAGCGACATCTGACTGATCACGTCTGGAGGCGTCAACACGGCTGCCACGACAAAGACCAAAACAATCGCATAGCGCCTTTTATCCCGAAGAAATTGGGCGTCAATAAACCCGGCTCGTGCCAAAAGCGTCAGCACAACGGGAAGCTGGAACGTAATCCCGAACGCGAAAATCAACGTCATGATCAGCGACAAATATTCGCTAACCTTTGGCAAAAGCTCGATTGATGCGGCACCAGCAACATCCAACTGTTGCTGGCCGATCGAATATTTCATGACAATCGGCATCGCGATGAAAAACACAACCGAAGCGCCAACCAGAAACAAAACCGGCGTCGCAATCAGGTAGGGAACAAACGCGTCTTTTTCGTTTTTATACAGGCCGGGTGCGACGAACTTATAAATCTGGGTCGCAACAATCGGAAAAGAACAAAAAGAAGCTCCGAAAACGGCAATTTTAATCTGCGTAAACAGATATTCCAGCGGTGCTGTGTAAATGAGTTTGACCTGCGAAACGTCACCGGCCGCCAGTACATAAGGGAAAATCAGAATATTGTAGATTTGCTTGGCGAAGAAAAAGCAAAAGAAGAACATCACAAAAAACGAGATCAGCGATTTGATGAGGCGCGCACGCAGCTCAATCAAATGCTCCATTAAAGGCGCTTTCGACGCGTCGATGTCTTCAGTGGTCATGACGCATCTTCTTGGGGTTCAGATTTCTTGCTCGAAGCACGCCGTTTTGGCTTTTCTTCGACAAGCTTTTCGTCCGTAGGCTTATCATCCGATGCCGCCATTTCTGGGAACAGCGTATCGGCGGTGTCTTCCACCTCGGCAACAGGTTTTTTAGCCCTCTTCTTGAGCTTAGGCTTATCCTCGGTCTCGTCAACAACCGGCGCTACCGGCTCACTAACGGGCTCCGGTTCGGTTAAAACTGGCTCAACCGGAAACGCAGGTGCGGGAGCGGATAATTCGGCCAGCGTCGGATAGACTTCTTTCACTTCCGATGCAGCGGCAAATCCCGCCATGTCCGATTTGATGTCTGAAAACAGCTTTTGCGTCTCCGCCATATCGGCTTCGCGCATCGCATCGTTGAATTGATTTTGAAAATCACCCGCCATCCGGCGCATTTTTCCTACGGCCTGTCCAACAGTCCGTAAAAGGCCCGGTAATTCTTTAGGACCGATCGCCACAAGCGCGACGACGCCAATGACAACCAGTTCCCCTGCGCCGAAATCAAACATCGAGCAAAAGCCTGCTTTCCGGGCGCTTAACGCGCACGTTGAACCAATTAACCGGCTTTATGCTCGTGCGGAGCTGCCTGTGGCGCGGCTTGCGGCGCTGCAGCAGGTCCCGGAACAGGTTTAGCCGCCTCAGCGGGATGAGCAGCCGCTACGGGTTCATCATCCGCCATTCCCTTTTTGAACGACTTAATGCCCTTGGCCACATCGCCCATGAGATCGGATACCTTACCCCGACCAAACAGCAGCATCACAATGATACCGACGACAACCCAGTGCCAGATGCTAACGCTTCCCATGAGGGGCCTCCGATTAAATTGAGCCCGGATTTACCAAGCCATCTTGTCTGGAACTGAAACTAGGCGCACAGAACGTTAAAAACAAGAACTTCGTGTACCTGAACTGTAAAATACCGCAATCGCACCTAGGATTGCGGTTCAGCCTCAAGCGCTTCTTCCGTAGCACCTGCCCGTTCTTCGGCGATGAGGACAAACAAATCTTCATCCAACGGATCTTCATCAGGCCGCAATTCGGCCGAATCCGAGGGTTCTGGGACATCAAAATCGGCTGGAAGCCGTCCATCAAAGAAGCCAGCGCCCTTCAATTCCGAAAGGCCGGGAAGCTCGCCAATCGCCTGAAGACCAAATTGGTCTAAAAACGCCTCGGTTGTACCATAGGTGACAGGGCGTCCGGGCGCCTTACGACGGCCGCGCAATTTGATCCAATTGGTTTCCAAGAGGACATCCACGGTACCTTTGCTCGTCGCAACGCCACGGATCTCTTCAATTTCAGCGCGCGTTACGGGCTGGTGATAGGCAATAATCGCCAAGGTTTCGAGCGCAGCACGGGATAGGCGGCGTGGCTCCTCGCGTTCACGAACAAGAAGATGGCCGAGGTCTTCCGCCGTCCGGAACGCCCATTTTCCGGCTGTCCGAAGCAAATTGACGCCACGCGGCGCGTAATCAGCGGCCAGTTCTGCCAAAATCTCGGCCAAAGCGCCGTCAGGACCAAGATGGAAGGTGAAGTCGTCGTCACTTAACGGTTTAGGCGACGCGAACAGCAGCGCTTCCACAATCCGCTTGTCACGCAAAAAGCGTGCATCCCGTTGAACGGGACGTTCCTCGTCGATTTCTGCTTCCATGATGACCATTGCCTCGGCTGTCATGCCACGGGCCTTTCCGTATTTGTCGAGAGCGCGCGTAAATAAATAGGAGCAAAGGTCCGCTCCTGTCTTATTTCGGCCCGTCCTTCTTTCACCAATTCAAGCGTTGCGGAGAGCGAGGTCGCCCTTACCGTCTTTTCCATTCCGGGTTCGGACATGAAGGCGATCAGATATTCGTCGAGGACCGCCCATTCCGTTGTTGTTCCAATCATCCGCTCCAGCGCCGCGCGGGCCGCATCAAGCGACCAGACATGCCGCTTTTTAAGCGATATCCGGGCCAGTGCCCTCACCTGTCTTTGTTGCGCATAGGCCGAGAGAAGATCATGAATCGACGCTTCCCAGAGCGAAATACGCTTTAAAGCGACTGGTTCCGGGCTGCCGCGTGAGAAAATATCGCGGTTGAGCTGCGGTCTTTCGTGCAAAAGACGGGAAACGGCCCGAATGGCCTCCAATCGACGCAACCGATTGGCAAGGGCGGCCGCCAAATCATTTGCATTGGGTTCGTCGGGAGAAGCGGCGGCAGGCAGCAGTAATCGCGACTTCAAAAAGGTTAGCCAAGCCGCCATGACGAGGTAATCAGCGGCCAATTCCAGCCGAAGCGCGCGGGCTTGCTCGATAAAGGTCAAATATTGCTCGACGAGCGTGAGGATCGAAATCTTCGCAAGATCGACCTTTTGGCGGCGCGCCAATTCGAGCAACAGATCGAGCGGGCCGGAAAACCCGTCCAAATCAATCATGCAAACCGGATCGTTTACGCCACGTTCGTCTTCGAACGGCTTTTCGGCAAATAGCCTTGCTTCAGACATTGAATAGTACACAAACCCCAAAATTCAGGATTTGATTCTGTCGACTTCAGACGACAAGAGCAAGCTTAGCTTCGAGATTTTTGGCGGCTTCCACAGGATCAAACATCGATGGGGCCTTTTCGAGCCGCGAAAGGGCTCGATTGGCCCGTTCCAAACTCGGCCCCGTCAAGACGGGGGACGCGGCGGCGACGGCCTCCGCCTCCTCCATCACGCCATTACAATGAAGCGCAATATCGCAGCCTGCTTGAAACAGCGCCTCGGTTCGCTCCCTGAACCCGCCAGAAAGGGCCTTCATTGAGACGTCATCGCTTAATAAAAGCCCGTCAAACCCGATAAAGCCGCGGATGATGTCCCGGATTATCTTGGCTGATGTCGTCGCCGGTCCCGTTGG